>ENA-OWZU01000093-OWZU01000093.1-human-gut-metagenome-genome-assembly--contig:-NODE-93-length-35780-cov-20.268132_pt1 | contig 35780 bp, 31 predicted proteins | sample MGYA00249263_ERZ652121 | MGnify/ENA primary metagenome ERZ652121 (study PRJEB26925, sample SAMN05827113) | human gut metagenome | biome: ENVO:2100002; feature: ENVO:00000062; material: ENVO:00002003... | reverse complement strand
GAGATGACGTCGAGTCTCGTGGGCTCGGAGATGTGTATAAGAGACAGGTTGTACACAGTGCAGGAGCTCAATACGATTACAAATGGGCTTATATTGAAGAATAAGTAAAAAATGCGGACGTCCAATTGGCGTTTCGTGTCGCATGCCAATTGGGCGTACCGCAGTTTTTTATAAGTAAGACAATCCCAAAAAGATGAGGCTTAAGCAGAAAAGAATGAATGCCGGCTCTAGCCAAAAACGATAGCTTGTACGGCCAATATCTGATAGGATAGGATAATCTTCTTTTGTTTTACGAAAGGTCTTTTTCCATGAGTACTGAAAGAAATCAAATAATCCAGAAGAACAAACCCATAAAAAACAACCAATTACCAAAAAGAAGAGAGTAAAGAGAAATAGTATATCAGACACGCGAACCAAAGTTAACGTGGAAAAGAAAATAGACCACAAAAAACTAATTGCCAAACTGCCAATACTAATGAAGAGTGTACTTTTACGAAGGTGCATACGGAACTCCTTTCAATCATACATAAATAATAAAATAACTTTACAAAATTATTGTTTATAAGTCAAAACACTTAGGAGGAAATTAAGTGAATAGTTTTGTTAAATATATCTTAAAAAGAATCTTTTTTATGCTGGTGACCTTGTGGATCATTGCGACCATTACTTTTTTCTTAATGAAATTATTACCAGGAACACCTTATACCAATGCTGAAAAATTAAGTGCAGAACAAATTGCTTTATTAAACAAACAAATGGGCTTAGATAAGCCGATGCTGGTGCAATATGGTTTGTATCTAAACAACTTGCTGCATTTTGATTTAGGTATTTCATTCCAGTTTAAAAATCAACCTGTAGCGAACTTACTTAGTGCTCGGATTGGACCATCCTTACAGTTAGGGATTCAAGCGATTATTGTCGGTACTTTAGGCGGAATTATTTTAGGTGCAATTTCAGCGATGAAGCAAAATACGTGGATTGATACCACTGCGACATTAGTAGCCATTCTTGGCCGCTCAATCCCGAACTTCGTCTTCGCCGTATTGCTTCAATATGTCTTTGCCATGAAGCTACACATTTTACCAATCGCTAAATGGGAAACATTCGCTTATACGATTTTACCTACAATTGCCCTAGCTATGTCGCCATTAGCTGATGCTGCCCGCTTTATTCGGACGGAAATGGTCGAAGTGCTGCATAGTGATTATGTAGAGCTTGCTCGTGCGAAGGGCTTAAGCCGATGGGGGATTGTCTTCCATCATGGTCTTCGCAATAGTCTTATTCCATTATTAACATTATTAGGACCTCTTGCTGTTGGTCTGATGACAGGTTCATTGGTTGTTGAAAATATTTTCGCTATTCCTGGGATTGGGGAACAATTTGTAAAATCAATTATGACCAATGACTACCCAACAATTATGGCAGTAACGATGTTGTATTCGGCTATGTTGGTTGTCGTTATTTTAATTGTCGATATTTTATATGGGATTGTCGATCCTAGAATTCGTGTATCAGAAGGGAGTCGTGGTTAATGACTAATTCAGCACAATCGAATGAAAAAGAAGTAGCAGCGATTCCAATCTCTTCTTTTGAACCACTAGAAAAAAGCACGACGGAAAAACGTGAAGAAATTGCTATGCCGTCATTGACGTTTATGCAGGATTCATGGCGACGTCTAAAGAAAAATAAAGCTGCTGTACTTTCGATTATATTGTTGGCAATTATTATTGCGATTTCAATCGTGACGATTTTTGTTTCGCCACATAATCCGACTGCACAAAATGTGAAATACACCAACTTACCACCTAAAATTCCAGGGATCAATATTGCTGGCTTAAATGGTTACGCTGAAGTTGGTGGGAATTTAGTTGATAAGTATGCGCAAGCCAAAGTACCTGATGGAACATATTTCTTTTTAGGAACAGATAGTTTAGGCCGTGACTTATTAAGTCGTTTATTTATGGGTACGCGAGTATCATTATTAATTGCCTTTATAGCTGCATTATTAGATATTATTTTCGGGGTGACTTATGGCTTGATTTCAGGTCTTTTAGGTGGCCGTGTCGATAATATTATGCAACGTTTCTTAGAAATCATCTCTGGGATTCCCAATTTAGTCGTGATGATTTTGATGTTAGTTGTATTTGAACCAGGTATTCCGTCAATCGTGGCCGCTATGGCGATTACAAACTGGATACCAATGGCCAGAATTGTCAGGGCGCAGACGATGAAGCTCAAAGATCAAGAGTTTGTGTTGGCTGCGACAACATTAGGTGAAACGAGATCAAAAATTGCATTCAAGCACATTTTGCCAAATATTTCGAGTGTCATTATTATTCAAATGATGTTTAGTATTCCGTCTGCTATTTTCTTCGAAGCTTTCCTAAGTTTTATCGGGCTAGGTCTTCGTCCGCCAGTTGCTTCGTTAGGGACATTATTAAGTGATGGATACAAGACATTCCTATTTTTACCTTACCAACTATGGGTACCAGCAGTGACGCTATCAGTCATAATGATTGGATTTAACTTACTAGCAGATGGATTACGCGATGCGTTTGATCCGAAGATGAAAGAGTGATTGAATGAATAAGATAATTGAAGTGAAAAATTTAGAAATTTCTTTCGATACTTTCGCCGGAAAAGTTCAAGCTATTCGAAATGTGAGTTTTGATTTGTATCAAGGTGAAACATTAGCAATTGTGGGTGAATCTGGAAGTGGCAAATCGGTAACGACGAGAAGTATTATGGGTTTGTTAGCGAGTAATGCGAATATCGAAAATGGCGAAATTCTTTTTAACGGTTCGGATATCGTAAAGAAAAGTGAAAAAGAAATGCAAAAAATTCGAGGCAAAGATATCTCGATGATTTTCCAAGATCCAATGACATCGTTGGATCCAACGATGCCTATCGGTAGACAAGTGGCTGAGTCGTTAGTGAAACATACGAAAATTTCCAAAAAAGAAGCCTTAAAGCAAGCGTTAGAATTACTGAATTTAGTAGGGATTCCCAATGCTGAAAAACGTTTGAAAAATTATCCTCACCAATTTTCAGGTGGGCAAAGACAGCGGATTGTTATTGCGATTGCATTGATTTGTTACCCACAAGTATTAATCGCTGATGAGCCGACCACAGCACTCGATGTAACCATCCAAGCGCAAATTATTGAATTGTTAAAAGATATCCAACAAAAAATGAACTCATCGATTATTTTCATCACTCATGACTTAGGCGTGGTAGCTAATGTGGCAGACCGTGTCGCTGTCATGTACGGTGGGAAAATCGTTGAAATTGGTACGGCTAGAGAAATTTTTTATAATCCGCAACATCCGTATACATGGGGTTTACTCGGATCAATGCCGACATTAGAAAGTACTGGCAAACGATTATATGCGATTCCAGGTTCTCCGCCAGATTTATTAAAACCACCAACTGGCGATGCGTTTTATCCACGTAATGAATACGCGATGAAAATCGATACGGAAAAGGAACCACCATTTTTCGATGTGTCTCCTACGCACAAGGCAGCTACATGGCTGCTGGCACCTCAAGCACCAGAAGTGATACCACCAGAAGAAATTCAAATTCGTTGGAAAAAATTTAAAGAAAATGCTTTTGGCGAGTAAGGAGGGGATATCGTGAGCAAAGTCTTATTAGATGTGAAGAACTTAAAGCAATATTTTAACGTTGGGCGTAAAGATGAAGTGAAAGCTGTCGATGATATGACGTTTCATATATATGAAGGGGAAACATTTGGATTGGTTGGCGAATCAGGAAGTGGAAAATCCACGACAGGTCGCTCGATTATTCGTCTGAATACACCGACTGATGGCACAATCACCTTTGATGGCAAAGATGTCATGAAATTAAAAGGTAAAAAAGAATTAAAAGATTTTCGTAGAGAAGTTCAAATGATCTTCCAAGATCCATACGCTTCTTTAAACCCACGCATGAAGGTCCGCGACATCATCGCTGAAGGAATTGATATTAATCATTTAGCAAAAAATGACAAAGAGCGTAATGCACGTGTCGATGAGCTGTTAAAGACAGTTGGCTTGAATCCGTCGCATGGGACGCGTTATCCTCATGAGTTTTCCGGTGGGCAACGTCAACGAATCGGCATTGCACGAGCGTTAGCTGTGGATCCTAAGTTTATTATTTGTGATGAACCGATTTCTGCCTTGGATGTGTCCATCCAAGCGCAAGTGGTCAATCTTTTACAAGAGTTACAAGAAAAGCATAATCTGACCTATTTCTTTATCGCGCATGATTTATCGATGGTCAAACATATTAGTGATCGTATCGGTGTGATGCATTTAGGTAAATTGCTTGAAGTTGGTACAAGTGATGAAATTTATCATTATGGAGTGCATCCTTACACGGAAAGCTTATTATCGGCTATTCCATTACCAGATCCGGAGAGTGAACGTACGCGCAAACGCATTAAGTATGTGGAAGTTGCTCAGACAGATGTGGCGAGAAGTATGCAAGAAATCGCACCGGGACACTTTATTTACGCAACACCAGATGAAGTGCCAATGTATCAAGAAAAATTGAGAAAAAAGAAAGAAGCATAGCAATAGGGTAAGGGGGTTGATTCATGAAAGTGTTAAAAGGTTATCGTTTTCGGATTTATCCAGACGAAGAACAATTGACATTTTTTAGGCAAACCTTTGGCTGTGTAAGATTTACATACAATCAACTATTAATGGCGAGAAAAAACACAGCGAATTCGGAAGAAAGTATGAAATTAACCCCCGCAGCATTAAAAAAAGACTATCCTTTTTTAAAGAAGACTGATAGTCTGGCTTTGGCTAATGCACAGCGTAACTTAGAGCGAGCGTACGCAAATTTTTTTCAAGGAAGAGCGAGCTATCCTAAATTAAAAAACAAGAAAAGCACGTGGCAATCCTATACAACAAATAATCAAAAACATACGATTTATTTTGTTGATGAAAAACTAAAACTTCCAAAGTTGAAAAGTTTGATTCAAGTGCATCAGCATCGTGAGATTAAGGGGTTGATTCGTTCAGCCACGATTTCAGCAAAAAACAATGAAGAATTTTATGTGTCTTTGCTGTGTTTAGAAGAAGTCACTTCTTTACCGAAAACCAAAAAAGCTATCGGTATTTCTTATTGTCCGAAACATTTGCTCCATGTATCTAAGCCGCTCGATCACTTAGAAACGATCGAAGAACAAATGCAGGAAGACAGGCTGATAAAAGCAAAAAGAAAACTCTTTTTACGCGCTAAAATTGCGAAGAAGCATAAAGTGAAGCTAAAAGACGCCAAAAATTATCAAAAGCAAAAGCAAAAAGTGCACAAGTTAATTCAGGAAAAAGCCTGTAGAAAAAAGGACTTTATTGACCAGCTGACATTTTCATTAGTCAAAGAGTTCGATTATATTTTTGTCGAAAAGCAACCAAGTACCGCCGATAGTGAGGAGACGAGTCTATTTACCTCTAGTGATTGGTATCTGTTCATGCAAAAACTAACGTATAAAACACAATGGTATGGCAAAAAATATCTGGCGATAGAAAAGCCAGCGAATACAGAAAATTCGGGACAGATGATTGAAGAACTAGGAAAGCAACGACTCGGCCTTTAATGTCAAAGAACTGGAAGGGGCTCCAGGGATCGCCTAGGGTATAGAAAAAAGGCAACTTTTTGTTTCTAGGAACAATCGCTCACTAATTATGAAAAACCAAAAAAAGAGAGAGGATCTTGGTCCTCTCTCTTTGCTTGTTATTCATGTAAGAAGTCTTCTTTCAGGCGATAGACTTTGGAAGGTCGCCCGATTCCAGTGGGACGTTCGCCAATCTCATCAAAAAAGTGGAGCAATGATTTTTTAAAATTGGAATGATCGATTAAGCGAAAATCAATACCCAAAAATTTGGCGAATACTTGGCGCGCTTCCTTGATAGTAAACGACTCGCCTAATACTTGTAGAACTTGCGGTTCATGTTCCATTTTATTGGCAATACGATTGAAAGCTTTTAAAATGATGGCACTATGGTCGAATGCCAGTTGATCTTTTCCTAATGATTGACCAGTCGATAAGTCTAAAACGATAGCCGTCTGATCACATTCCAAATGAATATGATTGGCCTTTCTCTCCAAAGAAAACCAGCGTACATCTTCTGCATCATCGCCAGCAATGAGAGGCTCTTCACCAATAAAGGCCAAGTAACTCACGGTCACGACCCAACCACGAGGATCGCGATGCGGCGTACTAAATGTATGAAGTTGTTCAATATTTTGTTTTGAGATTTTGACACCCGTTTCTTCTTCGGTCTCGCGTAGCACACTTTCGCCTGTCGACTCATCAGGCTGTACAAACCCACCCGGTAGAGCCCATGAATTTTTGAAAGGGTGACCTTTGCGTTTGATTAATAGAATTTTCAGCTTGTCTTGTACTTTGCTATAGCACATCAAGACCATGTCGACGGTCAACGAGGGTTTTTCATAATTGGGTTTTTCTTGTCTACGATACCAGTCAAGAAATTCTGCTTCACTGGCTCGGTGTTCATAATATTCTTTTTCGTCTTCTTGATTGGAAAACGTGGCCATAACGATCCCTACCTTCTTGTCATAATGAGTATGTTGTTTAAAGAAAGAAAAAGAGTAAAAAGTTAATAAGAAATAATCCTAGGTAAATAGGAAGATAGTTTTTAAAGTAACGGATGCATGTGAAACCCGCTAGTACAATCACAATCAGCAAGAGTCCTCGAATCAAGATGGAGGAGACTAAAAAAGTATTTAAGTGATTGGCGGTATTCATGTAGGCATAAATGCGTTGATAGAAATTGGCAAAGAGTAGATGAATGGCGGTCAAACTAATCAATGTCCAAATATATATTTTCTGTCTGTGTTGCATAGAAGACACTCCTTGCATGGTAAGGATGAGAAGGTACGCTTGCGTACACACGCGACCTTCCACGGTAACTATTATAGCAACAAACAGGAAAACACTCAAAAAATCTTTTTTGTCGGTGCCTTTTTGCTTGATAATAAGTATGAAAAGCCACAATTGTGGTATACTATCAGAGAATAATTTTGAAAATGACAGAGGAGGAAGCTCACTCATGGCTGAGAAAGAGACATTCTATATAACGACACCTATCTACTACCCAAGCGGGAAACTACATATCGGCAATTCGTATACGACCATTGCCTGCGATGCGGTCGCTCGCTATAAACGCTTGATGGGATTTGATGTGTTTTATTTAACTGGTGTTGATGAACATGGACAAAAAATTGAAAAAAAAGCAGACGAACTTGGTGTAACGCCACAAGAATATGTTGATAAAATGGCAGCAGATGTGCAAAAAATTTGGAAGACACTAGACATTAGTTACGATAAGTTTATCCGTACGACGGATGACTACCATCAAAAAGCTGTGAAGAAGATTTTCCAACAATTACTAGACCAAGGTGATATTTATCTTGGGCAGTACGAAGGCTGGTATTCAATCTCTGATGAAGAGTATTTTACCGAAACACAATTAGCGGAAGTCTACAAAGATGAAGAAGGCAATGTCATTGGTGGGAAAGCTCCGAGTGGTCATGAAGTGGAACTAGTGAAAGAAGAGTCTTACTTCTTCCGAATGAGTAAATACGCAGATCGTCTCTTAGCTTACTATGACGAACATCCAGAATTTATCCAACCTGAATCGCGCAAAAATGAAATGATCAATAACTTCATTAAGCCAGGCTTGGAAGATCTAGCTGTGTCACGGACGACACATTCTTGGGGGATTCCGGTTGATGCGAATCCAAAACATGTAGTCTATGTATGGATTGATGCACTTTCTAACTATATTTCTGCTTTGGGCTATGGTTCTGATGATGATCAACTCTTTCAAAAATATTGGCCAGCAGATGTGCATATGGTTGGGAAAGAAATCGTTCGGTTCCACACGATTTATTGGCCAATTATGTTAATGGCATTAGGCTTGCCTTTGCCAAAAGAGGTGTATGGCCATGGTTGGTTACTTATGAAAGAAGGCAAAATGTCTAAGTCTAAAGGCAACGTAGTCTATCCAGAGATGCTAGTAGAGCGCTATGGTCTAGATGCATTGCGCTATTATTTATTACGTGCTGTACCATTTGGTAGTGACGGTGTATTTACACCGGAAGACTTTGTGGCAAGAGTAAATTACGACTTAGCCAATGATTTAGGTAACCTACTTAACCGGACTGTAGCGATGATTAACAAATATTGCGATGGCATCGTGCCTACGTATCGTTCAAAAGTCACACCATTTGATAGTGAGTTGTCTACGACAGCGGCCAATGTCATTGGCCGTTACCGAGAAGCGATGGACAATATGGAATTTTCGACAGCGTTAGCAGAAGTTTGGACGCTTGTATCAAGAGCAAATAAATACATCGATGAAACACAACCATGGATTTTAGCCAAAGAAGAAGAGAAAAAAGCAGAACTAGACAGTGTTATGATTCACTTGGCAGAGTCATTGCGAATTGTTGCCTTGCTATTGCAACCAGTGATGACAGAAACACCAGCCAAAATCTTCGAACAACTTGGTCTAAAACAAATGGCGACTAGTTTAACTGATGTACGCTTTGGAGAATTTCCTGCTGAGACGAAAGTCGTTGAAAAAGGCACACCGATTTTCCCACGTCTAGATATGGAAGAAGAAGTAGCTTACATCCAAATGAAAATGGCAGAAGGCACGCAACCAGTCGAAGAAACAATCAAATGGCAACCAGAAGAAACAATATTACATTCAACAAAAGAAAAACAAATCAAGTACGATGATTTCGATAAAGTGGAATTAAAAGTTGCAGAAGTAATTGACTGCCAAAAAGTCGAAGGCGCAGACAAGCTATTGCAATTCCGTTTGGACGCAGGCGATTCAAGTGACCGTCAAATTTTGTCAGGGATTGCGGCCTATTACCCAGCACCAAGTAGCTTGATTGGGAAAAAAGTAGTGATTGTTGCTAACTTGAAACCGCGTAAAATGCGTGGGCTGATTAGCCAAGGAATGATTCTTTCGGCGGAAGATAAAGATGGCAAGCTACAAGTTGTAGAAGCACCAAAAGGCATGCCAAATGGCTCAATCATTGCATAATTTTTAAGAAGATGAAAAATTAACAGTAGCGCTCAAAAAGCTGATAGGTGTTTGGCTAATCAAATACCTATCAGCTTTTTGTCATTTCAAGAGAAAGGAATTGTTTTCTTATTGTTTTTCTTGTATACTTTTCTTGTAATAGTTTTGTTCATAGGGGAGTAATCGGCAGCAAAGGCTGTGGCAACATCACCAACAAGAAAGAAATTTCTGGTGTTGCCTTAATTGGTGAGACTTATGTATGTTGTACTACACGCATACACAGGTCTATTTTTTTAACTTTAATAGACTTGTGTAAAGATACTAAGGGGGAAAACCATGTCAGAATTAAGCGGAAAGAAACAGCAACAAACAGATCCATTTTATGCAAAGAGCGCAGAGGAAGTACTTGCTGCCTTAGACTCTCAAGCAGACGGGCTATCTGATCAAGAAGCAGCCAAGCGATTGGAGCAATATGGCTCGAATGAATTGGAAGCTGGCAAAAAGACCACTATGTTACAAAAGTTTTTGGAACAATTTAAAGATTTAATGATTATTGTTTTGTTAGTCGCAGCTGTGATATCTGCTGTCGTCTCACATGAAGTAGTCGATGCACTTATTATTTTGGCCGTAGTTATTATTAATGCCATCATGGGTGTGGTGCAAGAGTCTAAAGCAGAGCAAGCCATTGAAGCCTTGCGTGAAATGTCTACGCCAAACGCTAATGTTCTTCGTTCGGGTCACTCGAAAAGTGTGAGTAGCCATGAATTAGTTCCCGGGGATATTGTTTTGTTAGAAGCTGGCGATGTTGTGCCGGCAGATATGCGTTTGCTAGAAGTTAGTTCCTTAAAAATCGAAGAGGCTGCCTTAACAGGTGAGTCTGTGCCGGTTGAGAAAGAACTGACTGTTCTAGACGGAACTGATATTGGAATTGGTGACCGTGTCAATATGGCCTATTCAAATAGTAACGTGACATATGGCCGGGGAAAAGGGGTCGTGGTCAATACCGGGATGAATACCGAAGTCGGTAAAATTGCCGGTATGTTAGCCAATGCAGACGAAACTGAAACCCCATTGAAGCGTAACTTAAACCAATTAGGGAAGTTCTTGACTATTGCAATCATCATTATTGCGGTCATCATGTTCTTTGTTGGTACAATGATTAATGATCAATCATGGGTAGATATGCTATTGACCTCGATTTCATTAGCCGTAGCCGCTATTCCAGAAGGTCTACCAGCTATCGTGACGATTATTTTAGCACTAGGTACACAAGTCATGGCAAAACGGAATGCGATGATTCGTAAATTACCAGCTGTTGAAACACTAGGGGCAACAGATATTATTTGTTCCGATAAAACAGGTACGTTGACTTTAAACCAAATGACAGTTGAAAAATTGTATTTTGATCAAAAGCAATTAGCAGCCTCTGATGAGATTGCCAAAGACAATCTAGCAATCAAATTAATGAACTACGCCAATGATACAAAATTCAGTAAAGAAGGGAACTTAATTGGGGACCCGACTGAAACGGCACTTGTTCAATTTGGTTTGGATAAAGGGTTTGATATTCGCAAAGAAGGAAAAGTAGAGCCTCGTGTAGCGGAGCTACCATTTGACTCAGATCGTAAATTAATGAGTACCATCCACCAATTAGCCGATGGAACATTCCTAGTAGCAGTTAAAGGTGCACCAGATGTACTTATTAACCGTTCAACTAGCATTTATCAAGGTGGCAAAGAAGTACCACTTGATGAAACCCAAAAAGCAGCAATCCTAGAAAATAATACAAGTATGGCCAAACAAGCACTACGCGTACTAGGTGTGGCTTACAAGATTATTCCTTCTTTACCAGAAGATCGTTCATCAGAAGTGATCGAAAATCAACTAGTCTTCACTGGTCTGATTGGCATGATTGACCCAGAACGGGCCGAAGCAGCAGAAGCCGTTCGCGTTGCTAAAGATGCAGGTATTCGTCCGATTATGATTACTGGTGACCACCGTGATACGGCTGAAGCAATTGCCGGACGCTTAGGAATCATCAAACCAGGTGATGACGATGCAGTCTTAACAGGTGCGGAATTAAATAATTTATCAGATGAAGAATTTGCTAAAGTCGTAACGCAATATTCAGTTTACGCTCGTGTATCACCAGAACACAAAGTACGAATTGTTAAAGCTTGGCAAAATGCTGGTAAAGTAGTTGCGATGACTGGTGACGGCGTGAATGATGCACCAGCCTTGAAACAAGCCGACATCGGTGTCGGTATGGGTATCACTGGTACAGAAGTATCAAAAGGTGCTTCTGACATGGTATTGGCTGACGATAACTTTGCAACAATTGTCGTAGCCGTCGAAGAAGGACGTAAGGTCTTCTCAAACATTCAAAAAGCGATTCAATACTTAATGGCTGCTAACTTAGGGGAAGTATTAACCTTATTTATTGCAACGATTCTTGCATGGGATACATTGCTACCAATTCATTTATTATGGATTAACTTGGTAACTGACACATTCCCAGCAATTGCTTTAGGCATGGAACCAGCTGAAAAGAACTTGATGGCGCACAAACCTCGTGGGAAACAATCGAACTTCTTCTCAGGTGGTGTATTGAGTAGTATTATTTACCAAGGTATCTTGGAAGCAGCGACAGTCTTATTTGTATATTGGTCAGCGATTCAATGGCCAGCCCATACAGCAGAAAATATGATTGGTTTAACAGCTGCTCAGTTGTATGATTTGCAACATGGCGATGCATTAACAATGGCATTTGCTACATTAGGTTTGATGCAATTGTTCCATGCATTTAACGTCAAATCTGTCCATCAATCACTATTTAAAGTTGGTTTCTTCAAAAATAAAGCCTTTAACTATGCGATTTTACTTTCATTTGTAATGATGATGATTATCATCGTAGTACCAGGCTTGAACGATATCTTCCGTGTGACTCACTTAGATACGTATCAATGGGGAATTGTGTTAGGATCTTCTTTTGCAATTATCCCGTTAGTTGAAATCATTAAAGCTATCCAAAGAGCGATGGGCAAAGAGTAAACAGCTTAAGAGGTCATGACAAAAGTGTATCAATCTGAGCAATAAGATCAACGCTCTAGAAAGTAGAAAGTTGTATGACAAACTTTGAGAGGGTTTGACTAATGGCCGAGGATTTGCATTTGGAACACCGTCGATTCATATGTAAGGGAGTGTGACAGCTTTTGTTGCACTCCCCTTTTTATAGCTTCATTTCTAATTATCTTGGCGAATGGGGAAAAAGAAGGTAAAATAAAGAAAATAGTAGAGGAGCATACGAATGAAACGACCAGACTTAGCATATTACTTAACGACGATTAATACGGTAGTAACTGATACCGAACAGATAGGGACAGACCTAAATGATGCGTTTGAAGAAATCAAAGGAGCAATCGAGAACAAAGATGCTGCGAATTTTGATGACGCTCGCCGCTTGGAAATTATTGCGTTGTTTCAAGAGGGAACAGATAAATATCGCATGATGTTTGAAAAAATTGGTCGCTTAAAAGCACCTGCTCGCTTGTTAGGAAACCACAAGAAATTCGAGCAAGCGTATAAAGCATATGTGGTTGGCTGTGAAGAAATGGTGCTTAGTTTACAAGATGGTATCGATGAAGCGGCTTTTCGAGCAGCAGAAGAAAAACAAGACCAAGCGACTGACCAGATCGCTGCAGCTATCCAAAAGATGACGCAGGTGATGGTAAAATAATCAGCAGAAACCAAGAAAAATCTAATCTAACTATTAGATGATTTTCAAGATAGTTAGCTAAAAAACAGGTAGTATAGATACATAACCAACAATAACCTTTTTATTTTTCAGTAACTCCCTAACCAAGAGTTACTACTCCTTTTTCCGCTAGGCCTAACCAACCTAGTGGTTTTTTTGTGACTGAAAAAGGTTAAAACCGAATTGTTCAGCGATAATAAAACCCAGAAAATCCAAAAGTTTCGGGAACAACTTTTTGGATTTTCTGGGCTTTTGTCATAGTAGCTAATGCCGTCTTTCCGTTTTATTCCGATTTGACAGCTTAAAAAATATTTCAGGCACTGTTCTTTTAGTTTTCGATATTTTGAACATAGTCTTCAAAATAACGTAAAAGATCTTGCTTGAATGCTTGATAGTCTGCTTCACTGTATAGTTTGTCTTCAACTTTCACGTTGAAAGCAGGCAATGATAGTTCTTCTCTTAAACGATCCAACACTTCATCTGAATTCATAAAACTCCTCCTACATCATGCCAAAGGAAGCAGAAAGCACTTCGAAAGCAGCTTGCATTTCTGCAATTCGTTTTTTTAATGAGTCAAAATCATCTTGATCATGAAATAAGATTTGTTTTAGCTCAAAGTAAAATTGGTCAAAGGCATCTACAAAGTTTTCGACTTCCTTGGTTTGTAACTCGGGAAACACATCGCAACGGACATAGGACTTTTCTGCAAGGGCATAAATCTCAGCAGTTGTTAAGATTGCCAAGTCACTATCGTATCGACGATTAGCAATCAACTCACTGACAGCGTGTGATTTATTTAAAATATTTGAGAAATCTTTTAAAATCAGTATTTTGGGTGTTTTGCTAAACATAGGGATCTTCCTCTCTTAACTAAGCGTTTATTTGAGCTACACAGACACATTCGGGAGCGACAATATCATCTTGAACGACGGTTAATTTACCAGTGTCGGCATCACGAGAGAATATGACTAAATTATCAGATTCTTGGTGGGCGCAAATTAAAAAGTCTTCCGCTTGATTGAAATTAAAATCGCGAGGGAAGTCACCATTTGATGAAACGATTTCGACTAATGATAAGCAATTGTCATCTGCAACTTGATAGACAGCTATTGAGTTGTGACCACGATTTGAAGCGTAGACAAAGCGACCATCTTTTGTGACACGGATTGCGGCGCCGCCATTAAAGTCAGTATAATCTGTTGGCAAAGTAGATAATTTTTGTTGCTTCGTAAATGTACCAGTCGCTTGATCGTAGTCCAGGGTGGTGACGGTACTATCAAGTTCACCAAAGAGGTAAGCTGTCTGACCATTAGGATGAAAGGCAAGGTGGCGAGGGCCTGTTCCAGGTTCTGCCTGGTAACGAGCGACTACTGTCAATTTACCTTCGTCACTTACGTCATATGTGTAGACAGAATCCGTACCTAAATCGCAAACAACCAATCGTTGATCTGGTGTTAAGTCGGCATAATGAGCATGGGCGTGATCTTGGTTTTTATGAGGGCCGACTGGTTCTTCATGGACCACACGATCGGTCAGAGCTAATGAACCATCTGCTTGGATTTGATAGACAGTGACCGCTCCTTTATGGTAATTGGCACCATAAACAAGTTGGCGGGGTTCATCGACAGCTACGTAACAAGGAGAAGCACCTTCTTCACCTACAACATTTAGTAGCGACCAGTCAGTGGCATAGGCAGCCACGCCACCATGGCCATCGTTAGCAGTCACAGCATACGTCACTCCTTTTTTGCTTTGAGTAACATAGGTCGGTCCACTTTCAGTTGTGGCAAGCTGTACATCTGAGAGTACACCATCTTCTAATTCGACAGTATAAATACCTTGGCTAGCTCTTTTTGTATAAGTTCCTAATAGAAATGATTCCTTCATTAAAACGCCTCCTAAGTGACTAAGTTGCTTTTATTGTATCATAAACCGCTGACAAACAATCTGAAAAAGTTATGGTATACTTAATCGAGAGAGCGGAGAGTTGGGGGGAGTTTCTTTGGAAGAAAAAAAACAACCACAAGTGAAGCGAATTGCTTCATGGTTTTGGAAATGGTTTTTAAATAATCAAATCGTGACGGCCTTGTTAATTGTCTTGTTGTTACTATTAATTGTGTTTTTATTTACCAAAATTTCGTACTTGCTGACACCGGTTTGGCAATTTTTATCCATTGTCGGCTTGCCAGTTGTATTGGCTGGAATTTTGTATTATTTGATGAATCCCACGGTTGATTTTCTTGAAAAAAGAGGCGTGAAACGAATTTATAGTATCATTGGACTATTTCTCTTAGTGATAGGGTTAATCGTCTGGGGTGTTGTAGTTATCATTCCGGAAATTCGGGATCAGACGATTAGTTTTGTGAATCAATTTCCGTCTTATGTGGATACGGCTGAGAAAGTAATGAATGATTTGTTTTCAGATCCTGTATTCCATCAATTCCAAGCGCAAGTCGCTTCCTCCAGTGAAAAACTGATGAACTCATTGACGGATATCATCAAAAATGTATCGAAAAGTACATTTCAAAACATTGGGAATTTCTTTGGTGCTGTCGTAACGATTTTTGTCGCGGTGATTACAATGCCTTTTATTTTGTTTTATCTATTAAAGGACGGCAAAAAATTAGCACCTTATTTGGTTGATTTCTTACCTACAAAAATGCGTAAGCCAACCTTGCGTGTCCTGACTGAAATGAATCAACAAGTATCATCTTATATCCGTGGGCAACTGACCGTGGCCTTTGCAGTAGCGGTTATGTTTATGATTGGGTTTTCAATTATTGGCTTGGAGTATTCGATTACGCTCGGTATCGTTGCGGGTGTGTTGAATTTGATTCCTTATCTGGGCTCTTTTTTGGCGATGATTCCTGCAATCTTTTTAGGGATTGTGGGCGGACCGGTTTTACTATTGAAAGTAATTATTGTCTTTGTAATTGAACAGACACTCGAAGGACGCTTTGTCTCGCCATTGGTTCTAGGTAGTCAGCTATCTATTCATCCGATTACGATTTTATTCGTGCTTTTGACGTCTGGGAAGTTATTTGGTTTAGTCGGTGTGATTTTAGGAATACCAGTCTATGCAGCAGCCAAAGTCATTATTACAAATGTCTTTCAATGGTACAAGCAAGTCTCTGGCTTATACGAACTACCAGTGGAAGAAGAGCAGAAAAAATAATCAGAGAAACTTGCTTTTTTCGAATGAATCAAGTAAAGTAAGAATGTGTGTAAAGCACAGGCCTGTCACTTGGTTTTGCGAATCACCAACGCATTACTCAGTCACAGGGAAATCTATCGAAGAGGTGAAATGGAAATGGCAATTTCAAAAGAACGTAAAAACGAAATCATCAAAGCTTATGCGCGTCACGAAGGAGATACTGGTTCTCCAGAAGTACAAATCGCTGTGTTAACTGAAGAAATTAACACATTGAACGCTCACATTCGTGAACACAAAAAAGATCATCATTCACAACGTGGACTAATGAAAAAAGTTGGTCACCGTCGTAACTTGTTAGCTTACCTACGTAACAGCGATGTAACACGTTATCGTGACTTGATCCAATCATTAGGCTTACGTCGTTAATCAAACCATTGAAGAAAGTGAGGTTCAAGCGAATCTCACTTTTTTGCTATGGTACTTAGCTACACGATGAAAAAAGACTGTGACAGTCGGCAAGGCTCACTACTAACCAAATGAAAGAATAAAAGTTTCTTTTGTCTTTTCATTTGTTTAGTAGCAGCCGAGACTCGCAGCAGAAAAGGAGAGTTTATGACAAAGCAAGTATTTAGTACAACATGGGGAGGCCGTCCCTTATCAGTAGAAATTGGCCAATTAGCGAAACAAGCCAATGGGGCTGTATTGGTGCGTTATGGGGACACTGTTGTTTTAAGTGCAGCAGTAGCATCAAAAGAAGCCAAAGACACAGACTTCTTCCCACTAACAATTAACTATGAAGAAAAAATGTACGCAGTAGGGAAAATCCCTGGTGGCTTTATCAAGCGTGAAGGTCGCCCAAGTACAGATGCGACATTGACTGCCCGTCTAATCGACCGCCCAATCCGTCCGATGTTTGCAGAAGGCTTCCGTAATGAAGTCCAAGTAACGAATGTTGTGATGAGTGTAGACCAAGATTGCTCACCTTCTATGGCAGCGATGCTTGGTTCATCATTGGCACTATCTATTTCTGATATTCCATTTGATGGCCCGATTGCTGGTGTCGACGTAGGTCGCGTGAATGGTGAATACGTATTAAACCCAACCGTAGAACAAAATGAAGCATCAGACATTCACTTGACTGTTGCTGGAACAGCCCAAGCCATTAACATGGTTGAATCAGGAGCCAAAGAAGTATCAGAAGCAGATATGCTAGGTGCGTTGCTTTTTGGTCACGAAGCGATTCAAGAATTAGTAGCATTTCAAAAAGAAGTCGTTGCGGCAGTCGGTAAACCAAAAATGGAAATTACTTTGCTACAAGTCGACGAACAAGTGAAAAAAGCAATTTACGATGAATTTTATCCAACGATGAAAACGGCCGTAATGACCGAAGAAAAATTGGCACGTGAAGACGAAATTGCCAAAGTGAAAGAAATCGTTAAAGAAGCATATGCTGAAAAAGCACTTGCCTTAGCCGATGATGAAGCAAGTAAATTAACGAAAGAAGTAAAACAAATCGCGGAAGACTTAGAAAAAGATGTCGTTCGTGAATTGATTACAATCGATAAGATTCGTCCGGATGGTCGCCAATTAGATGAAATTCGTGCCTTATCTTCAGAAGTAGGCCTATTGCCACGAGTGCATGGTTCTGGTTTGTTTACTCGTGGGCAAACACAAGCTTTATCGACATGTACATTAGCACCATTAGGAGAGCATCAAATTATCGATGGTTTAGGTGTGGAAGAATCAAAACGATTCATCCATCACTATAACTTCCCACAATTTTCAGTTGGTTCGACAGGGCGCGCCGGCTCACCGGGTCGTCGTGAAATTGGTCATGGTGCCTTAGGGGAACGTGCATTGGCGCAAATCATCCCTGATGAAACAGATTTCCCTTATACAATCCGTTTAGTGGCAGAAGTATTAGAATCAAATGGTTCTTCTTCTCAAGCAAGTATTTGTGCGGGTACGTTGGCATTGATGGATGCAGGTGTTCCGATTAAAGCGCCTGTAGCTGGGATTGCTATGGGACTTGTATCAGATGGCGAAAACTATACAATCTTGACAGATATTCAAGGATTAGAAGATCATTTAGGTGACATGGACTTTAAAGTTGCCGGTACAAAAGACGGTATCACTGCCTTGCAAATGGATATCAAAATTCAAGGGATTACCGAACAAATTTTACGTGAAGCCCTAGCGCAAGCGAAAAAAGCACGGATGGAAATCTTAGAAGAATTAACAGCGACGATTGACCAACCACGTGCGGAATTAAGCCAATACGCACCGAAGATTGAAATGATTCAAATTGATCCAGCTAAAATCAAAGATGTAATCGGAAAAGGTGGCGACACCATCAACGGCATCATTGAAGAAACGGGTGTAAAAATTGATATCGATCAAGACGGTAAAGTATCAATCGCTTCTGCTGATGCGGAAATGATTAAAAAAGCTATTAAGATTATTGAAGACTTAACCAAAGAAGTCAAAGTAGGCGAAGTTTACTTAGGTAAAGTAGTCCGCGTTGAAAAATTTGGTGCATTTGTTAACTTAATCAAAGGCAAAGATGGTTTGGTTCACATCTCTCAACTTGCGAATGAACGCGTCGCAAATGTAGAGGATGTCGTGAAATTAGGCGATGAAGTCCTAGTGAAAGTCACAGAAATCGACAAACAAGGTCGCGTGAACCTTTCTCGTAAAGCAATGCTAACTGACGAGAAAGCAGACGAAAAAAAAATAAATCATTTAAGTGTGATGGCAGAGGACTAGCTCCTTTCCCATCGCGCTTTTTTTATAAAAAAATCAGGAAATCCACAAGTTTATGACACAACTTGTGGCTTTCCTGATTTTTTCGCTCGTAGCAACCTGCTTTTGACACAACCTAAATCAACGGTGTTACAAAAGCAGCTCTCTCGGCTATAAGTCAAAAATCCCCAAAAATTTGAGGGTCAATTTTTGGGCTTTCTGATCTTATCGCTCGGAGCTTAACGCTTTTGATACAACCTAATTGGTGATGCCTACTTTTTTAAGTAAATAGGTTTCGGCTTTTTTCTGTCCCGCACCAATCAATAAACACAAGAGCCAATAAAGAATACCGACCAAAATATACATACTAAAGAAATCAAATTGGCGCCCACCGACAATTTTGGCAAGCTGAAAAATGTCAGGTACCGAAATCATCGCAGTCAGCGACGTTCCTTTTAACACATCCATCGCCACATTTCCTAGGGCCGGTACAGCAGTAACGAAAGCTTGCGGGAAAATAACTTGGCGCATCAGTTGATAGTAAGAAAAGCCTAGCGCATAGCCAGCATCACGTTGTCCGCTATCGACACCCGCGAGTGCTCCGCGGTAAATCTCGGTCAAAAAGGCACTTGATGAGAGCGAAAAGCTGAGACAGCTAGCTTGGATGGCAGTCAACTGAACGGGCATGCCAAAATAAAATAAAAACAACAAGACAATCATCGGGATGCCTCGTAAAAAGGACACGTAAAAACGAATAAACCATCGAACGGGAGCAATCGCCCGTTCCAAAAGCAAGGTGAAGGCAATCGCCAAAAGATTTCCGATAATAAAGCTGATCAAGGCAATTCCTAACGTGTAGGGAATGCCTTTAAGAACATACGGTAAGGATTGCCAAATTAACTGAAAATCAATCGTCGGAATGTAAAAAGTAGGCGTCATTGTTGATCCACATCAAATGTTTTTTCAATTTTTTCAGTCGGTTTTTGAGTAACATCTGCGTAGTAATACGTTTCAGATATTTTTTGTAAGGTGCCATCTTTTTCCATATCCGCTATGGTTTGATTGATTTTCTTCTCTAATGTGGTACTTGTTTTTTTCATCAAGAAACCAGATGACGATAGATTGAAATACATATCAGGTAAAATCTTGACTGGCACATCGGGAAGAGCTGCAGTAGCCATTTTTTGTAAATAGTAATCATTTAAGATGACATCTGTTCGGCCGTTTGCGACATCTGTTAAGTATTGTTCATTGGTCGCATTATCATAGCTCACTAAGGTAGCGCCCATAGATTCAGCAATTTTCATATAGTTGGTTGTGGCTTCTCCGGCTGCTTTCTTGCCTTTAAGGTCATCAAAAGAAGTGATGCCAGAGTTGTCGCTTTTACGAACGATCATACTACCGAATGACCATTTGATTGGTGAGCTTAAAGTGTATTTTTTTGCACGTGTTTCATTGATGGACATGTCATTGGCGATTAAGTCAGCGGATCCATTTTGGACGGCTGCGAGTTGACCGTCGACGTTGTATTCGACTGTTTTTACTTTTAAGTCTAAACGCTTCGCAACTTCTTTGATAACATCAATATCATACCCGACTAATTGATTGTCATCGTTGTAGTACGATGCAGGATAAAGCGTGCCTGATGTGGCAACAGTAAGAGTCTTGTTTTTTTCGATTTTCTCCCAATTGGTATCCGTTGTGGCTGTATCAGATGAACTGGTTGAAGAACTACAGCCAGCAAAAATGAGTAGGGAACATAGTATTGAAAGTGAAATAACGAAACTTTTTTTCATTTTGAAACCTCTTTCCTTTTAATTGATAACAAGTAAAATCTAAAATTTTTCTTAAGGAAAGTCAAGAAGTATGCCCAGTAAATGATAGAACTCACAGAAATCCGATTGAGGCGAACGATTCGGCATGATAAAATAAAGGCAGTATTGAAAGAAAGAGGAACGATAACATGAAGTGGATGCAACGATTTCAAGAATTTATGCGCGGTAGATATGGAAGTATGGATGAGATCAATAAGGTAGCCTTGTCCATGGCAGTCGTCTGTATTCTTCTGAGCGCCTTCTCCTGGCTGAGTGCGATAAAATGGATCGGGTATGCGCTGTTTATTTATGCGTATTTCCGCTTTTTCTCCAAGCGCGTGTATATCCGTAGCAATGAAAACAAAAAATTTCTGGCACGCACAAAAGGCTTACGCACGTTTTTCCGCATCAAAAAACAAGCCTACGAGCAAAGAAAACAGTTTGTCTATTTCCGTTGCCCAAAATGCAAGCAAAGTATCCGAGCACCAAAAGGGCGTGGCAAGATTAAAGTTACCTGCTCCAAATGCCACCATCAATTTGTAAAAAAAGTATAGCTAGGAGTTAAGCGATGCACAAAAGAATTCGTATCTATCTACTGTTGCTCTGCGTAATTGGCTCATGTGTTCTGGCGCCAGTCGTCCAAGCACAGGAAGAGACACCACTGGCCATTCAAGCAAAAGCCGCGATTGCCATTGATAGCGACACAGGAAAAATTTTTTATGAACAAGATGCGACAACGCCGCTACACATTGCATCGACGACAAAGCTTTTGAGTATGTATATCATCTACGATCAGATTCGCACTGGTAAATTAAGCATGACCGATCAAGTGACGATATCTGCTGAAACGTCAGCACTTAGCCAAAATTGGCAACTATCGAATGTATTGCTCTATGAAGGGCAGTCGTATTCAGTCAAAAACTTGATTGAAGCGGGCTTTTTAGAATCGGCTAACGCGGCTGTGATGGCCTTAGCGGAGAAAGTCGCCGGGAGCGAAGCCGCCTTTGTCGATCTGATGAGAGCACAATTGACGACTTGGGGGATAACAGACGGCACAATCATCACTAGCACCGGTTTAAACAATGCGTTCTTAGGTGACAATCGCTACCCCGGATCGGGAGCCGAGGAAGAAAATCAACTGTCTGCCAAGGATTTGGCGATTGTCGCGCGGCATTTGCTGCAAGATTTTCCAGAAGTCTTACAGATTACGAGTCAATCACAGCTGACTTTTGCTGAGCCGACTGGTGAGAACCTTGAGCTTGAGAATACCAATCAAATGCTTGCGGGCATGGCGGTAGCAACAGACGGTGTAGACGGCTTAAAAACAGGTACGACCGATTTAGCAGGTGCGTGTTTTGTCGGGACAGTCAAGCGAGGCGATACACGCTTAATTACCGTTGTGCTAGATGTACCGGATACGACGGGCATCGCACGCTTTACCGAGACAGCACGCATGATGGAGTGGGTCTACAGTCAGTGGCAGCAGCAGACCATCAATGGAGCGACACTGACGATACCAAAAAGGCAGACCATTTCGGTGAAAGATGGCAAGCAGCTAAAAGTCGCCGTTGGTTTAGACAACGAGGTGACTGTCTGGGTGAAAAAAGGCATGGATGCAACAAATATCACTGTCACACCGACTTTCACCAAAACGAGCGTCACCGCACCCGTCAAAAGAGGCAAGCAAGTCGGGACAGCTGTCATTCGACTGACAGAAGATACCTTGGGCTACTTGGATCAAACTCAACAACCAAAGACAACCATTGTAGTGCAAAAATCTGTCAGCAAGGCGAACCCTTTTGAACTTGGCTGGCGCAAGGTCAAAAACTTTTTCTCATAAGAATAATTCTTATTCGTCAAAGAAGTCAATTGAGGCTTCTTTGACTTTTTTTGTCAGAAAATAGCCAAAAATGACACTTTTCCAATTCTGTTGTTTGAACTTCATTCTCAATTAGTCTAAAATGAGAAAGAACAGAAAAGTTATTGGAGGGAATAGCATGTCAGTGTTAGAGATTAAAAACTTACACGTTTCAATAGAAGAAAAAGAAATCTTAAAGGGAGTGAATTTAACCTTAAAAACTGGGGAAATTCATGCCATCATGGGACCAAACGGAACAGGGAAATCAACTTTATCCGCTGCCATCATGGGAAACCCAAACTACGAAGTAACAGAAGGCGAAATTCTCTTAGACGGCCAAAATATTTTGGAATTAGAAGTCGATGAACGCGCGCGTCTTGGCTTATTTTTGGCGATGCAATACCCAAGTGAAATTCCAGGAATTACCAATGCCGAGTTTATGCGGGCGGCAATCAATGCCAAACGTGATGAAGACGACAAAATTTCTGTTATGGATTTCTTGAAAAAGTTAGATGAAAAAATGGAACTGTTGAATATGCCTGAGGAAATGGCTGAACGCTACTTAAATGAAGGCTTCTCTGGTGGGGAAAAGAAACGCAATGAAATTTTACAATTATTAATGTTAGAACCGACTTTTGCGATTTTAGATGAAATCGACTCAGGTCTAGATATTGATGCATTGAAAGTTGTTGCACGTGGCGTGAACGAAATGCGTGGCGAAAACTTTGGTTCATTGATCATCACCCATTACCAACGTCTATTAAACTACATCACACCTGATGTGGTTCACATTATGATGGATGGACGTGTGGTCTTGACTGGCAATGCCGATTTAGCAAAACGCTTGGAAGCAGAAGGCTATGCAGGAATTAGCCATGAGTTAGGTATAGAATACAAAGAAGAAGAAGCGTAGAAGGAGGTCAAGAGAATGAAAAAAGAATTCACTGACTATCTTGATGCAGTCAACGTTTTTTCTGCCACGAAAGAAGAACCTTCTTTTATGTCGGCGCTGCGTCAACAAGCCATAGCTGAAATAGACGCATTACCATTGCCACACATCGAACGGGTCCGCTTTGATCGTTGGCCACTTTTTGAAATCACAGAAGCCGGTTTATCTGGCGAAGTGGCTGTCGATGCCAGCGTACCAGCCTTTGACGAAATGAAAAACAACCCAACAATTGTCCAACAAGACGATTTAACGGTTTTTGAGCAACTACCCCAAGCACTAGCTGACCAAGGTGTCATTTTGACTGATTTGTTTTCAGCTATGCAAGATTACCCTGAGTTAGTCGAAAGCTACTATATGAAAAAAGCAGTACCGATTAATGAAGACAAAATGACAGCTGCTCATGCGGCCTTTATGAATAGTGGAATTTTCCTTTATGTTCCTAAAAATGTCGTTATCAAAGAACCCATCGAAGCTTTGTTTTATCAAAATAGTGCTTCAGATGCACACTTCTTTAAGCACGTGTTAATCGTTGCCGAAGAACACAGTGAATTTCACTACCTTGAACGCTTTATGACTGTCGGCGAAGGCTCTGAAAAAGCTTCTGCTAATATCATCGTAGAAGTCATTGCCAAAAATGGCGCGAAAGTCAAATTCTCAGCTATTGATCAATTAGGTGAACACCTATCCACGTACATGAATCGTCGCGGCTACATCATGCGTGATGCGTCTGTCGACTGGGCTCTAGGCGTATTAAATGATGGCAATGTCATCGCTGACTTTGATTCTGATTTGGTGGGTGAAGGCTCTCATGCTGAGCTAAAAGCAGTCGCAATCAGTGCCGGTCGTCAAACGCAAGCCATCGATACCCGCGTAACCAATAAAGCCCCATACTCGATTGGTCATATCTTGCAACACGGCGTCATTCGCGAACGAGGTACGCTAACCTTTAACGGAATCGGCCATATTATTAAAGGAGCAAAAGGAGCAGATGCCCAACAAGAAAGTCGGGTACTGATGCTGTCTGACCAAGCTCGTGGCGATGCCAACCCAATCTTATTAATTGATGAAAATGAAGTAACAGCCGGACATGCGGCCAGTGTTGGACGCGTGGATCCAGAAGAAATGTATTACTTATTAAGTCGTGGCCTACACAAAGAAGAAGCAGAGCGTTTGGTTATTCGTGGCTTCTTAGGTTCTGTATTGACTGCTATTCCAGTCAAAGAAGTACAAAAAGAATTAATCGAAGTGATTGAAGGGAAGTTGTAAGAATGATTGATGCTAGCGCCATTCGAAATGAGTTTCCCATCTTAGACCAACAAGTGAACGATGAGCCGCTAGTGTATCTGGACAATGCAGCGACTACCCAAAAACCACAAGCTGTCTTAGATGTGTTAAATGCGTATTACCACAAAGACAATGCCAATGTACACCGCGGCGTGCATACATTAGCCGAGCGCGCGACCTATGCTTATGAAGCCGCACGGGAAAAAGTTTGTGCCTTTATCCATGCCAATGAGACAGCTGAAGTGCTCTTTACTCGTGGTACGACCACTGGCCTAAACTGGGTCGCACGAAGCTATGGCGATGCGTTCGTTAAAGAGGGCGATGAAATCGTCATCTCGTATATGGAGCATCACTCCAATATCATTCCTTGGCAACAATTAGCCGCTCGTAAAAAGGCAACGCTCAAATACATCGCCCTGACTGAGGAAGGAACGCTCGATATGAACGATGCCAAAAAGCAAATTACCGACAAAACGGCAATCGTCGCCCTAGCCCATGCCTCTAACGTCTTAGGAATCATCAATCCTATCAAAGAACTAGGAGAGTTGGCGCATAACCATGGTGCGGTATTAGTTGTCGATGGTGCCCAATCCACTCCCCACATGGCAATCGATGTGCAAGCATTAAATTGTGACTTTTTTGCCTTTAGTGGGCATAAAATGTGTGGACCGACTGGAATAGGTGTATTATATGGCAAACGCGCCCTCTTAGAACAAATGGAACCAATCGAATTTGGTGGTGAGATGATTGATTTCGTCGAACTGTATCAAAGTACCTGGAAGGAATTGCCATGGAAATTTGAATCAGGCACCCCCAATATCGCCGGAGCCATCGCGCTAGGTGCGGCTGTCGACTACCTGACTGACTTAGGACTAGATGCGATTCATGAGTATGAGGCGGAGTTGGTTCTCTATGTATTGCCAAAGCTACAAGCAATCGAAGGTTTGACCATCTACGGACCACAAGACCCAGACAAACGCACCGGAGTCATTGCTTTTAACTTAGACGGCTTGCACCCTCATGATGTGGCGACTGCCTTAGATATGGAAGGCGTAGCAGTACGTGCGGGCCATCATTGTGCCCAACCGTTATTAACATACTTAAATGTCCCGGCAACCGCCCGAGCAAGTTTTTACTTTTACAATACGAAAGCCGACTGTGATCGGTTAGTCGAAGCCATCCAGGCAACAAAGGAGTTTTTCCAACATGGCACTATCTAAACTAGACAATTTGTATCGTCAAGTCATACTCGATCATTCTAGCCATCCACATCATCACGGCTCACTGACAGAATCTAGTCAGCACATTGAGATGAACAATCCCACGTGTGGCGATGTGATTCACCTTGAATTAAATGTGGTTGATGATGTCATTGAGCAAGCGGCCTTTTCTGGTAGCGGCTGCTCGATAAGTACGGCTAGTGCATCAATGATGACCGATGCAATTATTGGCAAAACGACTGATGAAGCGACAGCCTTGATCGCGACCTTTTCAGAGATGGTCCAAGGAGAACATCCAGAGCATACTAGAGAATTAGGCGATGCGGCGATGCTAAGTGGTGTAGCCAAATTTCCTGCTAGAATCAAATGTGCGACCCTTGCTTGGAAGGCACTAGAAAAAGCCCTCGTCCACCCCGAAGTCGGGATTGGCGAAAGCGGCTATATTCATAACATAGAAGAGGAGTGAGAAACATGGGAGTACCTGAATTAGAAGAATACAAATATGGTTTTCACGACGACGTACAACCAGTGTTCAGTACTGGTAAAGGCCTGACTGAAAAAATTGTCCGTGAAATTTCAAAAGTGAAAGGTGAACCTGAGTGGATGCTAGACTTCCGCTTGAAATCACTCGAAGTATTCAATAAAACACCGATGCAAACATGGGGGCCAGATTTATCTGATATTGACTTTGATGCAATCAAATACTACCAAAAATCCAGCGACAAACCGGCTCGTGATTGGGATGACGTTCCCGAAAAAATCAAAGACACCTTTGAAAAAATCGGGATTCCTGAAGCAGAGCGTGCCTACTTAGCCGGTGCATCTGCTCAGTATGAATCAGAAGTGGTCTACCACAATATGAAAGAAGAGTTTGAAAAATTAGGGATTGTCTTTACCGATACTGACTCAGCGCTAAAAGAATACCCAGAATTATTCAAACAATACTTTTCAAAATTGGTCCCACCAACTGATAACAAATTAGCCGCCCTAAACTCTGCCGTATGGTCAGGTGGTACGTTTATCTATGTACCAAAAGGCGTTCGCGTCGATGTACCATTACAAACATACTTCCGCATCAACGCAGAAAATACTGGTCAATTCGAACGAACATTAATTATTGTCGACGAAGGGGCAAGTGTGCATTACGTAGAAGGATGTACCGCACCGACCTATTCAACCAATAGCTTGCATGCTGCAATCGTAGAAATCTTTACCTTAAAAGACGCATACTGCCGCTATACAACAATCCAAAACTGGTCTGACAACGTCTATAACCTCGTAACCAAACGAGCTCGTGCAGAACAAGGTGCAACCGTCGAATGGATTGACGGCAACCTAGGCGCAAAAACAACGATGAAGTACCCAAGTGTCTACCTTGAAGGAGAAGGCGCTCGTGGAACAATGCTTTCTATCGCCTTTGCCGGAGCCAACCAAGTGCAAGACACAGGTGCCAAAATGATCCATAATGCACCAAATACCTCAAGTTCAATCGTCTCAAAATCAATCTCTAAAGACGGTGGAGAAGTGAACTATCGAGGCCAAGTAACCTTTGGCAAGAAGAGTGCTGGCTCAATGTCACATATCGAATGCGACACCATTATTATGGATGAATTATCCAAATCGGATACCATTCCATTTAATGAAATCCACAATAGCCAAGTCTCTCTTGAACACGAAGCCAAAGTCTCTAAAATTTCAGAAGAACAACTATACTACCTGATGAGCCGTGGTCTAAGCGAATCCGAAGCAACCGAAATGATCGTCATGGGATTCGTTGAACCATTCACCAAAGAACTACCGATGGAATACGCCGTTGAGCTAAACCGTTTGATTAGTTATGAAATGGAAGGTAGTGTAGGCTAGTTTCTATATAAAAGCTCTAAACGTTGTTAAATCAGCGTTTAGAGCTTTTTCTTTTTGTCAAAAATTATTTTGGACACGCTTTTGGGTAAGTTTGAGTTACATTCCCATGAATTTAGCAAATCGATCCCCAGTTTCTTTGATGGATTGTGGTGTGACGTGGGCATAGAAATTCATGTGGAATGAAGTCAATATCTGAGACACATTTTTTAGAGAGTTTTTTCAAAAAAGTCCACTTCGGGAGTATTCCAGAGTTTCCATCAACCCTCAAGCTGAAAAACGCTTGACCGTTAATGGAAGCTCTGAAATAATTCACCCGAGACTTTTGTCCGAAAAAATGAGAGAAATAAGCGCTAAGCGACCTGTTGTGCAGCTTTTTCAATTTCAATAGGTGTGAGATACGAGATGGCGCTGTGGATCCGTTTCCGAATGTAAAAACGATGAATAGAATCAAAAACATCCGCTTGTGCTTATTCAAAACTCCCATAAGTCGGATGACAATAATACGCTCCTTCTTGATGCTGGCATGGAAGGACTCCATTCCGGCATTATCGTAAGGACAGCCTTTTTTGCTAAAGGAATGCAGGATTCCCACGTCTTTTAAAGCTTCTTCGTAAACTTGGGAGGTATAGTGTGAGCCCAGATCACTGTGCAGAATTAGCTCTCCTTGTTCATAGGTTCGCTTCAAAAGAGCATCTTCTAAAGTGTTTAACACCAAACGAGTATCCATCTTTTTCCGAAGGAATAGCCAATAATCATGCGAGAATGTAAATCTAAAATTGTTGACAAATAACACCAGCCATCTTTTTTCGTCTGAATATAAGTGATATCTGTCACCCATTTTGGGTTGAGATTGGTTGGATTGAAATCTTGATTTAATAAGTTGGGGCGCTCCTCTATTTTCTGCTGTGAAGGAGTAGGTTTGTATTTTGCACGGTGACATGAAATCAATCCAAGTCGATGCATTATTTTTTGAATACGCTTACTACTACAGATACGTTTTTCTTCTAATTTAGATAATTACTTACATAATAATTGATAAACACGACGAGCACCGTAAATATCTTCACCATCTTCATAAAAAATACGTGTAATACGCTTTTTTAAATCTTTTGTTTTCATTTCACGAGCGGTTGGTGTGCGTTGAAGCCATCGATAGTAAGTTGCTCTTGAAACTTTGAGAGTGCGACACAAAACAGTGAAACTGTGGTGGCCTGCTACATGCTCTTCATGGATGAAGGTGAAAATAATGTTTATTTCCGAGCGAGCAAGCCCAACGCTTTTTTTAAGATTTCATTTTGCTCTTCCAACTGTTTCATTTTTTTTGCTTGCGCCTTGTAATCATCTGGAGTAAGGCCCGTGGAATGATCCGGCTTTTTATCTTGGCACCATTTTAGAACTGTAGAATACCCGATTCCATATTCTTGAGAGAGCTCTTTCGGTGTTTTAAGACCCGCTTTATGCAATTCTACACTATTCATTTTAAATTCATTTTCATTAGTGTAACGTTTTGGCATAGTATCAACCTTCCTTTTATAAAGAGTATATCCTCTATAAAAGGTTGTCTCAAGTTACAAACTACATCCAGATTACTCAAGAATTGCTATAAATAATAACCAAATATTTACCATAAAATGTTATCATAAAAGCACTAGACATGCATTATGTAGGAGGAATTATGGAAACAAAAATAAATCAAGCCATTAAATCAGTATTGCTGATGTTTGGTGACAAATATTTTATTGGTGAGATCATCAATAAGCAAAAAGTGATTCAGGACTTAGATAATTATGATAAAGAATTAATGACAAAACTGTTGTCAAATGACGTTGTGAAAAGTAATTTTACAATGGCTATTAGTGATGCCATTATTTTTAATGTGAATAAATTAGTAGAATTATTTGAAACGAATGACTATTGGCAAGACTCTTATACAAAATATTCAAAAAAAATCGGGTTAACAGCTAACGGGAGATTTATTGATGAAGCAACGGAAGTCGTGTTAGATTTCCCCTATAAAGATACAGTGTTAAAAGCAGGAATGACTAAAGAAGACTTATCTAAAGATGATTTAAGACCGGATGAACCGTTTCTTAACGAAGTGATTGCGAAAGAAGAAATTGATGTTCTATTAGATGAAAAATTACTAGTGAATTCCAAGAAGTATGATTCAGAAGGAGAGCATGATGTTTCTGAAATAACAGAAGAGGATAATTTAATACTAAAAGGGAATAATTTACTAGCGTTATATAGTTTAAAAGAACACTATGCAGGGAAGATTAAATTAATCTATATTGATCCACCATATAACACTGGAAAAGATGGTTTTCAATATAATGATAGGTTTAACAGAAGCAGTTGGTTAACTTTCATTAAAAATCGTCTTGAAATTGCAAAAATATTACTTTCAGACTCAGGTATACTATTTGTTCAAATCACGGATAAAGAAGGAGCATATTTAAAAATTTTAATGGATGAAATTTTTGGAGAAGATAATTTTATTGAACAAATTATTTGGAAAAAAAGAGGTGGTGCTCCAAATGATAAGGTAATTGGCTCTGTGCACGAATATATTTTGATTTTTTGTAAGGATAAAGAAAAGGTTAAAATATATCAAAAAGAAAGAAGTGAAAACCAACTATCAAGATATAAAAATCCGGATAATCATCCCAAAGGGCGATGGGCATCGGATAACCTAATGGCAAATGTTAAAGGTGGGAGATTCGTAAAATCCCTTTATTATCCAATAAAAAATCCCAATACAGGTGAAGATCACTATCCATCTTCAAATGGTAATTGGAGATATAATAAAGAAAAAATGAACGAGCTACTAATAAATAATGAAATATATTTTGGTATTGATGGCAAAGGAAGACCAAAGCTTAAAAGATTCCTTTGTGATTTACGAGGTGGTGTTCCATACTCTACAATATGGGATGATTTACCTATGGGGAGTTCAGGAACAAGTGAAATATTAAAATTGTTTGGAAGTGTTAATGAATTCGACACTCCAAAACCAGAAGGATTGATTAAACAAGTATTGAATTTAGGTACTGAAATTAATGATTTAGTATTAGATTTCTTCATGGGTTCTGCAACCACGCAAGCCGTAGCAATGAAAATGAATCGTCATTTTATTGGAATTGAACAAATGGACTATATCAATACCGTATCAGTTCCTAGACTTCAAAAAGTCATTGAAGGAGAACAAGGTGGGATTTCTAAAGAAGTTGATTGGCAAGGTGGTGGTTCATTCATCTATGCTGAATTAATGGAAAAGAACACAGGTTTCTTAATAGAAATTATCGAAGCGGATACTATGCAAGAACTACAAGCTATTTTTGAACGAATGAGTCAATCACCTGATATTGATTTTAGAGTAGATTTAGAAGAGGTTGAAGTGACATTGTGGGAACATTCACTTGAAGAACAAAAGAAAACCTTGATTAAAATACTAGATAAAAATCAGTTGTATTTCAACTATTCAGAAATAGATGATGCACACGTTCGAGAATTATTGTCTGACTCAGATTATGACTTTAATCAGAGCTTTTACAAAGAAGTGAATCAAGATGGCTAAGAAGACGAAAGAAACGTTTAAACCATTGTCCCTTCCTTTATATGATGAACTCGTTCAACTGGATCATAGCTTACTAAATGATGAATTAGGATGGGTCACACCAACTTATTTAGCAGAAAATATGGTACATAGGTTTCGTGATTATCAGGAGTCTGCTTTACGTTATTTCCACTACACCATGACGAATAAAGTCTTCGAGTACCGCAGAATTAACCATGCGCTGTTTAACATGGCAACGGGCTCAGGTAAAACAGACTTGATGGCTGGGTTAATCTTGTATTTGTACCAAGAACACAATTACCAGAACTTTTTATTTATTGTTAATACGAACAGTGTCTTAAATAAAACGATTGATAACTTAACAAATAAGCAATCTAATAAGTATTTATACAAGTCTGTGATTGAAATAGATGGGGAACGTTTGTCTATTGTAAAAGTTGATGAGTTTCCGAAAAATCAAAGTAAAAATACGATTTATATTAAATTAGCCAGTGTGCAATCCGTTGCGAGTGATATTTTCACGCAAAGTGAGAACTCAATGGGAGCACAAGATTACGCTCGAAATAAAGTCGCTATTTTAGGAGACGAAGCCCATCACTATTCAGCGTCTACTAAGTCTGAAAAAGAAATGGAACAATCGTGGGAAAAAGCGATTAATACCATATTAAACGCCAATGAAGACAATAAGCTGTTAGAATTTACAGCGACTATTGATTTAGAAAACAAAAAAGTCTATGAGAAATACAAAGATAAGGTGTTATATCGTTACGGTTTAGATCGTTTTATTCAAGACAGATACTCTAAGAATGTTAAACGAATTCAGTCAAGCAATACAGATGAAGAAAACATGTTGAATGTCGTGTTATTAAGTGAGTTTAGACGTCGCTATGCCTTTGAATTATATGGTACTTATATCAAACCAGTAACTATGTTTAAATCGCAAAAAATTGATGCTTCAAATGAAGCAAATGACTTGTTTAATCAACTGATTGACAAGTTAACACCAGACTATATTTTAGCGTTTCTTGAAAGACAAGGGAAAGTCATGTCTGAAGATAAAAGTGAGACGTTAGGTTTTGCCTACAATTACTTCATTAAAAATAAGGAAGACTTACCTCAAATTGTCAAAGAAATGAAGCGTGAGTTCTCACCAAGTCGTATTATTAACGCTAACGATAGTGATCGTGGGGCAGGAATGCTTGAAAAAGGACAATATGAAGCGTTAAATAGTTTAGAAAGTCCTAATAACTTGTATCGTGTCGTGTTTGCGGTAGCAAAGTTAACAGAAGGTTGGGATGTATTAAATCTGTATGATATTGTCAGAATCAGTAATTATAAAGATACAAAAGGGGATAAGAAAACGACCATGGCTGAAGCCCAGTTAATTGGACGTGGTGCAAGGTATAATCCTTTTGAATTAGATGGCAAAAAATCTTATCAAAGACGATTTGAAGATGACAGTAATCCTAGCTTGATTTTAGAAACGTTACATTATCATACGATCAACGAACCACAATATTTGAAAAACTTAGTGGCTGCGTTAGATGAAATGAACTTACCAACGGGAGAAGATAAGAAAAACCCATTATTAGATGTCAAAGTTAAACCCAAATTCAAGAAAACGGATGTCTGGAAATACGGAAAATTGTATTATAATCAATCTATTGAGTTGTCAGATGATTACTATGACAGTTTAACCAAATATTCGCTAAATAATCAAGAAGATATTGTCATTAATTGGTTATCTTCAGCAAAAGAAGTAAGCTACAAAGCGAATATGGTGTATGAAGATTATACAGATATGCACCAAATACCCGTTGAAATTGATAGACGATTTATAGAAAAAGCCATGAATCGTTTAACATTTTTCCATTTTGATAACCTAAAGAAATATATGCCATTATTAAATTCAAGAGAAGAGTTTTTAGGGAGAAAATGGTTAAATATTACCAATCGTACAATATACGCAAACGTTCCAATGAAAATAACACGACATGATTTAACAGCGCAAGAAAAGTTGAGAATTGTTGAGTTATATTTAGCAGAAGTGGCTCAAAAAATTAAGAAGAACTTTAACAGTCATAGAGGGACGAATAAATTCATTGGTTATCCAGTGAAAGACTATGTGACGGATTATAAGAAACGTACTCCTAACTATGATACGTCAAAATTATTTATGGATAAAAATCCTCAAACAGTGCAACGTTTTGTGATTGATGATGATTATTTCGTATACGAATCAGCGATTATTAACTTAACAGAAAAACAATTGATGGATCGTATTGGGGAAAGAGTACAAGAGTTGAAAGAACACTATTCAGAAGTTTACTTGATTCGTATGGATGAAAACATGCATAGAGAATCAGCCAAAAGTGAAAACATGAAGCTACATGAATTCAATCCTAATGCTAAAGATGTACACTTTGAAGGATTCCAACCAGACTTCATACTATATCTTCAAAATGCCGACTTTTTCTTACAAGTTTTTATTGAACCAAAAGGCGGTAAAATAGAAGAACAACAATGGAAAGAAGATTTGTTGATGTATATCAACGAAAACGAAGCAGAATTAACCTTTGAAGATGAAATAGACGACGTTAAAATCAAAGGACTTAAATTCTACACCATCAATGACGGTAGAAATAGCATGAAACAACTCGCTCAAATTGTGATTGATGGGGAGTTTAGGGGATTGAGTATGTAAGTATGCAGAGTTTAAAAAAGAAGCAAAGAAAGTTTTAAAAGTTGAAGAAAACTATTTTAATAAACTTAAATAAAAAATTATCAGATAATAAAGTATTCGAAAAATAGAAAAAATTGTATTATTCAAATAATTTCTCTACCTGCAAAATTGGATTCGTTTTTGGGTACGTTTCGACTGCTATCAAGCAATATCATAGAGCAATATTATCAGTATTTACTAACCAGTGAGTAATGATATTATAGCTTTTATTAGTTAATTATCTTTCAAATTTCCATTGGAAGGTAGTGTGGGGTAAAGCCAATTTTAGCGCTAGAAATGGGCTCTTTGTCAAATAGTGTTGTTTTATATAAGTCTTGAGAAAGTGGGTGCTTCGGCACTCTCTTTTTTTGTTATTTAATTATAGTAAATAGATCCTGCTGGATAAAAATGTACATCTTTAGTGTTCGAAAGGTTCGAAAACCAAATGCAATTCCATTGATCACTTTAATTAGATTATTCTTTCCCTCGATTTTCCCATTGGAGTAGGGATATAGAAAAGAATGTTTAATCGATGTTTTATGTTTTATTAGATAGCAGATTGATTTTTTAAATTGCTCATCAATTGTACGAGGTAGATTTTTAATCGTAGCGAAAAACGCTTTGTGATCACGTTTATCATAGTGATAAAGCAGCTCCTGGTAAATTTCGTAGGACTCTTTAAGTGTGGTTTCGATTGAAAGCAAATGGTCCAATACATCGGATTCTGTTAGAAGTTTTTTATTAAATAATGGAAACTGTTTATACGAAGTATAATCAATAGTTTTGTTGTTTTTCAGAAGTGTCTTCCAGTATTTTTTGAGTTTTCGATAGTCTTTTATTTCTTCTGAATCATTTCTGTTCAAAGACTTCATTGTTTTTATACGTTGTGTATTAAGTGCACGATTCATTTGTTGGATAATATGAAATCGATCAATAGAAATTTTCACTTTCGGGAAAATTTTAGAGATAATAGAACCATACGAACCATTCATATCCACCACAATATGTGTCACTTTTTGTCATACCTTCAATGGAAACCTCATAAAGTAACGTTCAATTTTAAAATTTCTGCGATCGTCTAGGATATCAAAAATTTTTCCTGTATCTGCATCTGAAATAATAAAACACATGGCTCCTTCGCAATCAGAAGTACTTTTGAATTCATAAATCAGAAGGTGTTTTGGTAGAAAATGTGTATTTCATTGTGGTTCCTTGTAGAAAGAATGCAAAATACGTTCAACGGTTTTAGATGAGACACCATACTCTGAAGCAATATCTTTCATGGATTTTTTTTCTTTCAGAGCAACTGTAATGGCAAACTTTAATGGTTTAGAAATGTAACAATTTTCATCGACATAGTAGGTTTTAGCAGTGAAAGTTGTCCCGCAGTTTTTACATAAAAATTGTTGTTTATACAACCGTAGATAAGAATAATTTTCTTGAACCTTAATTAGTTGTATATCGCTTTTTTTATAGGAATGGCATACAACTGAATCAAAACCGCAGCAGGCACATTTAGGTGGTTGGTACGTCAAAATTCCTGTATAAACTGTGGACCAATGGTCTTGTACTCGTTCTTTGTTCACAGCGTACGTTGAAAAGAAACTATTTTGATTCTTTATATTTAAAATTAACTTGATTGAAGCATCTAGAAATTCATCCTTTACTTTGATAGAATTGGGTAGAGACATCTGATTTCCTCCTTATTAATGTTTTCGGGCTCTTTGTCAAATGATGTTGGTGAAGAGAAATCTTAGAATTATTGGAGATCA
>ENA-OWZU01000090-OWZU01000090.1-human-gut-metagenome-genome-assembly--contig:-NODE-90-length-36572-cov-21.973574_pt1 | contig 36572 bp, 39 predicted proteins | sample MGYA00249263_ERZ652121 | MGnify/ENA primary metagenome ERZ652121 (study PRJEB26925, sample SAMN05827113) | human gut metagenome | biome: ENVO:2100002; feature: ENVO:00000062; material: ENVO:00002003... | reverse complement strand
GATCTTTTGTCTAGTATAACCTATTCTGAACGAATTAAAATCGAAACCTTTTGTGAACTAGGCCTGTCCAATATCCAAATGAGCAATCGCCTAAAACGATCACCTGCCACAATTTCTTATGAATTAGCTCGATGTGAACCTTACCAGGCCGAAGTGGCCCAAACAGATGCCGAATACAAGCGGTCACGATGTGGCCGAAAGACTAAATTGAATGACAAATTAAGGCAAATAATTTTAAACCATTTACGGCTAAGTTGGTCACCAGAAATGATAGCTCACGAATTTAAACTAGCGACTAAATCAATTTATAATTGGTTAAATCAAGGGGAAATTGAGTTTTCTTTAAATGATTTGCCTGAACATGGCTTCCTTTCGTTAACAATATGGCCTGAACAACTATATTTTAACGCTTAAGAAGAGATTTTTTTGTATAACTTTTTATCTTCCACCCGCATAGCAGGTGGTTTTTTGTTTCGCACGAGTTGCGAGCTCAACCGGGTCTAAAGACAATAAGAAAAAAGGAAAAGAAGCGGGGTACACTTCTTTTCCTAAAATCCATTGTTGGAAAAATTTAACCGCCAATATGGAATATATTTAGAATACCATTTAATAAGTTACCGATGACGTTGTAGTCGATGTTCGGGAAAGTTGATCCTTGGATACCAAGTGAACCGTACACTGGGTAAAGAAGCACTGGTAAGAATGCTAGTAATAAACCAACAGCAAATGATCCTGCGACAGCACCACGCCAACCACCAGTTGAATTACCAAATACGCCCGCTGTACCACCTGAGAAGAAGCAAATGTGGGCTGCTGGAATGATGACTACTGGGAATTTGAAAAGAACCATTATTAATACACCTAACAAGCCAGCTGCATAAGATGAGATGAAACCAACGATAACAGCAGTTGGAGCGTAAGGGAATACAGTTGGTACGTCCAATGCTGGACGAGAATTTGGAATAAATTTTTCAGAAACAGCTACGAAAGCGGAAGTGATTTCTGATAAGAACATCCGAACCCCTGTCATCAAGATAGACATACCTGCTGTGAACGTAAAGGCTTGAATTAGAGGGAACACTAACCAATGAGTGCTACCTGCTAGCTTTTTCACTTCAGCAGGACCAGCTTTAAGTGCAGATACGTAAAAAAGAACTAACATAACAATAGCTACGCCCATTAAGAAATCACGGAAGACAGACAACCAACCAGGGAAATTAATATGTTCTGTTGTTTTGTCTTTGTGTTTTTTGAAAATTTTGCCAATGTAACCAGACAATGCATACCCAACCATGTTAAAGTGTCCGATTGCTTGCGCATCGCCACCAGTTATTTTTCGCATGAATGGTTGACAAAGTTGTGGAAGTGCAGCTGATACGAATCCTAAAATTAAGCCACCAATGATAATTGCAGGAATATCTGCGATTTTGTGCGCTTTTAAGATCAATGAAAGTACACACGCAAAGAATAAACTATGTCCAGTTGTGAAGAAAATATTCTTAAATGGTGTAATACGAGCAAATACTAAGTTCATCACGAACCCTAAAATTAACGTACAACTTGTAACAAATGCAAATTGCGATTGGGCTAAGGCCGTCGCTGCTTCAGGTGAAGCAACAACCCCAACAATATGGAACCCTTTTTGGAACATCGTGTTGAAGTTTTGTAGTGCGCCAGTCATGATGGATCCACCAGAACTAAAAATCATGAAACCGATGATTGTTTTAAATGTCCCAGTCATTACTTCAGTGCCTTTTTTCTTTTGAGCTACTAACCCAATGAAGGCAACCAACCCGAGTAAGACTGCGGGAGTGCTTAAAAAACTAATTGTAAAAGCCATGAATAATTACTCCTTTCTTTGATCAACCTTGTAATGATGCATCTAGTTTTTCTTTGATTTCTTTTTTGTCCATTATATTACGAATGCCAATAATTTTTTGTGGAATCCCTTTTTGTTCTAGTTCTTCTGCGACATCAATTAACGTAATCACCATATCCCCGTCGAATCCATTTAATCCATCCAATGATGAATGTTCCACTTGAATAGGATATTGATTTTCTTTCACGACTTCATTTACTTTAATCTTGAGCATCAAACTTGATCCCACTCCTGCTCGGCAGGCTACCAATGCTTTGTGCATCTCCTTTTCCTCCTTTCTTCAATCTTCAGTAGAGGATTCAACTTCCTCCTCACACCTTTATTTTAGAGAATGCGTTTTCAATTCACAATGGACATTTGGTGCTTATTTTGAAAAGAGAAAAACAAAAAGTGAACTTAAAGGAGAGCGAATGAAAAAGAGATGCCTAAAGCAAAATGATAGTAACGAAAATCTTGAAGCAAATCCATATGTGTGATCTAATTATTATAAGTAAAAAAGTACGTAGAAAGATTTAAGCGATAAACACATGGGCGATGGAGGCGTTGCAAGAAGATGAAAAAGGAAATTAATGTCGTAGGTGCTGTTTTGGTTAAAGATAATAAAATTCTATGTTGTCAAAGGGGACCTGGTAGAAACTTGGCTCATTTATGGGAATTTCCCGGTGGCAAGATAGAGACTGGTGAAACGAAAATGGGAGCCCTTGCTAGAGAATTAAAAGAAGAATTAAAAATTTCTGTTTCCATCGAAAATACTGAGTTTGCGTTTTGCCAATTTGAATACGATTTTGGTGTTGTCAATCTCACAACTTTTGTTTGTCACCTTATTCATGGAGAGCCTAAATTGACGGAACACGTTGCAATTAAATGGTTGGCATCAAAAGAGATAAAAGAGCTAAATTGGGCACCCGCTGATTTACCAACTGTTAATAAAATAGTACATGAAGGAATTGGATAGTATGGATTTTTTAACTAATGCATTACAAAAAGCTTTTGTTGATAAGTCAGTGATCAGTGAAAAACTAAATCCGAAATTTATTATAAATGATCCTGAAAAAAATACTTACTTTTTAACACTTCTTCAAAATGATTTGACTAAATGCTCTTCTTTTTTTATTTCTGTTGCATTTATAACTCAAGCAGGTTTAGATGCTATAAAAACACAAATGGCTGATTTGGCAAGCAGGGGTATTTCTGGAAGAATATTAACTTCTACATATTTAGGATTTAATAATCCAGATGTTTTTCAATCGCTAATGCAAATTCCTAACGTAGAAGTTCGAATTTCCAAGAAACAAGGATTTCATTCCAAGGGATATTTATTTGATATGAAAGACTATCAAACCTTTATCATAGGAAGTTCAAATTTAACAATGAATGCATTAAAAATAAATTATGAGTGGAATATAAAACTAAATTCATATGATAATGGTGAATTATTATCAACTATTCAAAATCATTTGATCGAAGAATGGGAGCAAGCAGAGAAACTAACAGACACTTGGTTAGTGGGATTTAGAAGGTCTTTTCATCCTGAAATGAATATCCGTTATACGGCAAAATTAATCGTTGCTGACGAGAAAGATGAATCTGATTATATTCTCCCAAATAAAATGCAAAAACTAGCATTAGAAAATTTGCGTTTACTAAGAGAAGAAAAGAAAGCGACAAAAGGATTGGTTATTTCTGCTACAGGTACTGGTAAAACTTATCTAGCAGCTTTTGATGTAGCACAATTAAAGCCGAATAGAGTACTTTTTGTTGTTCATAGAGAACAAATATTGAAGAAATCTATGGAATCGTTTAAAAAAATTATTGGGGGAAATGACTCAGATTTTGGCATGTTATCAGGTACTGAAAAAAAGATTGATGCTAAATATCTATTTGCTACAATTCAAACTATTTCCAAAGAAAACTATTATAAGCTGTTCGAAAAAAATGCTTTTGATTATATATTGATTGATGAAGTTCATAAGGCAGGTGCAGCTTCGTATAATAAAATAATCGATTATTTTCATCCTCAATTTTTATTAGGCATGACTGCAACTCCAGAAAGAACAGATGGATTTAATATTTTTGAGTTATTTGACTACAATATTGCTTATGAAATTAGACTACAAGAAGCTTTAGAAGAAGATTTTTTATGCCCATTTCATTATTTTGCTGTAACAGACTATGAAAAAGATGGCAGTGTTATTCATGAAAACTCAACTATTTCACAGCTGACCAATGAGCAAAGAGTTCAGTTTTTGATAAATAGACTTAATTACTATGGTTGCTCTGGAAATACTCCAAAAGGTTTGGTTTTTTGTAGTCGAAAAGAGGAAGCAAAACAGCTAGCTATGCAGTTTAATATTCATGGAATTGCAAGCTCTTATTTATCAGGCGAGGATTCCATTATCGTTAGGGAAAATGAAATTAGACGTCTAGAAAATGGTGAAATAAGCTATATATTCACTGTTGATGTTTTTAATGAGGGAATTGATATTCCTAAAGTAAATCAAATTGTTATGTTAAGAAGTACAGAATCGAGTATCGTATTTATTCAACAACTAGGACGCGGTCTTAGAAAAGATAGTTCGAAAGAATTTGTCACGGTTATTGATTTTATTGGTAATTATAAAAATAATTATATGATTCCGATTGCGTTATCTGGAGATAATTCTAGAAATAAAAACAATGTCCGAAGAGATACAATCGACTCGACTTATATAAAAGGATTGTCTCTGGTGAATTTTGAAAGAGTAGCTAAAGAACGTATTTTTCGGTCGATTGACCAAGCAAAATTAGATTCGTTTGGAGAAATAAAAAATGAATATTTTCGTTTGAAAAATCGGTTGAATGATACCCCTTTTTTAGAAGATTTTCAGCGTATGGGGAGTGTCGAACCATCCGTTATAATTCGTAGAGAGAAGACCTATTACCATTTTTTAAAAAAGTTACGTGAAAATGATTCGCTTTTATCTTCGGCTGAAGAGAATGCTTTAAAATTTTTATCTAATGAATTCATTAGTGGAGTAAGACCGCATGAACTGGTCATTATGTTGGAGATTATTTCTAAAAGAAAATCAGCTATGGCTTTTGAAGAAATAACTGAATTACTAGATAGAAATAATTTAAAATACAATGAGCGTATGCTTGAAACAATTTATAAAGTTTTGGATTCATCTTTTTATGTATCTACGGTTAGAGCGAACTATGATAATATTCAGTTGTTTATAATTAACGGAACAAGATTAGAGATGACACATAGTTTTAGAGATATGATGAAACATGAATATTTCTTCAAATTAGTAGTAGACACTTTAATGGTTGGATTAAACAATGCATGGGAATTTGATAGTACAAAAGCTTTAACGCTCTATAAACGTTATCGTAGAAAAGATGCATTACGTGCTTTAAATATGGTATTTAACCAGAATGAGCAGAGCATCGGAGGATACACATACAGTAATAATCACTTTGTAATATTTGTTACGCTAGACAAAGGAGAAGATTTTAAAGCTGCTCAGATGGTATATGAAGATGAATTTTTAGATCCAACAAGATTTAAATGGTTTACAAAGTCACCTCGTACTATTGATTCTCCAGAGGTTAAGTTACTAAAATCAAGTGAGGATTGGAATATTCATCTATTTGTTAAGCGTCGGTATAGTAAAAAAGATAATGAAATTGATTTTTATTATCTTGGTGAAATGACTCCAGATATTAAAACAATTAGACAATTACAGAAAATGACAACACAAGGGATAAAGAGAAATGTAGTTGAAATGGAATTCAATTTGAAGGACACTGTTGAACCAAATATGTACGAATTTTTAACTGGGGAGTAAAATGTTCAATTTTTTCATATAAAACTAGTTTTTCATCTTATGTCGAAAAGAACAAAGATTGTATTCTTGTAGTGATTCAATGCTATACTTTTTCATATAACCAAACACATGGATCTCTCGTGTGTACATTCCAAGGAGGTTTTTACATGTTAAAACGGTCAATTGGCCAAACGAGCTGGCAGGCGTCAGCGGTGGCTTTAGGTATTATGCGGATGGCGTCATTGGATGTATCTGAGGCGGAAAAGGTGGTTCAGTCTGCGTTGGCGTCTGGGATTGATTTTATCGATTCAGCAGACATGTATGGTAATGGTCAATCAGAAGTAGTTTTTGGTGAAGTATTGAAGCGAGGATCAGTGAAAAGAGAGGAACTTTTCATTCAATCCAAGGGGGGCATTGTTTCAGGTCAACGGTTTGATTTTTCTAAAAAACATCTTTTGGCTTCAGTGGATGGTATTTTGCAGCGTATGGGCATTGAGTATTTAGACAGTTATCTACTTCATCGTCCGGATCCATTGATGGAACCGGATGAAATAGCAGAAACATTTGATATATTACAGACTTCTGGTAAGGTACGGCACTTTGGTGTGTCGAATTTTCATCCGGAACAATACAAGTTGGTACAGGAGGCCGTCCATCAAAAATTGGTCATCAATCAGTTGCAGTTTAGTATTATGCACACTGGAATGGTTGATGCGGGATTGCATGTTAACATGCTCGATTCACGGTCGATTGACCATGATGGTGGCATTTTAGAATTTTCTCGGCGTAAGGGTGTGACGATTCAAGCGTGGTCACCATTTCAATATGGTTTTTTTGAAGGTGTTTTTATCGATAATGAACAATTTCCTGAATTAAACATGTGCATGCAAACTCTTGCAGAGAAATACAATGTGACCAAAAATGCAATTGCGACTGCATGGATTTTACGGCATCCAGCACAAATGCAAGTGATTTTGGGAACGATGAACCCTGAGCGCATTGCAGATAGTGCGGCTGGAAGTGAGATTACCCTAACAAAACAAGAATGGTACGATGTGTATTTTGCAGCCGGAAATGATTTGCCATAAAGGATATATGACACTGCGAGTAGGTATTTTTAACTTGAATATCAGTCTTCAAAAAACCAAGGATTCTGATGTCCTTGGTTTTTTGAATTTTGTTGAGATGTTTTTATAGCTTCATAAAAAGCTCTGTTGCGTATACGATTGCCAACGCTAAGATGGATGCAATTGCTGCGAATGCAAGTACAGATAGTAACTTTTTCGACAAAATATTTTCTATTATTTCTTTGTTTTTGCAATGGTTCTAAGTCTGGATTTCCTTCAATAAAGGCAATGATTTCTTTTAGTATTTTTACATTAGCTTTCTTCTTTTCCTTTTCTATCTTTAGCGCAAATACCATGCTAATTCCCCACAATATTCCAAATGGAAGGTATCCCTTTGCACCAAAAATAGTGATACTGGGTACTCCTACTATTAATGCCAGTAGAATAAAGAAAAGCATCCCCTTTGTGTTTTTGTCCATGTGTTCACTGTTGACCATTTTTTTTCATCGTTGCCACGTCTCCTTTGACCAGTTTATCTAGGGTAATCTCAAAAAGAACGCTTAACACGATTAAGTTGTGAATATCTGGGTAGGTTTTATCATTTTTCCACTTAGAAATCCTTTGGCGAGTGACATAGATTTTTTCTGCTAATATTTCTTGAGAATAGCCATTCAGTTCACGATATTTTTTTAATTGTTTGCTAAAGTTCATTTTATATCCTCCTAGTAAGTGTAGTGTACATGGATTGTGAATAATGGTCTGCCTATCATGCGTCACATCGAGCTATGAGTAGTGTATACGATTGTTTACATGTCTGTAAACACAGGAAAAGAGTGTGCGGTTTTAATGAAAACTATTCCTTCACATGATATGATGGGGATGAGGACGATCGATTGTCTAAAAGATAGGAGAAATAAGTGAATAATAATGATATATTAATTCGTTTGCGTTATGCGTTGGATTTCAGTAATCAGCAGATGGTGGAGATTTTTCGTTTAGGAGGCAAGGAGATAGATTTGCCTACGTTGGGTCAGCTGCTTACAAAGCAAGATCCTGAGGCGGATTTGCCGCGCGATGCGGTCTGTGATTCACGGACGTTGGAGCAATTTTTTAATGGTCTGATTGTCTTTAAGCGTGGGCCGCAGCCGGCTAAGCCAGGCGTGACGCCACCGAATCCTTTCCAAATAACGAGTCAAGCACATGTGAACAATGTGATGATCAAAAAGGTCAAAATCGCGTTGACTATGACCAGTGAAGACATTCAAGAGTGTTTGCACTTGGCGGGTTTGTATGTATCGCCTAGCGAGATTGGGGCGATTTTGCGGAAGGCCGGTCAGCGAAATTATATGCCATGCAAGGATAGTTTTGCTCGCAATTTCTTGAAAGGTTTGACGATTCGTGAACGAAAAATAGATACAACAGATGCGTAGTTGGTGAATGGAATGAAAAGCCGGGAGTTGATGCTCTCGGCTTTTTTGATTTGTCTTTTATATATTTCACAGAATTTCAATTTTTGTAGGAAATGTTGTTTAAATTTTCAGAAAATATTGACAATTAAAATACTAGATAGTATTCTCATCTGGAAGGGGTATTATATAATGCATTATTAGGTAGTTTTGTAGTAGTCATGGCTGCGTTATTTATTGGTGAGTGGGTGTCTACGAAGACAAGAGCGATGGTACCATCGATTTTTGTGACGGCACTTATTTTTATTATTGGGTTTTGGACGATTTTTCCGAAAAATATCGTCGAGCAAGCGACGTTTGGCTTAAACTTTGCCAGTATCTGTGTACCGCTATTATTGGTGCATCTAGGTACTACCATGAATATTCGTGAGTTAATCGAACAGTGGAAAGCTGTGGCGATTGCTTTACTAGGTGTTTGTGGGACGATTTTACTTTGTCTGACGATTGGGACGTTACTTTTTGACTGGCATACGGTCTTGTCGGCAGTGCCATCATTGGTAGGTGGCTTGGTTGCGGCTTTGTTAATGTCTGAGAATTTAAAGGCGATTAACTTGGACTCATTGGCAGCTTTACCAATCTATATGTTGATGTTTCATGGTATTTTGGGTTATCCATTGACGACGATTTTGTTAAAAAAAGAGGGCAATCGTCTGAAAAAAGAATTTCATCAAAATCTGCAAGCGATGACTGGTGCTAAGGAAGTAGCAGAGCGAACAAAGGTCATTACTAAAATTCCGACGAACTATCGGACGTCTGCTTTTGCGTTAGCTCGGACGGGGTTTGTAGCTGTGTTAGCGGTATTGTTTGGTACTGTGACGAATAATGTCATTAATGCGAATGTTGTGTGTTTGATTTTTGGGATTGTCTTTTGCCAGTTAGGCTTTTTAGAAAAAGATATTTTGAAGTCAGCTGGTGTATTTAACTGGTTAATTTACGGGTTAACGGCGTATATATTTGCTCAGTTGAGTACGACGACGCCAAGTAGTTTACTTGGCTTTATTCCAGAGATTTTGGTCTTGATAGTATTATCGATTTTCGGGATGTTTCTTATTTCACGCTTGGTCTACAAGTGGTTCGGTTATTCAAAGGAAATGGCGATGACGATGACATTGACGGCGTTGTTTGGTTTTCCGGCTGACTATATATTGACCAATGATGTGATTAAAGAAGTCGCAGAGAACGAGAAAGAGGAAGCGTACTTGACGGCGCACATGATGCCTAAGATGTTAGTCGGTGGATTTGCGACGGTTTCGATTGCATCGATTATTGTAGCAAGTGTCTTTATAAAATTATTTTAATAGAAAGAAGCGAATAGCATGGGAAAAACATATTTTAAAAACGCGCATGTCTTTACAGGAGTAAATGAATCGTTTGAAGCTCTTGATTTTTTGGTGGATGATCAAGCGGGGACGTTTGTGGAAGTTGGTTCAGATGTGACGGTCGCTGAGGATGTCGAGGTCGTTGATTTGGCTGGTAAGTATGTGATGCCGGGTATGATTAACGCACATACGCATATTATTTTGGATCCATTGTTTAAAATTGGTGGATTATCATCAGTCAATGGCAATCAATCTGAGCCTGTCGTAGATACATACATTGCAGTGGACAACTTGAAGAAGTTATTAAAAAATGGTGTCACCTATATTCGCGACGTCGGTTCTACGTATGATATTGATTTAAAGTTGGGCAAGCTTGAACGAGAAGGCAAGATTGTCGCTCCTGGTATTATCGGTTCTGGTGCGGCATTGATGATGACAGGTGGCCATGGAGCAGAGCTAGGTCGGGAAGTCGATGGCCCCGATGAAACGCGTAAGGCAGCGCGAGAGCTACTGAAAAAAGGTGCTCGTAATATTAAAATGATGGCGACAGGTGGTGTCAGTATCGACGGAGAACAACCGACCGATGTCCAACTAAGCGTGGAAGAAATGAAGGCTGCCGTTGATGAAGCACATCATAAAGGGCGTACGGCTTGTGCCCACGCGCAAGGAACGCAAGGAATTAAAAATGCGATCATCGCAGGGGTGGATTCAATCGAGCATGCGATCTATCTTGATGATGAAGCAATCGAGATGTTAAAAGAGCATGGGACATTTGTGGTACCTACCCTCGTTGCACCTTGGGCGATTAATCAACACACTGATTTATTGCCTGAGTTTATGGTGAAAAAATCACTTGAAGTCCAAGAAGCACACTTTAAGAGTATTGGTTGCGCGGCTAAGGCTGGTGTGAAAATTGCGATGGGAACGGATGCGGGTACGCCATTTAATGATTTTGAAGGGCTAAATGCGTTTGAGTTAGATTTGATGGTTCAAGCTGGCTTGACGCCACTGCAAGCATTGCAAGCAACGACGGTCAATGCAGCAGAGTTATTAAAAATTGCTAGTGAAGCGGGAACAATTGCCGCCGATAAATTAGCGGATTTTCTTATTTTAGAACGTAATCCACTAGAAGATATCAAAGCAGTGGGCGAAGAAAAAATTGTTTACAAAAAAGGAAAACAAGTATTGTAAGCTTTATAGACCAGTCAAGTAACGATTGAGTTGTGTTTGAAACATTGTGCGTACATGTTTCAGAAATTGTATCAAAATCGAGTAGCTAAAAGTAAAAGCCAGACCAGCCAAAAGTGTGTGAAATCACTTTTGGCTGGTCTTTTTGTATTCTTTCTCAGCCGCTTATTTTTTACGTATGATGTAGCGTAGGGCTGCGCCATAGACGAGCCACAAGAGGACGCAAAGGCCAAGGATGATCAGCCAGGCATGCTTGTTGTGGGTCATGGGTAGTGGGACATTCATCCCGAAGAAGCCAGTAATGACGGCCAGTGTTGCCAATAAAATCGAAATGATGGTTAAGGTGGTCATGTTGTCATTCAGATTATTGTTTAGAATGTTGTTGTACGTGCCGGACAATTGCTGCAAGACTTGTGCGTTAAGTTGGGTCATACTGGATAATTGTCGTGCTTCGATGATGGAGTCTTCGAGTTGTTCACGCTCGACGTCATCCATGGTTTTGTAGACGAATTGTCCTTTTAGTTGCTCGAGCAAAATGACGTTTTGGTTGGCTGCCGAGACCAAATAAACCATTCCCGTCTCGATATCAGATAGCGCCAATAAGTTACGCTTGGTCGTCTTTTCTCTGAGTTTGCGATTGAATTCATCTTTGGCACGGTCCATCTTTTCGACGTAAGGGAAATACGCTTCTGAAATCAAAAACAAACTGACAAATAAAAATTTATAGACAGATATTTCGGGATTGCGTGCTAAGTAGCGCTTCATCCGCTCGATAATATAGGCGTTCTCGTGGTTATAGATGGTCAATAAGCGGTCGCGTTTGGCCACAAAGGTCATCGGGATCGTCTCATAGTGATTGTCATCTTTGGTCTGGTTTAAGACATTGAAGATGACAGTCAGGGTATCCGTATCAAATTCGTACTCGGTATGGGCGCGTTCATTTTTATCCAGGGCGTAAGAAAGTGTCTCAGGATCAATCTCGTATTCTTCGTAGACATTGGAGGAATCGGCTAGGCGATCGGAATCGATCGTAATCCATAGACAGTTTTCTCCGAAAGGGGTTCTTGTAATCATTGTCTTATCCTTTCGTTTTTTTTTTAACTATAGCATGTCCAATGACTGGTGACTAGAAAAAAATACCCCGGCTGGTCTGGCCAGTCGGGGTGTAGTCGGCGATTAGTTAATCGCTTCGCCACCTGTGACGCCGTAGATTTGGGCGGTGACATAGCTGGCTTTGTTTGATGCTAAAAAGACATAGACGGGTGCTAGTTCGACGGGTTGACCGGCGCGACCGAGTAACGTGTCTTGGCCAAACTCTGGCAGTTCTTCTAATGGTTGGCCACCGTCTAGTTGCAAGGGCGTCCAGACTGGACCGGGTGCGACGCCATTGACGCGGATGCCTTTTTTAGCAAATTGTTTCGCCAAGCTGATGGTCAAGCTGCGGATGGATGCTTTGGTCGCGGCATAGTCGAGTAAGTTCCCACTAGGGTTAAAACCTTGAGTGGAAGTCGATGTCACGATTGCACCTCCCGCTGGTAAATAGGGCTCGGCGGCTTTGATGAGGGCAAACATCGAGACAATATTGACCGTAAAGGTGTCACGGACTTGTTGGATCGGAAGTTGGGCGATGTCTTCTTGGCTAATTTGTTGGGCGGCATTTAACACTAAGGTATCTAAACCACCTAGTCCCGCGACGGCTTGTTTGACTAGCTTTTCTGGAGCGGACTCCTCTCGTAAATCAGCTGGCAATAGCACGACTTTGCGGCCGGCTTGCTCGATATAGTTCGCGACTTCTTGGGCATCTTTCTCTTCACCGGGTAAAAAGTGCAAAGCAATATCGGCGCCCTCACGTGCATAAGCGATAGCGACTGCGCGACCGATGCCAGAGTCTGCACCTGTAATCAAGACGCGGCGGTTTTCCAATTGATGTGTCCCTTGGTAGCTTTCTTCACCGCAGTCAGGGGTGATGGACATCTCATCCTGCACGGCAACGTCTGCTTGGTCCTCTTTATTGAAGGTCCCTGTATGGTACAGTTTGCGTGGATCGATTAGCACTGGTTCTGTCATAGCTGTCACTCCTCTTTCTTTGATACATTTAGTATACCCTAGGAGCAAGCACGCACCAAACAGAAAGATGCATATGGAATGCTAGGGACGCGCTTTTTGCTTCTTAAGGGTATTCCTTGTATAATGGTCATGATTTTTGACAAGTCGGCAACACTGATTGCCAGAACGGAGCAGAAGGAATGGAGACAAATTTTTGGGCCGAGTTACCAAAGCCCTTTTTTATATTGGCACCAATGGAAGATGTGACTGATGTGGTCTTTCGCCATGTCGTGCAGCAAGCCGGTGCGCCAGATGTGTTTTTTACGGAGTTTACGAACTCGGATAGTTATTGTCATCCGGATGGCATCGAGAGTGTTCGCGGACGCTTGGTCTTTACGGAAGATGAGCAGCCGATTGTTGCGCATATCTGGGGGGACAAGCCAGAGTTTTTCCGTCAGATGAGTCTTGGGATGGCGGAGATGGGCTTTAAGGGAATCGATATTAATATGGGGTGTCCGGTCCCTAATGTAGCTGAGCGTGGCAAGGGTAGTGGCTTGATTCTACGGCCGGAAGTGGCGGCAGAACTGATCGACGCGGCAAAAGCGGGTGGCTTACCAGTCAGTGTCAAGACGCGCTTAGGCTTTGAAGAGTTAGCGGAGCATCAAGACTGGATCGAGCATTTATTGCGTCAAGACATCGCCAATTTGTCGATTCATCTACGCACCCGTAAGGAAATGAGTAAGGTGGCAGCACATTGGGAGATGATTCCTTTGGTGACTGCTATCCGTGACCGGGTCGCTCCCCAGACGACAATTACGATTAATGGCGACATCCCCGATCGTGCGACAGGGCTGGCTTTAGCGGAGAAATATGGGGTCGATGGCATTATGATTGGGCGTGGGATTTTTAAAAATCCGTTTGCCTTTGAAAAAGAGCCTCGTCAGCATTCTGCGAGTGAGTTGCTTGATTTATTGCGTTTGCAATTGGACTTACAAGATACGTACAAAGAGCGCGTGCCGCGGCCGATTGTCGGCTTGCATCGTTTTTTCAAAATTTATGTCAAAGGGTTTCCAGGTGCGAGTGAATTGCGTGTGCGCCTAATGGAAACAAAATCAACAGCGCAAGTGCGCGAATTGCTCGATGCATTTGAGCAAGGTGCCTTTAAGCCAAGCTCTAGTGAAACACCGATAGAATAAAAACGGAGGTATTACGATGACAACAGTCTTTGCGAATTTTCCAGTAACAGATTTGCCACGTTCGATTGTGTTTTATGAAGCATTAGGATTTCAAAAAAATGAAGAATTTTCTAATGAACAAGCCAGTGCGTTGGTGTGGGATGATACCTTTTGGGTGATGTTACTGACGACGCCTTTTTACGAGAGGTTTTTAAGCGCGGGCAAAGTTGTCGCGGATACCAAAAAAGTGAGTGGCGCCCTCGTAGCCTTTACAGTGGACAGTGTCGAAAAAGTCAAAGAACTAGGTCGACTAGCCGAGCAGCACGGAGGTAGTGTCAGAAGGTTGAATCGTGACATCCCTGAAGAGCTGATGTATGAGCTCGAGATTGAAGATCCAGATGGCAATCAATTGGAGCCTTGTTGGATGAAAAGCTAAAAAAGGTTGACGATAAGGGCGGCTATGTGTATAGTAGACCCATACAATTCAGAGGAGGACTTCAGATGCAAACGAAAAAAGCGATGAATCAAGTACGATTTTATTACTATGCTTTTTATAGATAATGTTTGCATCAAGTAGGTGCAAACACCAGTTGTTTGTATCTATGAAGAGCTTGTTTTTGATGCCTGCATAGATAAATGTCTAATGCGGGTTGTCAGCTTACGTTTTTATTTCTTTAAACGATTAGTCAACGGCATTAGACACGTCTAATGCCGTTTTTTTTGTATGAAAAAAAGGAAAGAAGGAATAGAAATGAAGGGAAAAGGGAAGCAGCACACATGCCTAAAATGGGGGATGGCGTTCCTTGCGTTCGTCATCAGCTGGCAGCTGTCAACAACGGTCAATGCACAGGAGAAACAAGTCGTCATCTTCGGGACATCTGGTCAGACAAAACCCATGGATTACTTCAATGACAAAAATGAACTGACAGGCTTTGAAATTGATGTCTTAAAAGAAATCGAAAGTCGGTCAGATACGATAACTTTTCAATTTGAAACGGCGGAGTTTGCATCATTATTTGCCGGCTTAGATTCGAAAAAATTTGACCTAGTAGTCAATAACTTAGGCGAGAGTGGCGACCGACGCAAAAAGTACTTATTTTCTTTATACCCATATATCGTCACGCACAATGTCTTAATTACCAAAACCGATCAGCCGGATAATCTGACTGTCGCTGACTTGAAAGGAAAATCCATCGCCGTCGTTCCGGCTTCACCACAATCACAGTTTCTCGAAGCGTGGAACAAAGAAAATCCTGACGACGCAGTCACGATTCAATGCGTGGATTCTGATCCATCGCAAATTATCCGCGATGTCTACAGTGGGAAGTTCGATGCGACTATCTATGCAACGACGTACGTTCATGATGTAGAGCAGACTTTTGGCATTCAATTAAAGCAACACACCATCGAAAATGAAGACCAAATACGACAACCGGGTTCTTATTTTATTTTCCGCAAAGATGAGTTGACGCTAAGGAATGAAATGGACGAGATTTTAGCAGAAATGCGTGAAGACGGGACACTCACGAAAATTAGTATGAAATACCTTGGTCAAGATGATACCCAGCTAACAAAAGCATTAATCGAAAAAAATGACAAATTGAATGAAGAGAACGCGACGACCTCAGACAGTGATACCGCACAAGCAGAGACGAATGAGACGACAGACGGGAAACTATTTGTCCCCTCGTTGATTCCGTCAATTATCGCTCAACTGCTACCCAAATTACCGATTACGTTACTAATGACGGTCGTGTCCGCAATTATTGGTCTGGGCTTAGGCTTTTTGATTGCCGTGGTGAAAATCCGCAACATTCCAGTTTTCACACAAATCTGTAGTGTGTTCGTCTCCTTTATGCGTGGGACACCACAGCTTGTGCAATTGTTCTTATCGTTTTATGGCTTTCCAATTTTAGTCGAATGGCTTGCCCAAAAAATGGGCGTGACCGCAAATGTCAACGCCATCCCAGCGTTGGTATATGTCTTTATTGCCTTTGGGTTAAATGAAGCAGCCTACACCTCAGAGACCTTCCGTGCAGCCTTACTATCGGTCAATAAAAATGAAATCGAAGCGGCACGCTCAATCGGCTTGACCAATGTGCAAACGATGATGCGCATCATCTTGCCATCTGCCTTGATCGTCGCACTGCCGAACTTGGTGAATAGCTTTATTAGTCTCTTGAAAGCAACGTCACTGGCCTTTACGGTAACGATTATCGACATCATGGGCCAGACTAGAATTATCGCAGGGGCGAACTTGCGCTTTTTCGAAGCTTATATCGCCGTAGCACTTGTCTACTGGGCGATGTGTCTCTTGATTGAACAAGTAGCCAAACGCATCGAGCGCAAACTAAACGTCGACTTATAAAAAGGAGAAGGTTATGTTAACATTAAAAAATTGGAACAAATCATACAAAGAAAATCATGTGTTAAAAGATATTGACTTAACAGTTGGGACCGGAGACGTTTTGACAATCATTGGATCAAGTGGTTCTGGAAAATCGACCTTGCTACGCTCCATCAATTTTTTAGAACCAGCCGATAGTGGTACGATTCAGATTGGTGCTTTGACACGGGATGTTCAAACAACGACCAAAGCCGATATATTAGCGATTCGTCGGCAAACAGCGATGGTCTTTCAAAACTATGCCCTTTTTTCCAAAAAAACAGTCAAAGAAAATGTCATGGAGGCGCTAGTTGCCGTCAAAAAAATGCCCGTAAAAGAGGCAAAGTTACTCGCTGAAGAACATCTAGAGCGTGTGGGAATGGCTGATCGAATGGACTTTTACCCGAATAAACTATCCGGTGGTCAGCAGCAACGTGTAGGCATTGCGCGTGCTCTTGCTATTCAGCCAGAGGTAATTCTATTTGATGAACCAACGTCCGCACTCGATCCTGAGCTGGTCGCAGGTATTTTAGAACTAATCAAAGGTATCGCACATCAACAGACGACCATGATTATGGTAACTCATGAGATGAAATTTGCAAAAGAAGTCTCAGATCAAATCATCTTCCTTGATCAAGGCCGCATTCTAGAGCAAGGGACACCAGAAGAGCTCTTCTTCCATACAAAAGAAGAACGCACGAAGCAATTTATCCAAGGATTTCAAGCATAGAGTTATTAGGACGGGCACTCAAGTAACGCTTTACCAGGTATCAATGACTCGTTGATTGCTTTTTCTGATAAATAGTTCATAGTCAGTAGTATCTGGAAAGCGAGGAAATCAAATGGACATTGGTGAAAAGATTCAATTGTTGAGAAAAGAAAAACAAATGACGCAAAATATGGTAGCGGAGGTACTGCATGTCTCCACTCAAGCAGTTTCAAACTGGGAACGTGGAAAAGGGTACCCTGATATTCAAAATATTCTCCAACTTTCTGACTTGTTTGATGTGTCATTAGATGAATTAATTAAGGAAGACGTGGATTTTAAAGATGCGTTGCTTACAAAGAAAGTCAATGGTTGGATGGATTTGCTTTTTTATAGTTTGACTTTTGTTATTGGATTGCTTTGTATTGGTTGGCAGATAAGTAAATGGGTGACCGGTGGCTTTCAACAAGTGAGTGTCTTTGTATTTGCTGTTGGTATGATTATGTTTGGGGAATCCTGTTATTTTTGGTACAAAAGAAGGTTATCAAGAGGATAGTTAGGAATCAGTGAATGCATGAAATAGCAATAACCCAGCTGAACAGTCAGCTGGGTTATTTTATAAAAAAAGTTAACGAGACTTTTTATCCAGTGCTCTAGCAGTTGGCTTCCGATAACTAAAGAACATAATTGCGTACAATAGTGCAGTTAGGGCTGTGATGGTGAGGGCATTGTTGATCAAAATACCAATAAAAATCAATGACAACCCAACTAAGGCACTGCCACTAAAAATTAAATGGCGCGTGTTGTGTGTACGTTTGGCTAGTACAAAGGCAGCGATGGTCAAAATCACCCAAGTCAGCAACACAGTATATGATAGACTGCCCACTAAGTAACCAAATAATTTCTCGCCGATAAAGTAAGAGACAATCACACCGACATACAGTGTACCGGTACAAAAGATTACAGCATTTTGTGGGACTTGATGATGATTGAGTGTCGTCAGTTTCTTTGCAAAAAGACTTGGTCGTTCTTGTAGACGGAAAAACAGCGTACGCGAAGATGCATAAACACCGGAATTAATCGAAGAAAAAAGCGCCAAAATAATGACAAAGTTGACAATGTCTGCAGCATAAGGGATGTGCATTTTTTCAAAAATAAGCACAAATGGGCTGACCTCACTCGCAGCCAGTGTTGTCCAAGGATAAAGAATCAACAATAGCAACATAGGAATCAAATAAAACGACACAATTCGGCCCATTACACCACGGATGGCACGAGGAATCGCTGTCTTAGGATCCGCCGTTTCACTGACCGTCACGGCAATCAATTCTGATCCACCGTATGAATAAATGACCACTAACAAAGAGCTAATCATCCCTGACAAGCCAAATGGTGCAAAGCCGCCATGCTGATTCATCGCAGAGACAGTAGGAATCAAGCCTTGTGCAAGTGAGGCCTTACCAATTAAAAATAGGCCAAACAAAATCAGTAACACGATGACAGTAATCTTGGCCAGTGCTAACCAATATTCTGTTTCAGCGAACAAGCGGACTGAGTATAAGTTAATCAGAGTAGTCAATACCGCTAGACCGAAAACAAATACCCATACCGGAATCGTCGGAAACCAGACTTGCATAAAGCTAGCTAGTGCGACCGCCTCGGCAATAATATTAATAATCCACATCGACCAGTAAAGCCAATCAATAAAGTCTGCGGCATGGTCGCCTAAGACCGGCTGAACCACACCTGACATGCCGCCTTTTAGCTTGTCATGCGATAAGACCAATTGTCCTAACCCAGTCATTACGACAAATAAAATCAAGCCACCCAATAAAAAAGCCACCAATACAGATGGCCCAGCTAAGCCAATGGCACCACCGCTTCCCTTAAATAGTCCAGCACCAATGGCACCACCAAGCGCCAACATCGTAATGTGACGGGTAGTCATTTGTTTTTGTAAATTTGTTTCCATATAAACCTCTTTCTCAAACCAGTTCCCATTTCTTTTCGAATCATTTTATACTATCAGACAATTCAAAAAATGGGTAAATAGTGTGAATTTTCTAATGTTACATTCGTTTTACGATGAGTGATAGTTTATCAGCAATCCCATTCGTAGTAAGATAAAGTCAGATTTCACCTAGGAGGAATGAGAATGAATCAAACAATCAAACAATTAACCGACCACGTATCCGTGCGCGCATTTAAGGATACACCATTGACTGATAGCCAAAAAGAAACATTAGTGACAGCTGCTCGTAGTGGCTCGTCCTCGAATTTTGTTCAAGCGTTTTCGATTATTGACATTTCAGATGCTGCCTTACGTTCTGAACTGGCGGCTATTACCAATAGTGCTCCTTATGTGAATCAGACAGGTGTCTTTTATGTATTTGTAGCGGATTTGTATCGCCAAGCGACACTATTAGAGGCCAACGGTGAATCGTTAGCAGGCATCCAATCAATGGAATCATTGATGGTAAGCATTGTTGATGCGACAATTGCCGCGCAAAATATGGCTGTAGCGGCTGAGTCACTGGACTTAGGGATTTGTTACATTGGTGGTATCCGTAATGATATCGACAAAGTGGCAAAATTATTAGACTTACCGCCATTTACGGTTCCTGTTTTTGGTTTGACAATTGGGCATCCTGTATCCAAAAATGATCCAAAACCACGCATGCCTCAGAAAAATCAAGTCGCAGAAAACCACTATCCTCGTGAGCAATTCGCGAATCTGAGTGCGTATGAGGAGCAAACAGCAGCTTATTATGCCAAGCGCGGAGTGAATGCACAAGAAACGAGTTGGAGTGAAAAAAATATTCTCTTTTTCAAAGAGACGAGACGTCCGGAAGTGGCTGAGTTTTTAAAGAAGCAAGGCTTTTTATTGGCTTAGCTATCTAATCTTGCAAAGCATACAAATGTGGTACTTTTTGCTATGATGGAAAAAAAGATAGAAAAGAGGATGAGCGATGAAAAGCAGCAAATCAAAAGTAGCCATCGTGGGTAGTGGGCTAGTAGGTTCTTCTACGGCATTTAGCCTAATTACGCAAGGGGTATGTGACGAAGTATTGATGATTGATATCAATGAAGAGAAGGCAGCTGGTGAAGTACGCGACTTGCGTAACTCGATTCAATATCTGGATCGTAATGTGCACGTCAAGACAGCCACGTATGCGGATTGCCATGATGTAGATATTCTCGTGATTACGGCAGGCGCACCGCCCAAGCCAGGACAATCCCGTTTAGATACATTGGATATGACTGCCAACATTGCCAAATCAATCGTGGAACCAGTCATGGCTAGTGGGTTTGATGGCATCTTTATCGTGGTATCCAATCCAGTCGACATTATGGCATACCTTGTCTATAAATTGTCAGGATTACCCAAGAATCAAGTGATTGGCTCGGGCTCATCTGTGGATACGGCTCGATTAACGAATTTTATTGCGGATTTGGTAGATGTGGATCCGCGGAGTGTCTATGCCTATGCGATGGGTGAACATGGCGACTCATTGATGGTTCCTTGGTCGACAGTGACGATTGCAGGGAAGAAGTTTTTAGACGTTATTCATGACAATCCCGAGATAGTGGGCGATGTCGATCTAGCTGAATTAGTGACAAAGACGACGCGAGAAGGCTGGGAAATCTATAATCGAAAAGGGACGACGTATTATGGAATCGCATCGGCTTGTGTCGGCATTATTAAGGCGATTCTCTTTGATGAGAATAAAATTATACCTGTATCGACCCTCCTAGAAGGAGAATACGGAGAGAAAGATATGTTTGCGGGTGTGCCGGTGATCTTAAATCGCCAAGGAGCAAGCGATATTTTAGAAATTCATATGACTGAAGACGAACAGACCAAATGGCAGGCATCGACTGATATGATCAAAGAATTTACAAATAAAATTCGTCATTACTATCAAGAGTAAAGACTCACTCGATCAAATGTTTTCATTTGGTCGAGTGATTTTTTTTTTTTTTGAAAAAAATGTGTATCCTAAGAAATTCCTAAGCTTTTTGTGCTACTATACAAGACAAAAGAAAGACAAGGAGTCAAAAAAATGCGGAAAGTTCCTCCTATTTTGAAACCAATAGCACTATTAACCATTTCAATCTTAATCGCGACTGCCACGACAGTCGTCAATAGCTCAAGTTACCGTCAGCCGACGACTACCACTACGACACAAACAACTGCTAGTCAGTCTGAAAGTCGATCAACGACAGAGACGACAGACTCGATGGAATCGACAGAAGAAACAACCAGTGACTCAGCACCTATGACAACAGCAACTACTAGCCAAGATACGACGTCACAAACGGACGCAAGTATAAGTGATGATTCGAGTGCATCTAGTTCGTCCAGCTCGTCTAGCTCATCAAGTTCCACAAGTTCGTCGACGACAAGTACCTCGAGTGAAAATGATGCTACAAATAATGCACGAACCAATCAAGGTGCAGCCGCAGACACAGAAACAACAGAGACGGTAGGTGATCAACAATGAGTGTCATACTAGATATTATTAATGGTATCAATAAATTTTTAGGTTATTTAGATATTAGTCCGAAATACTTAAATCGTGGGTACACCATTTTGAGTCTCTTCCCGACGTTGTATATTTTACGTATCGTGTACGGTATGTACCAAAATGGCAATTATGTGCAAGGAATTATCTATGCGCTGATTTTTGCTGTATTGATGTATTTTATCGTGTTAAATGTGTTTTATTATTTTTTAGACAAAAATACTAGATTAGATATCACACAATTGTTTGTCAAATATTTGCCAGATGATGCGTTTAATATTCAGCAAGAGAAAAAACAGGAACGGGCGATGAAAGCCATCGATACCGAAGAAGTGATGATTGATTTTTATGAAGATTATCAGTTGCATTTGGCGAGTTACATGCAAGAATTAATTCAGCAAAACGTCATTCCAACGAATGATTTATCAAAAAAAGAAGGCTACTTAGTCGAATGGAATACCATTTATCCGTATTATTTTGTCAAAGCATACGGACAAGGGGAGTATGAATTGCTGATTGGTAAAACCTATCATGATCTAACACCTATCGGTAAGATTCATTACACCAAAGAAAAGCAATTACAGCCTGTCGGATTGTATATTGTTGGTGGCGATTTTGTGAAAGATGGTTTTCGCTACCATGAGCCGTATCGCCTAAAATTATTAGCTAAACAAACCAAAACCGAACAGATTACTAGAACACAACGACGCTCACAGAAACATTAGAGCGCGCGATAGAATTAGCTAGTAAGAAACGACCAAAAAGTCCAAAAGTTTGAGAAATAACTTCTGGATTTTTTGGTTTTTTACGTTTAGCTGCCCAATTTTGTCACAGCTTTTTATTGACAATGATTGAACCAACTGGTAAAGTCTTCCTATTCAAATCGTAACCATTACGTTTTAAAGCGGATAAAACGAAACAAATGAAGGGAGTGTCATTTATCGCAAAACGATCAAAACAAGTCAAAGTGACGACGCAACAACAGATGATAGCCAAATATGCTGATCTCAGAGCACAACTAAAAGAAACAAAAGATTACGAAGGGCTAAGGAGGCTACCAAGGAGTGCTAATCCCAATCGCTACCGTAATCGTGATCCACTAGATGGCCGACCTCGCGGATATATGCGCAAATTTGGTCTGTCGCGTATTCATTTTCGTGAATTAGCTTTGCAAGGAAAGATACCTGGAGTGAAGAAAGCCAGTTGGTAAAGGAGAGGAGACGGTAAAATGGCAGTACCTGCACAAAAGACTAGCAAAGCAAAAAAAAGAGCACGTCGAACGCACCAAGTCATCAAAGCGCCGAATCTTTCATTTGATTTGGCTTCTGGTGAATACCGAAGAAGCCACCATGTTTCTTTAAAAGGCTATTATAAAGGGCAAAAAGTACAAGAAAAGGAGTAAAAACAAATGGAAATCATTTATCCCCCACTAGTCGAACAAGGAGTTGCTTTTTTCTCTCATGCACCTGAGCAAGTGGAATTGAAAGCAAAAGTGTATGAACAGTTTGTAAAACAAGGAATCCTAACAGAGACAGGCAACTCAACACAAATGGCAATCGATCAAGGATGGGTTATTGATTTTTATGAGGCGGAGCATTTAAGTTTTGCTGAATTTTTGTCATTGTATCCAATTTTTAAACAATATGATGAAAAAAGGTTTATGCAAATCGATGGATTTTGGGAAGTCCCAGTTGATTTTTTAATATGAGAAATGAATTCCCAATCATTTTTGTACGATGAACGACTTCAGATTGAAGCGTATCTATCAGAACGCACGTAGAGAGGAAGAAACTTAATGAGACAATCAATTATCTTAGAATGTGTGGAGACAGGTGAGCGAATCTATTTAACGAGTAAAAATAAACGAAACAATCCTGAAAGATTGGCGTTAAAAAAATATTCCCCAAAATTGCGGCGAAGAGCCATTTTTCGTGAAGTGAAATAAGGAGGATTATATGGAAAAAACAGATTTAGCCAGCGCGTATCGTCGTTTGAAAAGTCCAAATATCAAAACAAAGAAACGCGCATTAAAAATCATTAAAACATACAAACGAACGAAAGCAGGGATTCGTTAGAAAGTGAGAGACTGATGAAAAAAAGTTGGAAATATTTGGGGCTAAGTATGCTAGCACTAGGGATACTAGGAGCATGTGGTACTGACAACGCTACAAAGAAAACAGAAAAAGCATCAGATAAATTATCTATTGTGACGACATTTTATCCGATGTATGAATTTACCAAACAAATCGTAGGTGACGAAGCGAATGTGACATTGCTCGTTCCTGCAGGGCAAGAACCGCATGATTATGAGCCATCAGCCAAAGACATCGCCAACATCCAGTCAGCAGATGTCTTTGTCTATCATAATCCCAACTTGGAGAACTGGGTGACTAAAGCTTCCAAGAGTTGGCAAAAAAATGCACCGCACATCATTGAAGGTACCAAAAATATGGTCTTATTGCCAGGAACAGAAGAAGAGGAAGGACATTCTGAAAGTGAAGAAGGTCATTCACATGAATTAGATCCGCATACTTGGTTGGCACCGAATTTGGCTATGAAGGAAGTCGAATCCATTAAAAATCAATTGGCAAAACTCTATCCGAAAAAGCAAGCTGTCTTTACAGCGAATGCAGAGAACTATTTAACCCAATTAACAGCTTTGGATAAAGAGTACCAAACAACGTTGAGTGCTGCGAAGCAAACAAGTTTTGTGACGCAACATGCAGCATTTGGTTACCTAGCACTAGAGTATGGCTTAACGCAAGTACCAATAGCCGGTTTGTCACCGGAACAAGAACCAAGCCCGACTAGATTAGCAGAGTTAAAAGCATATGTGCAAACCAATGGCCTAAAGTACATTTATTTTGAAGAAAATGCCAATGATAAAGTTGCGCGGACGTTGGCAAATGAAGCAAACGTTAAATTGTTGGTTTTGAACCCTCTTGAAAGCTTAACCAAAGAACAAATGAAAAATGGTGAAGATTATATTTCAGTAATGAAAGAAAACTTAGCTGCGTTGGAAAAAACCGTTTCAGTTGCAGGAAAAACAGTTCAACCTGAAACGACAACCGACTCACAACATACCGTAGCAAATGGTTATTTTGAAGATAATGCAGTCAAAGATCGGACCTTGAGTGACTATAGTGGTGATTGGCAGTCAGTATACCCATTATTACAAGATGGCACCCTTGATCAAGTGTTTGACTACAAGGCGAAATTAAACAAAGATATGACAGCAGAAGAATACAAAGCCTATTATGAAACAGGCTATAAGACAGATGTGAATCAAATTATCATCAAAGACAACACGATGGATTTTGTTGTGAATGGAGAGCATCATAAATATACTTATGAATACAAAGGATACAAAATAGTGAATTATAAAAAAGGCAATCGCGGGGTTCGCTATTTATTCGAAGCGACAGATGCGAATGCAGGTAACTATAAATACGTTCAATTTAGCGACCATAATATCGCTCCTGTGAAAACGAGCCACTTCCATATTTTCTTTGGTGGAGAAAGCCAAGAAAAACTACTCGATGAAATGGACAATTGGCCAACCTATTATCCAAGCAGTGATTCAAAACTAGAGGTAGCTCAAGAAATGATGGCACATTAAGCTAGATGCAGCGACACGAAGCGCTATCCTTTTTGACAAAAGCCGTGCTACAATACCTACAACACGAGTTTTTGCAAGAAAGAGGTCAAGGCAATGTCGATTATTGATAAATTATTTGTTGATTATGCAAACTTCTCGACAGTAGAGATGAAGATTGCAGATTACATTATAAAATCACCCCAAAAAATTCCCAATATGACGATTGCGGAGTTAGCAGAAGAAAGTCAAGTCAGTGAAGCCTCGATTAGTCGTTTCTGTCGCAAGTTAGAATTAGTTGGTTTTCACGCATTGAAGATTGAGCTGGCGCAAGCGACCTTGCCAGAGACGGATGAAAAAGGGACGCTAAGTGCGTATCAGCAACGTCTGGCACATATCCAAGCAAATAAATTAGCGGAGGTCGATCAGACTTTCCAACAGCTAGATGAAGCGACAGTTTCCTTGATTTTAGAAAAGTTTCGTACAGCGCCACGCATTATTTTTTTAGCTTATGGCAACACGATCCCCGTCGCGATGGATGCGGCCTATCGCTTTAACCAAATAGGGATTGCGGCGAGTGCATTTGATATTTGGGATACGGCTGCGGCCTACTTATTGACGATGACTGAAGATGATTTGGTGGTCATTATTTCTAATTCAGGCGAGACACGGCCGTTGATTCAGGCGGCTCATTACTGCAAGGAGCAGCACTTGTGTCTTATTGCGTTGACGAATAATCGCCAGTCGCCAATTGCGACCTTGGCAGATTTGCATGTGACGACAGCGACTCGGGAGCGCTTGTTTCAAAAAGATTATTATTTTTCACGTATTTCAGCGATGTTGGTCATGGAGACGTTCTTTTTATTGCTTGCGTTTGAAGACCCTGAACGCCTCGAGCGGATTCGCCGGCATGAACAGATGATTTCTGATAGTAAAATATAAAAAAGACCGTTTGCCTTTTGTCAGTCGAAAAGCAGACGGTTTTCTTTTGACGAAATTTAATTTCATAGTTATAATTATTATGAAATTAAATTCAAAGGAACCGTTCGTTGGTGAATTGGAGGAATAGGGATGAAGAAACGGTGTGCCCAATACGCGCTTGATTACATCAAACCGCATAGCATCATTGGACTAGGCGGAGGGAGCACAATTGCTTATTTGGTGGAAATGATCCAAGCGAAACAATTAGACGTCACAATTGTCACGCCCTCTGTGACGACGGCCAAACTTTGTCAAGCAGCTGAGTTGACGGTCGTGCCGATGAATCAAGTCGATCATGTGACTGTAGCATTTGACGGGTGCGATGAGGTCGATGGACAACTCAATGCCCTGAAAAGTGGCGGTGGTATTCATACGAAGGAAAAGATAATTGCAACGATGGCGGACGACTATATTTTGCTAGTCGATGAGTCAAAAGTGTCAGACACTCTTTCGTTCAAGGTCCCATTAGTGCTGGAGGTCTTGCCCCAAGCGTTGGCCAAAGTGAAAGCTGACGTGCTGCGTCTAGGCTATCAAGTCACCGCTCGTATGAGTGCCACGAGCGATGGCTACACCTATACAGAAAATGGCAATCTATTGCTTGAGGTCACAATTGATAGTGGCACGTGTGAAGCAATCGCGCAGCAATTTTCGGCTATCGTCGGGATTGTGGAGACCTCTCTTTTTTATCAAATCGCAACGAAAGCAATTGTCGTAACGACAGAAGGAAAACGAATCATCGAAAGGAGTCAAACAAAATGAGCTACCAATGGGGAATAGTAGGAACGGGCGTCATCGCTAATGAAATGGCTGCTGCATTGCATGCATCGGGACGAGAAATCTATGGTGTGACAAGTGGCAGGGAGGAACAAGCCCAAACATTTGCTGAGAAATACAATGTGGAGCAGGTATTTGCAACATTTGAGGAATTGGTTGCTGATGACACGGTCGACATCGTCTACATCGCCACACCGCACAACTTGCATGCACAAATGATTCGCCAAGCACTTTTGGCCGACAAGCATGTCTTTTGTGAAAAGGCAATTACAGTCAATGATCGTCAGCTAGAAGAATGTGTGGCATTGGCAAAAGAGCGGAACTTAGTATTGTCAGATGGTGTGACGTTGTTTCATATGCCATTGTACAAAGAACTCCGTCGCATCGTCGCAAGTGGCAAACTAGGTGCAGTGAAGATGGTTCAAGTGAACTTTGGTAGCTGCAAAGAATATGATGTGAACAATCGCTTCTTCTCTAAAGAATTAGCAGGTGGCGCCTTATTAGACATCGGCGTATATGCGGCATCGTTTGCACGTTTCTTTATGACAGCAAAACCAAATGTGGTCTTAACAACAGCAAATTACTTTGAAACCGGTGTGGATGAAACGTCAGGGATTTTACTAAAAAATGAGGTCGGTGAGATGGCCGTCATTGCCTTAACTATGCGAGCAAAACAACCCAAACGCGGCGTGATTGCTTGTGAAAAGGGCTTTATTGAAATTAGTAACTATCCTCGCGCTGAAAAAGCGACCATTACATATACGGAATCTGGACAAGTCGAAACAATAACGAGTGGCGAGACAGACAAGGCCTTACAATATGAAATTCAAGATATGGAAGAGTACATTACCAATCAATCCGGCGAAGAAAATTTGACGATGATTCGCGATGTGATGGGAACATTGACGAGTATTCGCTCGCAATGGGGCCTAGTATATCCATTTGAATAGAAGAGAGTCTTTTTCAGAACATTCTGTCAAAAACTTGACAAATCGAATCAACGTGATATGATGCTATCAATTAGCATAGTTTGATTCATTGAAAAGGAAAGTAATTCGCTTTTGGCGCATAGAGAGATGTTGGTTGGTGGAAAGCATCGAATAAAAGCAAATGAAGATGGCCTTTGAGAATCTCTTGGTGATAGGTAGTCAAGAGCGGGTGTATTCCGTTATCAAGTAACCTGATGTATTCAGGAAGAGTGGGGAAAGTCTATTTCCCAAAAAAGGTGGTACCACGATTATTCGTCCTTTGATAGCCAAGTTTGGTTATCAGGGGGCTTTTTTATTTTTAGAAAAGGATAGGTGAACGAATATGACAACAGAAACAAAACCATTTCGAGTGGATCATGTCGGTAGCTTTTTGCGACCACAACGATTAAAAGATGCGCGTGAGGCGTTTGCTAATGGTACGATTGATAAAGAAGCGCTACGAGCAGTAGAAGATGAAGAGATTGTTTCATTAGTAGCGAAGCAAAAAAAAGTAGGACTTAAAGGAATCACTGATGGCGAATTCCGTAGAGGGTTTTGGCATATTGACTTTTTAGAGCAGCTGACCGGGGTCGAAGGCTATGTACCCGAACAAGGATACAATCAAATATTTCATGGCAAAGCCGCTCCTTCTTACAATATTCGGTTAGTCGGCAAGCTAGCCTTCCCAGCTGATCATTCCTTTTTACGGGATTTTGATTTTTTAAAAGAAGCAGTCGGACAAGATGGTGAAGCAGTCGCAAAAGCAACGATTCCAAGTCCAACGATGATTTTACGTCAAGAAATTTTGGCCAATGATGGCTCTTCAAAATTGGCAGAAATCTATCCAAATATCGCTGATTTTTATCATGACTTGGGCCAAACCTATCATGACGCTGTCCAAGCCTACTATGCACATGGCTGTCGTTATTTGCAATTTGACGATACCAACTGGGCCTTCTTGGCAGATGCAAGCAAGCGAGAATCCTTAAAAGAAAAAGGGATTGCCCCAGATGAAATTGCCCAAGTATGTACGCAAATCATCAATGCAGCATTGGCAGACAAACCAGCCGATTTGACGATTACGACACATATTTGTCGTGGCAATCACGCGTCTTCTTGGCTGTTCTCAGGTGGATATGAACCGATTGCCAAAGAATTATTTGCCACACAGTATGATGGCTTCTTTTTAGAATATGATTCCGATCGCGCAGGAGATTTTGCACCATTGCGTTACTGGGACAATCCTGATAGCCGCGTCGTTCTAGGCTTGATTACTTCAAAATTCCCAGAGTTAGAAGATCGCCAGGCCATCGAAGAACGCATTCAAGAAGCAACGGAATATGTGCCTTTAGCGAATTTATGTATTAGCCCGCAGTGTGGATTTGCTTCAACAGAAGAAGGAAACAAATTGACTGAAGAGCAACAATGGGCAAAAATTGACTTATTACAAGCTATCGCAAAAGACGTGTGGCAATAAACACTGCCTATTTTTAAAGGCCGAGACAGAATGAGTTACCAACCATTCTGTCTCGGCCTTTGTTTGCTATTTTCCTTTTGTAAATAACCCTTTTTTAAGTACGGTATAAAAGATACTTGCACACAAGACACCACAAATAAATCCCAACGGTGTATAGCTGTTTAATATGTGTGCCATTGTTAGCGCGCCAACCACCAGTAACACCACCCACTCAACTACTAGCACCCAGCGCAATAGCTGAGGCGACATATGCCATTTAGGCGCTATTTTTGTTAATCCATTGCGTTCATGTGTCAAGATTGATAAGATGCCCACATTCAATAATAGAGTAATCACCACTACTATTTGAGCTCCAAATCCTAATTGAAACCACTGCCGTTTAAAAATTGCGCCCAAGAAAAAGAGCAGCAAAAACATGATGTTAATGAGATAAGACAAGCGCCACATGGTCTTTGTTTTGCTTAGTTGCTCGTTTCGTTTTATTTCTTCAATCATACCCATATCCTCCTTTAGTAAACGATCCAATGAAAGATTGTAGTAGTCACTTAAATTTAGCAAACTGCTGATATCCGGATAGCTACGCTCGTTTTCCCAACTGGAAATAGTTTGGCGTGAGACGTGCAAGGCATTGGCTACCTCCTCTTGTGTTTTTCCAATTTGACTTCGTGCGCGCTTCAGCTGTTCCCCAATTTTCATGACATACCGACCTTTCTCGTTCACTATAGAAGTATAGAGATTATTATACTAGCTAAGCTTCTAAGCAGGAAAGAAATCTCTAAAAAAGCTTCGCTAAGAATCCAAGCATACTGATAGAACAAGGATTAGAGCTGGAAATGGAGTGTGACAAAAATCGGTCACACTCCACTACAATTGATTTTTTATAAAATTTTTGCACACTACACAAGAGACTAGCCGCGTAAGTCGCTGATCCATTCACTTGGTGGTCTGCGCTTACCGGTGCTTACTTTTGCATCAGGATCGCGATAGCCTACACGATAATTGGCGATGAGGGAGTAATTGTCAGGGAGACCAATTTTTTTGGCAAAGTCAGGCTCTAATGTGAATGCCGAAGATGCCCAGAACCCTACTAAGTCATGCTCAGCCAAAAGAAGCGAAAAATTTTGAATGAGCGCAGCGGTCGCTAAGGCCGCATCGGATGTCAGACGCTTCTTGTCGGGATAGACCTCGTGAGCAAATAGAAGTGTCGCGGGAGCGTTTCGAATCAAACGATTCATTTTGGTCGTCAGCTTCTCGCGCGATTTTTCATCATGAATGACACCAGATTCTTCATAAAATTGAATGATACGGTCATATAGAAAGTCTTTTTCTTCAGTCGTCGTAACGAGTTTGACGAGCCAAGGTTCTTTTTTATGATAAGGAGCAGCACTTGCTTGAGCGAGTAAATCAATTAATAAATCTTTTGCGACCGGTGTAGCTAAGCTTTGCTTTGATGTGCGACGTGTCGTGATACTTTCTTGTATTGATGTCATACTAATCCTCCAGATAGTGAGAATACTTCTCATTTAGAGACAGTGTAGCGAAAAGCTGGCGAAATTGCGACTAATTTGACTGAATAGTTTTAGAAAAAAAGCCGAAAAAATGCCAATGAAGCAATGCCGACAAGCACAATGACAAATAAATTTTTGCTTATAATGGCACTTAACACAGTCGGTAGCGATACTAGTACATACGGCCACTTCACTTGTGGCAGGTGACCAAGCTGCGGCTCAAGGAGACTATCAAACCATAGTGCCGCCATAATGACAATCGGTACAAACTGCAAGTACTCGACGACAAGTTTCGGTAAAGTTGCTTTTTTCAAGAGTACAAATGGAATGATACGAGAGAGCCAGGTGACAAGGCCGCATCCAATAATGGTTAAGAGAATATAGCTAGTTGAAGGCATGTTTGATGACCACTCCTATTCCGCAGACAATTAAGGTAATGACTAGTACAAGTAATGAATGGGGAATAATGATCATGCCAAAATAAATCCCCAAAAAGGTCAGACCGATTAAGCTTAGTTGTAAGGCAAGTGACAACTGCCGATTGGTGGCCACTTGCAAATAAAGCAGTCCAATAAACATCGCAACAATCGCAAAGTCTAGCCCGAGTGACTCAGGGTTAGGGATGAAGGCGCCAATCAAGGCACCCACTAATGTCGAACCCACCCAAGTGCCGTAAGACAATATATTCGCAGTATTGAACCAAGCGAAGGATAGCTGATGGTCGGTGGCGATTTGTTTGTTCATTCCTAATGCAAAGCTTTCATCTGTCAAAAAGGTACCGATGAGGATGTTTTTAAGCAATGATTCTTGCTTGAAAAAAGGAGCGACGGTCATGCTCATCAAAATCATCCGCGCGTTGACTAAAAAAGTGGCCAAAACAATGGACAGAATGGGTGTGCTTATGGCCAATAGACTAACGGTAATGAATTGTGCCGACCCAGCATAGATAATGAAAGACATCAAAAAAATGATAAGTGTCGAAAAACCAGCAGCCTTACCGACGACCCCAAAGGCGATGCCGATACCGATATACCCCAGCATAGTGGGGAGGGTGTCTTTGACGGCGGCTTTGGCTGTTAACTGTGTATTCATTTGTAACCTCCCATGATGGTGTTGTTTCTATTATACCGAAATTTTTTAGTTTAGTATGGAAAGAGAGGGTTTTGATTTGACAATCATCTTCTGGGTGGTATAGTAAATGTATAAACTGTTTACTGTTGTAAACGTATGATGAGAGAAGGGATTGCATTGAAAAAAGAGCAAGATGAATTGGCTAAGGTAAAACAAGCGCATGTATCAATGTCAAAAGAAGAACAAATGGCTCACTCAATGGATGAATCGATGAGTCACATGGATCATAAGAATATGGATCACGCGATGCATGAGGGTATGGACCATATGAATATGGATCATGACATGCACGGTGGCATGGCTCACAGTATGCATATGGGGAATTTTAAGCAAAAATTTTGGTTGTCATTGATTGTGGCGATTCCTATTGTGTTGATGTCGCCTATGATGGGGGTCACGTTACCATTTCAATTTCAATTTCCAGGATCAGATTGGCTCGTGCTTATCTTGGCTACTTTTTTATTCTTTTATGGCGGGCAACCGTTTTTAAGTGGCGCCAAGTCGGAATTAAAACAAAAAAATCCCGCAATGATGACGTTAATCGCTATGGGGATTACTGTCTCGTATGTCTATAGTGTCTATTCCTTTATTGCTACGACCTTTTTAGGAAAAGATGTCATGAACTTTTTTTGGGAATTGGCAACATTAATCGTCATTATGTTATTGGGACATTGGATTGAAATGAATGCCGTAATGAATGCCAGTGATGCATTGCAAAAGCTGGCGGAGTTATTGCCAGATCAAGTGACTCGTGTCACCGATGGCAAGGAAGAAGTCATTTCTTTACAAGATGTTCGTAAAGGCGATACGTTAGTCGTCCGCTCTGGAGACAAAATGCCGACCGATGGCACGATTGTAGCTGGTCAATCGATAGTAGATGAGTCAGCAGTCACCGGTGAGTCAAGAGGAGTGAAAAAAGGAGTCGCTGATGCAGTCATCGGTGGGTCAGTCAATGGTGAAGGAACGCTCACCATTCAAGTCACTGGGACCGGTGAAGAAGGCTACTTAGCAAAAGTCATGACGATGGTGCGACGGGCACAAGCTGAGAAATCAAAACTAGAAGCTCTGTCAGACAAAGTCGCAAAATGGCTCTTTTATGTTGCATTGATCGCAGGTCTTTTGGCCTTTGTCGTTTGGCTTATTGCGGCCGACTTGCCGACTGCACTAGATCGGATGGTGACGGTCTTTGTGATTGCTTGTCCTCACGCACTTGGATTAGCCATTCCACTCGTTATTGCTCGTTCGACTTCTATTGCGGCTAAAAATGGTCTCTTATTGAAGAATCGCAACGCACTTGAAAATTCACATGATTTGTCGATGATTTTACTTGATAAAACAGGCACACTCACACAAGGAACCTTTGCTGTGACAGGTGTAGAACAATTTGATAATCAGCTTTCCAAGACAGAATTTCTGCAATACCTTGGTGCTCTTGAGAAGACCGCGAACCACCCAATCGCTACTGGAATCATGCGGTACATTCATGAACAAGGAATTAAACCTTTGGACGCTACAGACACAAAGGCCGTGACTGGTGTAGGATTAAGCGGTACGGTTGCAAGCAAAGAATTGACGATTTTAAATGAGAAAGCTTTGACAGATGAAGAAAAACAAACGCTTGATGCCAAAACTTGGCGTCGGTATCAAGAACAAGGAGATACGATAAGTTTCTTAAGAGTAGCGGGCAAAATTGTCGGATTAATTGCACTAGGCGACGAAATCAAGCCAGAAGCCAAGAACTTTATTAAGGCCTTGCGTGAACGGCAAATCGAACCAGTGATGCTTACTGGGGATAATCAAGAAGCGGCAGCTAAAGTAGCAAATTACTTAGGCATCACACAATTTCACGCGGCATTGTTACCAGATGGCAAAGAAGAAATCGTGTCAAAATTTGTTCGTGAAGGCAAGCGTGTGGCAATGGTCGGCGATGGCATTAATGATGCGCCAAGTTTAGCAAGAGCGACTATTGGTATTGCGATTGGCGCAGGGACTGATGTCGCCATTGATTCAGCTGATGTCGTCTTAACCAATAGCAACCCTGAAGATATTTTGCATTTTTTAGATTTAGCGAAAGCTACCCGTAAGAAAATGATTCAAAATCTTTGGTGGGGCGCGGGATACAATATTTTCGCTATTCCGCTAGCAGCAGGAGTCTTGGCACCAATCGGGATTGTCTTGAATCCAGCTGTCGGTGCGATTTTGATGTCATTTAGTACCGTGATTGTAGCGATCAATGCGATGACTTTGAATCGTACGATGAAAAAATAAAATTGAGTCGTGTAATTCGTCAATTTAGGAGACGAATTACACGATTTTTTTGAGTAACTCATTCATTCAAAAGCAAACGAGTGTGCGCTAGTGACCTTTCCATTGTTCTTCCTCTCACATATTGGTAAAATGGACAAATAGTGAAATTTTAAGGAGTCGTGTAGGATGGAAGAAGCAAAATGGCATCAAATTTTATCGAAAGTTGCTACAATAACGGCAATTTTAATGTATGTATCGTATGGACCACAAATTTATGGAAACTTAACCGGTAATCCAACAGGGTATTTACAACCGTTTGTAGCAGCGATTAATTGCTCATTATGGGTTGTATACGGTTATGGAAAACGCAAAAAAGATTGGCCCGTTATTTTAGCGAATGCGCCGGGCGTTATTTTTGGATTATTAGCAGCAATCACTGCGTTATTGGCATAAACAGTAAAGTCGGACATAGAAGCAATGATTCTATGCGTTCGGCTTTTTTTTCTCTATCATCTTGGCGTATACTAACAAGGAATAGAAAGGGGCAATTATAAGATGAACATTGTATTTGCAAGTGATCATGCAGGAGTCGTATTAAAAAAAGAAATTATCAAACTTGTTGAAGAAATGGGGCATGATGTGCAAGATTTAGGGCCCTACACGGAAGAGGCCGTCGATCTTTCTGATTATGTCTATCCAGCAGCTTTAAAAGTCGCAACCAAAGAAGCAGAGCGGGGTATTTTTATTGATGGTGTAGGCTATGGGAGTGCTCTGATTGCTAATCGGATTTTGGGTATTGATGCAGTAGTCTGCCAAGATCCGTTTTGTGCCAGATTAGCACGCGAGCATACAAATAGCAATGTGTTGTGTTTAGGTGGAAAAATTATCGGTTCGGCGATTGCCCTAGAGATTGTTAAAACATGGTTGACAACGGAGTTTTTAGCAGAAGAAAAGTACATTCGTCGCGTTAAGAAAGTGCAAGCTATTTCTGAAAAACATCTAAAACCACTATCAGAAATATAAGGAGGATTATATGGGTGAGCAAAAGTCAAAGGGAATGGGTTCGGTCATAGCGGCATTGATTGCAAATATATTAGTAGCAATTAGTAAGTTTGTCGGCTACTTTATTAGTGGTAGTGCAGCGATGTTAAATGAAAGCATTCATAGTGTTGTCGATTGTAGCAACCAAATATTGTTATTATTTGGTGATCGACGGTCCAAAAAAGGACAAAGCGACTTGCATCAATTTGGTGAAGCTCGTGCGAAGTATTTCTTTAGCACGATTGTTGCAACAATGCTATTTTTTGGTGGTGGAATTTTAGGTATCATGGAAGCCATCGAAAAATTATTCCATCCCAGTCATGAAGTCAATAACCCGTGGATTGTTTTATTGATTTTGGCATTTGGGATCGTCGTCGAAGGATCATCTTTGCGTGTTGCGTTTAAAGAAATCAACGAATTGAATACAGAAAAGCAAGCGATTTTGACCTTTTTAAGAGAAAGTCGACATAGCGAAATTTTGATTATCTTTACCGAGGATTTTTGTGCGGTAATAGGGCTAGGTTTAGCAGCTATCGGAACGGTGGCAACTATGTTGACCAATAACCCAATGTTTGATGCTTTGAGTGGGTTATTGATTGGATTATTATTGACAGGTGCGGCAATCTTTTTGGCCCGTGAATTTTATAGTTTGATCGTTGGCGAGAGCGTTACGGCTAGTGATCTAAAGAAAATCATGCTGGCATTTAATCGTGCCGATGTCGAGCGTTTAATTGATATCAAGACCATTCACTTAGGTCCGGATGAAATTATGATTGCTGCCAAGATTGATTTATTGGATACGCAAGAGGCGAGAGGCTATGCAATTATTAATGAGATAGAAGCAGCGATTCGTCAAGAGTTAGCTGGAAAAAAAGCATATATTTACATTGAAACAGACAAATACGATCCTAATTACTATCGAGAATAAGTCGATATAAGTGACATAATTTTGTGTTGCTCAATCTGAAGAAAACAGCGAGACAGAATTAGCTACAAGCAACAGTCAGAAAATCCAAAAGTTTGAAAACCAACTTCTGAATTTTCTGGCTGTTTTCTTGTCACTAAACAATTAAATTGAGAACCAATTTCTGGAATTTGTGAGTTTACTGCTCGAATCTAGACGCTTTAGTCACGACCTTAATAAACGGTGTTCCAAAAGCAGATTCTTCGGCAATAAGTCAAAAATCCCAAAAATTGAGAACCAATTTCTAGAATTTGTGAGCTTATCGCTCGAATCTAGACGCTTTAGTCACGACCTTAATAAACGGTGTTCCAAAAGCAGA
>ENA-OWZU01000086-OWZU01000086.1-human-gut-metagenome-genome-assembly--contig:-NODE-86-length-37337-cov-32.434767_pt1 | contig 37337 bp, 30 predicted proteins | sample MGYA00249263_ERZ652121 | MGnify/ENA primary metagenome ERZ652121 (study PRJEB26925, sample SAMN05827113) | human gut metagenome | biome: ENVO:2100002; feature: ENVO:00000062; material: ENVO:00002003... | reverse complement strand
CATGGACTCGAGCTTGACCTTCTTGCCGTTGATGCCGCCCTTGGCGTTGATCTCGTCCACAGCCAGCTTGAAGCCGGCGACTTCGGCCTCGCCGTATGCGGCGGCGGTACCGGAGTTGGTGGTGATGGATCCCAGCGTGATGGTATCGCCGTTGGCCGCACTACCATTGGAACTGCTGGAACCGTCCATGCTGCCGCCAGAGCAGGCAGCGAGAGACATTGACATTGCGCCTGCCGCGATCACGGCAACGCACTTGGCGGAGAACTTGACGTTCATTCCGTTCTTCCTCTTTTCTTGAAAATGCCGCACATTCCTCTCAACGCGCACCATGAAAGCCATTCATGTTCATCTCAATCCCGTGCGCGGAACCGCAACGGCCGCTTATGGCTGCCATCCGTTCTTCATGTGCATTCCGATTGTTCTTTATAGCCCGACGGACAGCGCCATGCATAAAATGTTCTTATAGTGAGACTCAACTTCCGGCTATATCTTCACCGGCATGCCGTGAAACGTCTTGTATTATCCGATTTCTTGCTTTTCTGCCGTCAGATAACGCGGACGACCGGTGTAATCGTTGTGCACGACAACATCGACGAAATCGCAAGTACGTGCAAAAGCGGCAAGCCGCTCCCCCTGCGTGACATCGTGTTCCATTACCATGAGCCCGCCTGGCTTGAGCAGTTTCGAAGCACGTGAGATAATGCGCTCCGGAATGAGCGTACCATCCGCGGAACCGCCATACAGCGCCAGATCGGGATCGTAATCGCGTACTTCTGGCTGTACGGGAATGTCGGAAAGCGGCACATACGGAGGATTGGTAAGCACGATGTCGATTGTGCCGTCAAGCTGGTTCAGCGTCGGCATCTGCGTGGCGTCGGCGATTTCCAGATGATAATTACCTGCGATCGCCGGATACCGTTTCGTGGTTTCGTCAAGATTGCGACGCGTCCACTGCGCGGTCCGTTCGCTTTTTTCGACGGCCCAGACTTCGCTGCCCGGCACTTCCGTGGCGAAAGCAAGGCCGATCGCACCGCTACCGGCGCATAAATCGACCACTTTGGCACGGTACATGCCATGCCGGGTGGTCCATTCGATGCCTTCCTGCACCACCAACTCGGTTTCAGGACGCGGAATGAACACGCCCGGTCCGACTTTCAGATCGAGATAGCGGAACGGCGCATGGCCGGTGATGTGTTGCAATGGCTCACGTTTGGCTCGACGATCCACCATGGAATGGAACCGTTCCATGGCCGCCGCGACGGTATTCCCGGTGGTTTTCGCATTCGCCCAAGCGCCCGATTCTGGTGAATCGGACGCCAAGGCACTGTTCAGATGTCCAACGTCATCTCCCATAAGCATGGCCTTGTCCACGTCCCGCAAATCAACGTGGAAGGCTTCGGCAAGCAGCAGTTTGACGTCATGTTCCGGAGTGTCGACACCCGCCGCGCTCAATATGGCCGCGGAGGAACGCACCGTTTCGAATACCGTAGCCACAACCACGCCTTACTTCTGGTTGGCGAGACGATCGGCCTCATCCGCCTGGATGTCGGAATCGATGACGGCCTGCAAATCGCCGTCAAGCACGGCGTCAAGGTTGTACGCCTTGTAGTTCGTACGATGATCGACGATACGGTTCTCCGGGAAGTTGTATGTGCGGATTCGTTCGGAACGATCCAGCGAGCGCACCTGGGAGTGACGCATGTCTGCGGCCTGTGCGGCTTCCTCCTCGTGCTTCATGGCGAGCAGGCGGCTCTTCAACACGCGCAGTGCGGCCGCACGATTCTGGATCTGGCTCTTCTCATCCTGCATGCTCACCACGATGCCGGTCGGAATGTGGGTCATACGAACGGCGGAATATGTGGTGTTCACGGACTGGCCACCCGGGCCGGAGCTCATGAAGATGTCGATTTTCAGATCCTTCTGATCGATTTCAATCTCATCATCGTCTTCGTCAGCTTCCGGGAACACAATGACACCGGCCGCGGAAGTTTGGATGCGACCCTGCGATTCGGTGACGGGAATACGCTGCACGCGATGCACGCCACCCTCATACTTGAGGGACGCCCATACGCCATCTTCCGGCGCAGGAGTACCCTTGGCGCGAATGGCAAGCTGCACGTCTTTGACGCCACCCAGCTCGGTGGTGTTTTCGCTTTGCACGGCGACCGACCAGCCACGCTTTTCCGCATATCGCATGTACATGCGCAGCAAATCGCCCGCAAAAAGCGCCGCTTCCTCGCCGCCAGTGCCCGCCTTGATTTCCATGATCGTGTCACGCGCATCATCGGGATCGCGCGGAATCAACGCGGTACGCAGCTTCTCCTCCGCCGCTGGAAGCTCGCTCTCCAAACGTTTCGCCTCTTCCGCGAAATCCGGATCTTCGGAAGCCATTTCCTTGGCTGCCTCCAGATCGTCTTTCACCTGCTTGTATGCGGTGTATGCGGAAACGATGACGCCCAACTCAGCGTGGCGACGTCCCAGCTTACGCATCTTATCCGGATCCGACGCGACTTCCGGCTCGGCCATCTGCTGTTCGATATTGTGATATTCCTCAAGTGCGGTAACTGCCGCGGGGAACTGCTCGTCTGCCAATGTACGCCTTTTCTGTCTGCTTATAAATCTGCGCTTCAGCGTGAACGCTTCGCTGAACTCCACTCAATCTATCCATCATATAAGGTGCCTTGGAAACGCTGCCGAAGCGCGGTATTTCGCAGGCATTCCACGCATCTTACGAATATCCCAATCGCATGCACGCAGCGATGCGCATCCGTTGCATAATGAAAAACGCCAGTCCACAATCGGACTGGCGTTTTTCATTGCCTAAGCAATAAGACTCACTTGGCCTTCTTGCCGTAACGCTTCTCGAAGCGTGCCACGCGGCCACCGGTGTCGAGGATCTTCTGCTTGCCGGTGTAGAACGGGTGGCAGTTGGAGCACACGTCGACGGTCATGTGATCGCCGTTGTAGGTGGAACGGGTGACGAAGGTGTTGCCGCAAGAGCAGGTAACCTGCACTGCGTGATAATCAGGATGGATACCCTGCTTCATAGTTTGTCTCCTAGAGATTCGGGGGACCCGGGTCGCAACGCCCCTATGGCATCGCGTGAACCGGATAACCTTTCGGATTGTATCAGAAGCCTTGACTTTACGAAAGAGTGGGGCGTCACGGGCTTGAACCGTGGACCGGCGGATTATGAGTCCGATGCTCTAACCGACTGAGCTAACGCCCCACGTTGCAACATGCGAACATGCCAACTCGGTAAGTTTAGCAAATGGGTGGACTAGTTTTGCCCCATGAAACGCAACGGGTTGTCGATGAAGCGTCGCAAGCCGATATCGGCCGCGCCCATCAAGGCTGGACGGTCGATGACATCGGCCACGAGCACGCTCGCTTCGACTTCCGGATATGCCAGCACTTGCGGGCGTACCATGCGTTCGATTCTGCGGATTAGTTCAGGCTCGAAACGCGCCCATAAACCGCCGAGCATCACCACGTCGACGTCGCAGACATTGATGGTTGATGCGATTACGGAAGATATGGCTTCCAACGCTTTTTCAACAACGGACACGGTTTGCACGTCGCGCTGGTGCCAACGGTCGATCAGTTCGTCGATGGCACTGCTGGTCGCGGCGGCATCGCTGCTGGCGATTCCGGCCGCACTCACCATGGAACGCCTGCCCGCATACACTTCAAGGCAGCCGCGACGGCCGCAACGGCAGATGGGACCACGCATGTCGACGGAAACATGACCCAATTCGCCGCCGAAACCGTGATCGCCGCTCATCACACGTCCCTCACGGATCACCGCACCGCCGATGCCCACATCGGTCGACATGTAGATAAACGAATCGGTCGGTTTGATCTGCTCCGAACCTTTACGCTGCGTGGCATAGCCGGGGACCTGCGCCAACGCAGCGGCATTGGCCTCATTGCAGGCAACAGGATCAAGTCGTTTGACCACATTGAACTGTTTGAGATCCAAACGTTCCCAACCGAGATTGCGTGCGCTCAGCAATCGCTGATCATCGGTGACGAGCCCCGGCAATGCCAAACCGGTACCGGCAAGCACATAACCCTTCCTCGCAAGAGCATCTTCCTGCCGCAAAGCCAGTTCATCGAGACGGGCGAAAATCTCCTGTTCATCAGCATTGGCCATGTCGGCGTCAACCCATTGCTCCCCCACAACGGAACCGTCGAGATCGAGCACCACCACGCCGTAGCCGTCGGTGTTGGCCTGCAATCCCATGCCGCACAGGCGACCAGACTTGATTTCAAGCGGAATGCTGGGTCGCCCATACAGTGACTGGACGGATGGCGCGCCTTCCACCAGAATCTCATTGTCGAGCATCAACGACACCAGCACCGACATGGCGGCTTTGGTCAAGCCGGTTTTCTTGGCGAGATCGGCGCGACTCATCGGCTCGGTGGCACGCAATAGCGAATCGAGCACAACGGAAAGATTATGGTTTCGTAAATCGTCTTGATTGATACTCCGCAGTGAAGCCATGGTTCCCTCCTTCTCGACGCGTCTTCGCGGAAAAAGCGCACCGTCTCTATAGTCAAATCACTTTATGATGGTACACTAGACATTATAGTTCATTCATCTAACTAAATGAGGTGGCGGACCGTGCGAATTCCTTGCACTTCGTTGCGCCAGCTCACTGCAAGGAGACACAATGACTCGAACTCTCGTAGCCGGCGTCGACACCTCGACCCAGTCCTGCAAAGTGCGCGTGACCGACGCCGAAACCGGTGAAATGGTGCGCTTTGGCCAGGCCAAACACCCCAATGGCACGTCTATTGACCCGAAATTCTGGTGGGACGCCTTCCTCGAGGCAGCCCAGCAGGCCGGCGGACTTGACGATGTTGAAGCACTGGCCGTTGGCGGTCAGCAGCACGGCATGGTGATTCTCGACCAGCAAGGCAACGTGATTCGCGACGCCATGCTGTGGAACGATATAAGCTCGGCGCCGCAGGCCGCGGCCCTCATCGAAAAGATGGGCGAGGCTCCCGCCGAAGAAGGCGAACCGGAAGATGTGATTGCACGTGGTAAGCAGCGTTGGGTCAAGGCCGTTGGCTCCTCCCCCGTTGCTTCCTTCACGCTAACCAAGGTGGCGTGGGTGGCTGAAAACGAACCGGAAAACGCTAAGAAGATTGCCGCGATCTGCCTGCCGCACGATTGGCTGAGCTGGCGTATCGCCGGCTACGGCCCGGTCGCGGAAGGCGAGGACGCACACTTGGAAGCGCTGTTCACCGACCGTTCCGACGCTTCCGGCACCATCTATTACGATGCCGCTTCCAACGAATACCGCCGCGATCTGATCGCCATGGTGCTTGAGCCAGCGGAAGGTACCGAAGCGGCACGCGAGCACGCCAACGCAATCATGCTGCCGACCGTGCTTGGACCGCACGATGCCGCCGCAGTCAAGGCAAGCCCGGAAATCGCCGGCAAGAACGTTGAGGGTGGTTGCATCATCGCACCGGGCGGCGGCGACAACGCCATGGCGTCCCTCGGACTTGGCATGAGCGTGGGTGACGTTTCCGTTTCATTGGGCACTTCCGGCGTGGCAGCAGCCATTTCCGAAAATCCGACCTACGATCTGACCGGTGCCGTTTCCGGCTTCGCCGACTGCACCGGCCACTACCTGCCACTGGCCTGCACCATCAACGGATCGCGCATTCTTGACGCCGGCCGTGCAGCCCTCGGCGTCGACTACGACGAACTCGCATCCCTGGCATTCGCTTCCGAACCGGGCGCCGGCGGTATTACGCTGGTGCCGTATTTCGACGGCGAACGCACGCCGAACCGCCCGGACGCGACCGCAACCCTTTCCGGCATGACGCTGGCCAACACCACACGCGAGAACATGGCCCGCGCGTTCGTCGAAGGCTTGCTGTGCTCCCAGCGCGACTGCCTAGAGCTTATCCGTTCGCTTGGCGCTGAGATTTCCCGCATTCTGCTTATCGGCGGCGGCGCGAAGTCCAAGGCAATCCGCACGCTCGCGCCGAGCGTTTTCGGCATGGACGTAACCCGCCCGACCACCGACGAGTATGTTGCCATCGGCGCCGCCCGTCAGGCCGCTTGGGTGCTGTCCGGCGAAACGGAACCGCCCGCATGGCCGCTCACCATCGACGGCGTAGAAACCGGCGAGCCGACCGAAGCCGTGTACGAGGCCTACGTAAAAGCACGCGGCTAATCAATCAGCCATCGTGAATCCGGCATGATCCAACACAAAAAATGGGTGCCGTCACAGCCAAACCGTGACGGCACCCATTTGCATTAAAATCACAATCCCCAAAAACACTATTCAGTGCACAAACCAGTACTGGCCCCTATTCACCAACACTCTCGAGTGCATTAGAAACGGACCTCCCCAATTCATTTCCGAAATGCGGACTGACCGGGATTGGCGCTGCCAGCCGCATCCGCCTGTTGCTGTGCGTACCGTCTGTTGGCATCATCGATTTTTGATTGAAGAAGCACCGTTTGCACGGCCTGTTTCGCCGCATCGGATTGCAGCTGATCCTGTTTGCCTTCCAATTCCGTACGACGATTCTCGCCTTGCACACGCAATGCATCCAAGGAATCTCTAACATCCTGCGCTTCCGACGCGGCAGACAACGCAGCTGCAGCTTTAGTATCGGCATCAGACTTGAGTTTGGCGATGCGTTGTTCGATGGCCTTCAGACGCTCGCCACGATTCATGGACACATTCAGATCATTAGCATCCGCAGCGGCGGCATCATTAGCTGCATCAGCTTTCTCTTGAGCTACCGGAATCTGAGTATTCGTCGTCGTCGCCTTTCTTGACGGCGGCGTTGTAACGAAAATTAGTGCATTCATTTAACTTACTAAGTGCACATCTAAAAAGAGCATTTCTTTCAAATCTTTCTGCATCAATCTTAGATATAGAAAGAATCGAAAGAAATACTATACGTAAACTTCTGATTCTTCGCAACACGCCAATGGAGATCAAGATTTAATTCCGTAACGAGTGCGTTGAAGCGTAACGTCAGATGATGCCCTCGACATCGGCGAAGGCAGGATCGCGTTCGGGAATCTCGCGGATTACATGCGCCGGATTGCCGACTGCGATCGAATTGGCGGGAATGTCTCGTGTAACCACAGAACCCGCGCCGATAATGGAATTCGAGCCAATCGTGACGCCAGGCGTGACCGTAACGTTCGCACCAAACCACACGTTGTCGCCAATCGTCACCGGCGAAGCATGTTCCCAGCCAGCCAGTCGCGTTGCCGCATCCAAGGCATGATTCGGCGTGGCAATGGTACAACGCGGGCCGATCAGGCAATCCTCGCCAAGCGTTACATATCCGCCGCCGCACACCATGAAATCCTTGTTCAAGAACGTGCCGCGGCCAATGGTCAGGCCGATGCCATAATCCACATTGAACGGCGGCGTGAATTGTACGCCCTCCCCCGCGTCGGGAACGAGCTCGTGGAACAGGCGGTAGGCCTCGTCAGGATCATCGAAGAAGATGCGGTTGATCGTGGCGCAGGTACGCATGGCCTCGCCAGTAAACTTCGGCAGCGACTTCGATTTGCGGTATTGCGTCGGCTTGCCGGCGAACAGCCTAGTCAGATCCTCGTCGGACGCGATCAGCGTCTCCGTCTCCTTCGTCATGCCCGTCTCCTTCGTCACGATTTCCATCACGCTATAGTGAGCGCTCACACTATACTATATTCATCTACTTGACCTGACATACGACATACTATCCGATGTATCGTGGCACCCGCCGAGCAGCATGTATCGTCGGCAATTGGGTCCGCATGCCGGGCATTCGTGCAATCCGGAACCGTTCGGATCGCCCGTCGCCGCGAAATTCGTCCAATACCGAATCATGACACGAAACAAATCGTAATGCGCCAACGGGAAGGCTTGTCATAGGGGATGCCACGAAACACGGCAATCACAGAGTCCGTATCGGAGAATCCATCGACGAGTCCTTGTTGAAGCGCGACCTGCCTACGCATGAATCCCCTTATCATCGTCCGTGGGCAATGTCAGGCGGAACGGCGGAATCAGCATGCCGTCGCCGTCGCAGATGAGTCCGGATTCCGGATTATTGCTCCACGCGTACCGCACCTCATCTGGTCTGCGCGCCGTCATGCGCGCCACGATATCACAGCCGTCCAGCCATGCCTCGGCCCGCGCGGATGTGGCGCAGTCGCGCCATAGAAATTCGATTTCCTGGGGAGCGTCACCGTCCAACGTCATCAGCCGGCGGCTCTCCGACCGGATCCGCTCGTCCGAGCGACTCCGCCACACACAGTGCATCCGCAACAGATCTCCGCAGACCTCGATGGTTTCCACGGCCGGTTGAGGCTGAGCCTGGCGACCGTATACCAAATCCATCGCGGCATTGAACACGCGATCCGCGACGAGCTTCTTGTCATACGGATGCAGATCGTTGCCCTCGCCTGCGTCAAGCGTCACCACCGTCGCAACGTTTTCAAGTTCGTTTGCGACGTTCCACTCCTGTTCGCGGACGAGTGGCCAGCCTCCATCCTCAATGGCGTCGATGTCGAATTTTGGAAGCTGGACGATCAGAAACGGCATATCCGGCTGATGCCATTTGACGCGCCACAATTGAATCATGGCCTTCAGCTCGTCACCATATTGCATGGCGCGATCGCCGGTATTCGATTCGCCCTGATACCACAGCACAGCCCGCACCGCATATGGAAAACACGGGGCGAGCATGGCATTGTACAGGCCGGTCGGCTTCCATCTGACGAAATCCTCGAATGGGCAATCGCGGTCAGCTTCGGCGGTCACGGCATACTGCCAAATGCCGGACAGGTCGAAAATATCGTCTCCGATGGTCAGTGTCATCCGTTTACCGGGCGTCACACGGCCACCGGGCCGTTCAACGACCAGACGCATGCGGATTTCGTTCGCGCCGGCGCGCAACACGCCGGCTGCGACCGGATAGTCCCGCGGCTCATACACATTGCTTCGCCCACCAACCAACACACCATTGACCCACGTATGGTCGGCATCATTCATGGTGCCCAGACGCAGTAGGGCGGGCTTCCCCGCATCCGACGGAGGCAGGAACACGGTTTTTCTCATGGTAATCTCGCCGCGGAAACCGGCAAGTCCGCGATCCTTGTACCATCCAGGCAGGCGTATGTCATGCCATGCCACGTCGCACGGCTCGATGTTCTTGGATTCCGGACAGTCCCACGCAATCAATGGCAGCCATTCATGGTGGGCATCGGCCACAGCCTCGTATCCAAGCGCCTGGTACCACCGGTCCCGCTCGGCAACGGAATCGCGGCTTTTCTTCGACGCCACGCCATCGCCAAGATACGGCTCAAGGTCAGCGAGCGCTTCGGGGAACGCCCGCAATGCGTCAGCATCCATCCAAGATTCAATCGGCGATCCGCCCAATGAAACGTTCAACAGGCCGACGGGCACATTCAGCCACTGACGGATTCTGCGTCCGAAGAAATAGGCGAGCGCGGAGAAATCTCCAAGGGTTTCCGCATCGCATCCCTGCCAGAACGCATGATCATGATCGTTGCGGGGACCGTTGAAGTCACAATCGGGAATCACTTTGTATTGCCGCAGCAATGGGTCAGGCTCACGATCCCACTCCAGCGGATAGTCCGCACGCACCCAAGCCATGGGCAGTTCCATGTTCGACTGTCCCGAACACAGGAACACTTCTCCCGCATAGCATTGGCGCGAGATGCATTCGGTTCCGTCCTCATAACGCACCGTCAAATCGTACGGTCCGCCTGCTTTGATCGGACCGTACGGCACGCTCCATGAGCCGTCGTCCTTCACCCGCGTAGTCCGGTCCTTGCCATCGAGGCGTACCAGCACGCCGCGTCCAGGGTCGCCGGTGCCCCAGATATGTATGGTCGCACCGGCCTGCAGCACGCAACCGTCGTCAAGCAGTTTCGGCAATTGCAAAACCATGCTCGTCCGCTCCTCATTGCCCATAGAATTCAATCCCGTCGAGTATGCCGGCTGACGGCGGACGCTCTGTCGCCAGCCGGCACTGTCTACTGGTTATCGGAAAGCTCCCGATAGTCGAAGTAGTCGAATTCGGCCTGCGCGTCATAGCCGGACAGATCGACGCAGGCAAGTCCCACAAACGCGCCGGTGAAGAAGCCGCCGTAACGTTGGTTCACGTAATCGTCGGACAGGATCTTCGCATCGAGCCTGACCGGAATCTCGGTGAAATGTTCTCCGTCAAAGGAATATTCGTAGGAATAGTATTCCGTGCGGACCTTGGTGCGCAGCCATACCGCCTCAGCCTCTTCGGGCACTACGATGGCGTCATCCTTGAGGAACGACGTATATTGGTTGAAATCGTTCTGAGCCACTTCGATGACCCTTGCATGTCGTTTCTCATCCCAAGTGACAAACGCCCATGACCAGCATAGGTCATCGTAATAGTTGGTCAGGCCTGCCATCTGCATGTAATTCTTCGGATCGAAACGCACCTTGGTTTCGGCGTCGAAATCAAATGCCTGCCAGCGACGAGCCACAAGAGACAAGTCAAACAGGTTGCACAGCGAGCCCTGACCACGCAATGCCAGTTTGCCACCGCCCACCGTGCCCATGGCGTCGGTGAACGGGACGCGTAGAGTGTTCCAATTCGGACCGAGCTCGCCGGAATCGAACTCATCATGTTCGTCACGCGTCGTTGGAGCCAAAGTCTCGATAGCATCTTTTGGAGCATCAACGTAACGCTGTCCGCCGTGACCTCCAACCACGCGCGGCCAACCGTCCTCATCCCATTCGACTTTCTGGATGGAGGTCTCGCGTCCGAGTGTGCACCATCCGCGGGTACCATGGGCCGGTTCGGTATCATGACGCCACGGACGACCGCATAGGGAGGCGTAATACCACTCGCCGGACGGGGTGTCCACCAACGCTCCATGGCCCTGCTTCTGCAAATAGGTGTCAGGAGTGTCGAAGTTACCGATGAACGGGCCATTCGGCATAACTTCGAAGGAGCATTCGTCAAGGGTACGGGAACGCGCCACAGATTCCTGATGTTCATACACCGTGCCACCTTCTGCGGCAAACAGGTAGTACCAACCATCCTTCTTGTATAGGTGGGGACCTTCGGTGACCTTCACCGAGGTGCCATCCCAGATGGTGCGGGCCGTTTCTGGCTTGAGCTTCATGGTGTCGACGTCGAATTCCGTCAATGTGATACCGTCGAACTGGTGGTGGTATTCACGGAAATCCCATGTCTGCTGCACCAAGTATTTGCGGCCATCGTCGTCATGGAACAGGCTGGCGTCAAAACCGACCCCGTTGATGCGAACCGGCTCGCTCCATGGCCCGTGGATGTCCTCGGCGGTGACCAAATAATTAGTGCAATCCTTGAATGCACCATTGACCACCTTGACATCAGTGTAAATCAGCCAGAACCTGCCGTCCGCATAGCTCAGATCGGGAGCCCAGATGCCTCCCGAAGAGGGGTTTCCTCTCATATCAAGCTGGCTGGACCGGCTCAACGGGCTTGGAAGAATGTTCCAATGCACCAGATCCTTGGACTCATGCAGACGAACGCCTGGGAACCATTCGAAAGTGGAATTGGCAATGTAATAAGTGTCACCGACGCGAATCATTGAAGGATCGGCATGAAAACCGGTGAGCACCGGGTTGGAAATCTTCATAATGTACCTCTTGCATAAGAGATGAAGCCCGGAAGACGGAAAGGAACATCTTCCGGGCGTGGGTTGTTACATTCCGTCAGCCCTTGACCGCACCTGTCAGGCCGCCGACGATCTTCTTCTGGAAGATGGTGAAACAGATCAGGGCCGGAATCATAGCCAGAGAGGTGAAGGCCAACACCTGTGCGGTGTCAACGGAGTGTTCGGAGCTGAACATCTGTACGCCAAGTGGCAATGTGTACTTGCTGGAATCACTGAGCACGAACAGCGGCAGCATGTAAGCATTCCAGCTTCCCACGAAGGTAAGGATTCCAGTGGTGGCCACGCCAGGCATGGACAGCGGAATGACCATGCGCCAGAAGAAGCCAAGGCGGGAGCATCCATCGAGAAGACAGGCCTCCTCAAGCTCATTAGGAATCGACTGTAGGAACGGCACCAAGATGATGATGGTCTGAGGAAGTCCGAAGGCAATTTGCGGAAGGATCAGACCCCACAGGGAGTTGGCCAGACCCAGATTGCGAATCAGCAGATACAAAGGTGTAATGCCAACGGTCATCGGGAACATGAGACCAGCAGAGAACAACGCGTACATAAGCGGCGCATAGCGGAATTTGTATCGGGCGATGACAAAGCTCACCATGATGCTAAGCACCACGACGCCTACCATGGTGGCGATACCCACGATGGTAGAATTCTTCAGTTCCGTCCAGAAAATATCACTTTCGAAGACCGTCTTGTAGTTGTCGGGGACCCATGGGTTCGGCATCCCGGACGGATGGTTGGTGATCTGCGAATTGGTACGGAAACCGCCGAAGATAATGTACAACACCGGAGTGATGCAGATGGCCACAAGCACCAGGGAGAAGAAGTAGACGATTGGGTTGCCCCATGGCGTCTTGGATGACTTACGGTAACCATTCTTCTTGCTGTACTCGCTTTTGTTGGAATGTCCTGCGATTGTTGCGGCAGTCATCACTTCACCTCACTTGCCAGGGCAGCAACCTCACGATGCTGCACTTCCTTTGCGCGCTTCCTGGCACGCTTCTCGGCTTCTTTCTGTTCAGTAACAGCACCGTCCAAATCACGGTTCAGCACGAACTTCTGATAGACGAGCGCGATGATCAAAGAGATCACGAAGATGATCAGAGCAACGGCGGAACCATAGCCATAGTTGCCGGCTCCACGACCTTCACGCACCATGTAGGTGGCCATGGTGGACACACCAGCGGTGGTCGACACATACTTGCCCCACACGATATAGACCAGATCGAAAAGCTGCAGAGAGCCAATCATGGAAAGGAACACCCAGATCCGCAACGTCGGAGCAAGCAACGGCAACGTGATGCTTTTCTGCATCTGCCAGAAACTCGCCCCATCCACTTTGGCTGCTTCATACAGTTCATCAGGAATGGATTGCATGCCGGCGAGCATCAGAATTACGGCGAAACCGACGTATTTCCAGCTGATCAGCAACAGCAGCGTCCAAATAGCGATTTTCGGGTCGGCCAGCCAATCAGGACCATTGATGCCGAAGTTGGCCAGAATCTCATTGATGGCGCCCTTCTTCTGTAGCAACAGGCTCCATCCTGTGCCGACGATGACCTCGGAAACGACATACGGCACGAAGATGAGGGTGCGGATGAGACCACGCCCCTTGAACTTCTGGTTCAGCAGCAATGCGAACAGGATGGCGAGCGGAGCCTGGATAACCAACGAGCCGATCACGACCTCGAAGGTATGCAGAATCGCCGCCTGGAACGCGGGATCCTTAAGCGCTGTGATGTAGTTCTGGAGACCAACGAATTTACCTGTCTTGGAGGGAAGTCCGTAGCCCTTCCACTGATAGAAGCCGTAATAAGCACCCAAGACGATAGGCAGAATCACAAAGCAGACGAACAGAAGAATCGCAGGTGCGGACAGTACGAAAATCTCAACATTACGACGCACTTTGCCATCGGACGGTTTCTTGGACCGCTTAGCGCGCAGCGTCACCGCGTCTTTGCTTGTACTTGACATGGTTTTCTCCACTACCAGATACGTTTCTCGAATAGGAAGGAGGGCAGATGAAGATCTGTCTATCCACCCTCCTTTGGCCGTCAACCAGCCATGTTCACTATCAGCCCTTGGCCGCTGCGTCCTTCATCGCCTTGACGATGTCAGCCGAAGTCCCCTGTCCGGAAAGCAGATTCACCACTCCGGAATTAAGAGCGTTGCCAATATTTCCGCCGAGAGCGGTATCCATCCACAGCTGCATGCCATCAGACTTTTTCATAGCCTCGAGGATAGCCTTAAGATTTTCATCGGTAACCGCATCGTAAGCTTCGGCAGAAGCCGGAATGGTGCTGAACGCAGTGGCGTATTTCTCCTGATTTGATTTCTCAGCCATGAAATTGACGAAATCAACAGCAGCGTCCGGAGCCTCGGGATTGACAGAGAAACCGGTCACAGCGCCCATCAAAGCACCTTCCTCGCCTTTTCCTCCGTCCACGGTCGGGAAGGCGAAGAAGCCAAGGTCAGCCATTGGCTTCTTGTCCGGAGTCAGGTCCTTGAGAACTCCAGGCTCCCATGTGCCCATGAGCTCCATCGCAGCCTTATGATTGGCCAGCAGACCTGCGGACGAGCTGGCGCCCTGCTGGGCCGTCGTGGTGAGGAATCCTTCGTTAAAAGCATTCGCATCCAACAAATCCTTCAGATCATCTCCGGCCTTGGTCCAGCAGGAGTCGGAGAAGTTCTTGTCATTGACGCCCTTGGCGTAGGCCTTCGGAGAGCATTCGCGCATGGACAACCAGTAGTACCAGTGACCGACCGGCCAAGCATCCTTGCCGCCGAGTGCGATTGGATCGATGCCAGCGCTGCGAAGCTTCTGTACATCGGTCTTCAGCTCGCTGAAGGTGGTAGGCGCGGCATCGATGCCAGCCTGCTTGAACAGATCCTTGGAATACCAGATGCCACCAGGCTGGACAGTGACCGGAACACCATAGACCTTGCCGTCATAAGACACGGATTCCAATGCGGAAGACATTTGCTTTTTGACGGTATCGCTAATCTTATCAGAAATATCCATTACCTGGCCGGCATCAACCATGTCCTTGGTCTTGGCACCACCAAGGGTCATGTACACATCCGGGCCGGAGGCGGGATCCTGCATAGCGGTAGTCAGCTTGCCTTCGAAATCCTCGTTCTGGATGGCCTGAATCTGAACCTTGACACCAGTCTTCTTCTCAAACGCTTTGGCCAGATCCTCCCAATACTGCTTGCCGTCACCAGCTGTTGCGTTATGCCAGAACGTAATGGTCTTATCGTCTTTGGCTCCAGCGCTGGAGCCACAGGCACCCATGCCCAACATGGTCGCCACCGCAAGAGTGGCAGCTGCAATGGTTTTGAACTTCATTGTCTTCTCCTTATTGACCAAATCATCATCGACAAAATGATGGCAACGACAGGAACGATTTCTCTCGAATGGGTCAAATCGGGAAGCATGACCGCAACGAATGCTGCTGCAGCTCCCCTGGCAGACAGAGAATCAGCCTTTGACTCCCTTCGAAAATTTCCATTTCGCTTTCGTTGTACCTATAGGCTACCGAAACAAATCACACAAAGTCAAGTTTTTTGTAAAATCAGAAAACTAACTATTTCTCGTTGATTTTACAACGTTTTTAAGTATTGCCAACATATCGAAAGTTTCGAAAAACGTAAACCGAAACTTTCGTTCGCATTTTCGGATATGATGAAAATGAAGAAGGAGTGACTCATGCGCAATACGGCAAAAAAAGCTACGGTACGACTCTCTGACATAGCTAAAGAGACCGGTTATTCCCTTTCCACCGTATCCAAGGCGCTCAACGGCAGAGCCGACGTTTCCGAAGAGACGCGGCAAACCATCAACGCGGTGTTGAAACGGTATGGGTATTCCCGTAAAGCGACAGGCACGAAGAGCCAACGAATTATCGAAATCGTGTTCCAAGATTTCGATAATGTTTGGGCCCTTGAAGTACTCCGTGGCGCCATTCGCGAAGCCAAGTTGCATGATTTGAACGTCATCACCACCGAAGGCGGCAATCGCCAGCACCCGGACTCGTCCTGGATCGACAACATGCTTCGCAGGCAGGCGAACGGCGCCATCCTCGTTTTCTCGAACCTGACACGTATCGAACGGAACAAGTTGCATTCCAGAGGTATTCCCTTCGTCTTGTTCGATCCATTCGGTAATCCAGATCCAGACACGCTGTCGGTGCAAGCGGACAACTGGACCGGAGGCGTAATCGCCACCAGGCATCTGCTCGCACTCGGACATACCCGCATAGGCATCATCACCGGACCGGAGGAGATGATGTGTTCCAAAGCACGTCTGGACGGATATACATCAGCGCTTGCGGAACATGGAATCGAAACCGATCCCGAACTTATCACCGAAGGCGATTTCACCACTTCCGGCGGTTACGCACAGTCCATCTCCCTGTTGAAACGACCAAATCGTCCGACCGCAATCTTCGCCGGCAGCGATCTGCAGGCCATGGGCGTCTACGAGGCGGCAAGGCAGCTGGGATTACGTATTCCCGAGGATTTATCCGTGGTCGGATTCGACGATGTGCAGACTGCCGCATTCCTTGGCCCGGCGCTGACCACCGTACGGCAGCCGCTCCAAGATATGGCAAGGGCCGCCGTACGAATGCTGGTCGAGGCGCTGTCCACCGACGACGTGATCCAACCGCACATCATCATGCCGACATCGCTAGTGGTACGCAACAGCACACAGCAACTCGAGGGTTAATCAGCGGGGCAAACCTCACAGGCACAACCGGAGGGAGAACACAGCGCTCCTAGCCTTTCGACCCGTTTTCAACTCATTCTAAGACGGCCCGTCGGAACACCAGCAGTGAACCATCCTGAAATTCCGTAGAATCTATGCCATGAAGCCGGCCATGCAACCGACGAATCCACCGGCCCATTCGGTGCTGAGGAAACGAGCATCGACACTCAGCAGGACCTGCCCCTGACGCACGAACGTCGCAGAATCAACCAGATCATGCGTGCCAGTCACGATGACCGACAAGCGGTTGTCGTCGAAAAGTACCGCCGGACGCACTCCGTCAGCCTGTACGGCAACAGACCCAGCTTGCGAATCGTCTCCATTCACCATCTCGTAGCGCACATCCGTGCCATGCATCGAAAACACCGCGTAATGTGTGGAATTCTGCCGAATCACTAAAGAACCGGACATGGGAATCGGCATGAGCGTCGGCAGTTTCGCTATTCTGCGGTAGCTGACATCACGCTCATCGCGCACCACCACATCGTTCGTCGAGCCATCAGTCACATCCACCAGCGCAGGTTCCACGTCACCGGCGAACGAGGATTTCACCCTAGGCTCGATGGCGATGCCATCGTCTTCAGTAGTAACCGTGATCTCGTCGGCCAAGCGGCCAAGACCAGCGCAAGTCACTGGCCATCCGGGGTCACCCTCATGCGTATATGATGCACCGTTGCCGTCCAGCTTCCAATTGGCCGGATTATGTTCCCAGGATACCGGAGCGACAAAGCTCTCCCTTCCCAAGTAGCTCAATAATTCGCCGTCACGCTTTCCCCGTGTCTCTCTCACGCCGAGACACACCAGCCACCATCCCAGTTCCGGATGAAGCAACAGGTCCGCATGTCCCACGCATTGCAGCGGTTCCGACAAACCCAGATGTCGGTGGGTGAGAATCGGATTCTTCTTATCCGCGTGGAAGGCACGGATTGCGGTGCCAAGATAGCAGCGTTCCCCGTCACGAACCTGCGGAATGCACTCACCCAATTCGGATACTTCCCGTTCGTAAGCTTCGAACGCCCGAAGCAGTCCATGCGGTGCATAGATGCGCATGGCCATTTCGCTATGTTCGAAACTGGTGCCCCCCTCAGCGGTCATCAGATACACATAATCACCCACGCGATAGAGATGCGGCGCCTCAGCCCACACCGATTCCATACCGTATCCGCGCCATATTACCGTCTTGCCCGATCCCGCAGGAAGACCGTCATCGACAAAAGTCCAAGTCTCCGGATTAATGCGTTGGGTCCAGACCTCGGTCTGGCCTTCCCATTGCGGATTGACCGCAGGACGGGTCTGGGTCCAGTACACGTTGCCATCCCCGTCCTCGAAGATGTCTGGATCGATGCCTTCAGCGCCCTCAATCCAGAACGGGCCACGCCATGGCCCTTCGATAGAATCCGCTTCAAGGATAAAATTGCCCCCCGCGGCGTGGAACCGCATCAGCTCGCTTTCTGTGCAACCACCTTCCATAGCACGGCGATCATCAAGACGGGCAATGGTGCATGCAATCACATATTTGCCATGAATCCTGCGCAGCGTCGGCGCATAGACACCGCCCGAATCATCCACGAAAGGAATAAGTAGGCGCCTTGCCAAGTCAGCATCTATCACATTTGACACATGCTTCCAGCACATCATATCCTCGGAAACGTAAATGGGAAGACCTGGGACAAGCTCAAAAGTAGAAGTCACCAACACAATTCGCTGGAACTCATCATCCCAAATCCAACTCGGATCAGGATTCATTCCACTAAGAATGGGATTGGTAATGGTAATAGTTGCGGTCATAAATACACCTTATTCAGAAACGCTTTTCCACATCGTATCATTGCGAATAGTTGAAATTTTCGACTTGTTTTCATAACACATGCAAGTCGTCCACCGACGACATAGCCGGCAGACGACTTGTATGCGAAGGAAATTTAAGGAAGGATGAGGTAAAAATATATGGTGTGCCGGAGCATCAACGCTTCGACACACCATATTCGGTTTTGTTGCAACCGAGCCTCGCTGTTTAATCCAGCAATAAATCAGAGTCCTCGCGAAAACTCCTTGTTGGGCCACGCCCGCCCCGGCAATTTCGGAGCGCTACGCGCACCCAACCACTGCTCGATTTCGGCTCACGCCTCGGCCAATGCGTCGATCATATAGTTGTTGATCGTGGCCTTGACGGACTCGAGGTGATCGGACTTGGTGGCTTCGATGAGCTTGGACTGCGGGATATCCAGAGCATACTCCTCGAGGGAGGCCAGGGAGGCAGTGCCGTTCTCGACGGTCGCGCCGATACCGGAATCGAAGGAGCTGTAACGCTCAGCCTGCAGATTCTCGATGACCTTGTCCTCGTGCATCTTGGCAGCGACCAAGAGACCTGCAGCGAATGCATCCATACCTGCGATGTGGGAGCGGAACAGATCCTCGGCGGCGAAGGAGGTGCGGCGCGGCTTGGCATCGAAGTTCAGGCCGCCGTGAGGGCCGATCTGACCCTCGGCGAGGACCTCCCACATGACGGTGGAAGTCTCGTACAGGTCGGTCGGGAACTCATCCATATCCCAGCCGATGAGCTTGTCGCCCTGGTTGGCATCGAGGGAGCCGAGCACACCGGCCTCGCGGGCGGTGCGGATCTCGTGCTGGTAGGTATGACCGGCCAGGTTGGCGTGGTTGCCTTCGAGGTTCAGCTTCATGAAGTCGATGTCGTAGGTCTTAAGGAAGGCGATGGCGGTGGATGCATCGAAGTCATACTGGTGCATCGTCGGCTCCTTGGCCTTCGGCTCGATCAGGAACTGAGCGTCCAGGCCGATCTCCTGAGCATACTCGTGGCACATGTGGAAGAACTTGGCCATGTGCGCCTGTTCGCGCTTCATCTGCGTGTTCCACAGGTTCTCGTAGCCTTCACGTCCACCCCAGAACACGTAGTTCTCAGCACCCAGGCGCTTGGCAATCTCCAAGGAATGCTTCAGCTGGCCACCGGCGTAAGCGTAGATGTCGGCGAACGGGGAGGTGGAAGCACCGGAAACGAAGCGCGGGTTGGTGAACAGAGAGGAGGTGTTCCACAGCAGCTTGATGCCGGTGGACTTCATGTTCTCTTCGATCTTGTCGACGACCTTGTCCAGGTTCTTGTCGGTCTCGCGCAGGGTATCGCCTTCCGGAGCGATATCACGATCATGGAAGCAGAAGTACTCGACGCCAAGCTTCTGGAAGAACTCGAAGGCGTAGTCAACCTTGGCCAGAGCCTCATCCTCAGCATTGGAGTACTTGCCGTACCACGGACGCTGGGCGGTGCCGGTGCCGAACGGATCGACCAGCTCCTGATCGAAAGTGTGCCACCAAGCGACGCCGAAACGCAGCCAATCCTTCATCTTCTTGCCGGCAACAACCTTGTCGGCATCGTAGTAATGGAAAGCCAGACCCTCCTGCGGTCCCTTTTCACGACCGACATACGGAATCTTTTCGATATCCCACAGACCCATGGGTTGCTCCTTTGCTATTGGTTTTTACTTTCACAAGACATTGCTTTTCCCGTCAAGCGGATTCCCGCCTGCCTTGATGTATATAATAAAATCAATTTCCTAAGTTTGTCAATTCAGTGAACTATTCGGCGTTTCTATTGAAGAATAGCCAATTATCAACTCAGTGATAAGGTGAGCATGTTCGTTGCACCGCAGCGCTACGCAATGAAGCACCCAATCGAAAGAAGGAAATCCATGAGCGAAAACGTCGACACTATCTGCGTGCAGGGAGGCTACCAGCCCGGAAACGGTGAATCCCGCACACCCCCGATCATTCAGGCGACAACCTTCAAATACAAGTCAAGCGAACAGATGAGCCGACTGTTCGACCTATCTGAATCCGGATACTTCTACACCCGACTGCAGAACCCAACCAACGACACCATCGCGGCGAAAATCTGCGAAATGGAAGGCGGCGCGGCCGCAATGCTGACCTCATCCGGCCAGGCGGCAAACTTTTTCGCACTCTTCAACATCTGCAACAACGGTGACCACATCGTTGCATCCTCCGCAATCTACGGAGGCACGTTCAACCTCATCAACGTGACCATGCGCAAAATGGGCATCGAATGCACGTTCGTAAGCCCGGACTGCACCGAGGAAGAACTCGAAGCGGCATTCCAGCCGAACACCAAGGCGGTCTTCGGCGAATCCATCTCCAATCCGGCGCTCATCGTTCTTGATTTCGAAAAGTTCGCGAACGCAGCGCACCGCCACGGCGTGCCACTGATCGTCGATAACACGTTCCCCACACCAGTCAACTGTCGTCCATTCCAGTATGGCGTGGACATCGTCACGCACGCCACCACCAAATATATGGACGGTCACGGCTCCTGCGTGGGCGGCGCAATCGTGGATTCCGGCAACTTCGATTGGATGGCTCATGCGGAGAAATTCCCCGGACTCACCACACCAGACGACTCCTACCATGGCGTGACCTACGCCAAAGATTTTGGCAAGGCCGCCTACATCACCAAAGCCACCGCACAGCTTATGCGCGATTTCGGCTCAACACCGGCACCAATCAACTCGTGGATCATGGGCATGCATTTGGAGTCCCTGGGAGTACGCATGGAGCGCCACTGCGCGAACGCGCTCAAGGTGGCACAGTGGCTGAGCGCTGACCCGCGCGTCAGCTGGGTGAGCTTTCCGGGCCTTGAGGGAGACAAATACCATGCGCTGGCCGAAAAGTACATGCCGAACGGCACTTGCGGCGTCATCTCCTTCGGCGTGCCTGGCGGACGCGAAAAAGTGTCCGCGTTCCTCGACCATTTGAAGATGGTGTCCATCGCCACGCACGTGGCCGACGCCCGCAGCTGCACCCTGTACCCGGCAGGCACCACGCACCGTCAGCTTACCGAGGAACAGCTCATTGAGGCGGGCGTAGGCATTGACCTGGTACGTTTGAGTTGCGGCATCGAAAACGCCGACGACATCATCGCCGACCTCGATCAGGCACTCGCCGCCGTGCAGTGATTCTCACTCAAAATCACATCAGGAAGGCCGTATCCCCCACTCAGAGGTGCGGTCTTCCTCCTATCCGAGTAGACTCGCACGTCATACTCATCTTGCACGGGCGCGCCAATCATCTGAAATCCCTTATGTGTGGCAGATTAAGGCATCTTCAAAATCCGATTTGCGCTATATGTGGCAGATTCACACTACATTCGAGGGTATAAATCTATAGAAAAATCCCGTTAAGAAATCTCAGGTCTGCCACATATAGCGATTTTGACTTTTCCAGCACCGTGGAATCTGCCACACATAACGGTTTTCATTCAGCCTGTTGGTACGTCCAGCGACCGGCAAGCATAGTGCCAAGCACATGCTCGGGCATGGCACGCATGGCCTCCGGAGAATCGATTATGCTCGGATCACAGTCCAGAAGCACCAAATCGGCCGCGTCTGCGTCCCGCAAAGCCACGCGTCCGACCGCGGTGGACGAAGCGAGCGCCGTTTCAAAATCAAGGCACTGCTCAGGTTGGAAAGGCTCACGGTCGGAACTTTCCGTACCGAATACCGCCGCGGAGATGGCCATCCATGGGTCCAGCGGCGCAACCGGCGCATCCGAACCCATGAGCAGTTTGGTCCCCGCTTTATGCAGGCTATTGAATGCATAAGGGATTCCGGCGGGGGTACCCCAGAATCGCGCGATGACGTCACGATCGTCCATGGCGTGCTGCGGTTGGATGCTTGCGGCAAGTCCCAGCTGCGCGAGTCGCGGAATGTCGCGCTCCTTGAGCATTTGGGCATGCTCAATGGAACCATGCGCATGGGTGCGTTCAGCACAATCAAGCACAATGGTGTTCGCTTCATCGCCGATGGCATGACAGGCGATGTCGAAGCCATGTTCGACGGCGAGTCGCATGTACGACTCGATTTGCTCAGGGGCATAGCTCAATGTGCCGTAGGTTTCCGGTCTGATGCCCGAATATGGCATGGAACAGTAGGCGGAACGGGTGTTGAGCGAGCCGTCGGAGATCATCTTCATCGCGCCGACGTGGCCCAAACCATGACTTCCGGGCAATTCGTCTCCGGTGTGCCAGCCGTCATCGATGGCTTGCCGGAGTCTCTCGGGATATATACCAGCCTCGACACGCAGACCATCAAGCCCTTGCGAGAATCGGCTAATCCACGTGTCGATGTTCTCCGCCATCTCATAGTCGCGCACGCCGACCACGCCTTTGCTCGCAGCGTCGCGTTCGGCGTTGCGCAACAGATGCATCAGCTCATTGGCCGCGCCAGGTCCTTTGTCCAGCTTGCAGTAGGCGTCGAACCACTCAAGTTCGCCGACGAGTCCGGATTCGTCCACATCTACGCCAAGCTTGCGCGCGGCGGCAGAGTTCACCCAACCGCAATGCATGTCGGCACTTGACAGCGCCACCGGCTGGTCTCCCGCCACCGCATCGATCGCGGCCAGGGTCGGCTGGGCGTCATCGGACCACAGGGAATGCCGGAAGCGCATGCCGACCACATATTGGTTCGGGTCGAGTGCGCCGTTTTCACGACGCTCCTCCAAGTGCCGACGCAACATGTCGAGCGCTTCGCCGGCACTGCGTGCATCAATCAGATCGAGCCGTCCCAACGTGTACGACCACTGCGTGAAATGCGTGTGGCAGTCCCACAATCCGGGAATCACCCATATCTTCGAAGCAGCATCCGTTGGCCTTTCCGAAGGTCGCACCGAAGCTATTCGCCCGTGACCGACAGCAATGTCGACCGGCTTATCCGAACCTACGAAACACACGTTTTCAATCACACACGGCTCGCCCATACATCCTCATTTCAACGTGATGTTCTACCCGTGCCATGGTATCCCGCAGCAGCGCAGCAGCGCACGTTCGTCTCAATCAGACATGCCGTCGGCCGACTGTTTATCCACATTTTTTCGCGCATAACCTCGGTTATCCACTTATCCACTGTTTTTCGAATGCGGATGGACAGAGACCGACCGATTCCTTGAATGTCCTCAGGGAGGATACACATCCGCATAACGTCTCTCGCCAATGGAAGCAGAAAGATTCTCATCTGAAAGCCACTATATGTGGCAGATTTGTCATCCCCAGAAAAACCAAAACCGCTATATGTGGCAGACCAGACCGGTTTCAAGCCTCAAAAGACCCCAATCAGTACCCCCTAGACGAGATTTTCCTTGGGAGACTGCCACATATAACGGAAATCATTTTTCTGAAATGCCAAAAACTGCCACATATAGGACATTTCAAACTGAAAACACGGCATAGGCATATCCCTTTTTCGTCAGATCGAAGACAGTATTTCGAAAACGTCATCATCATCGACGACGAGGCTATCGATTTTGCGGCGGCCGAGTTCGCGCAGCCATTCGTCGGGTTCCGTATCGGCGAGCGCACGGATGTCGAGATGCAACGGCTTGTGCCTTCCGACCACCACCTCGTTAGCAGCCACAGCTTGGACCGGTCCGTCGAAATGGGCAAAGGCACCATCTGAAACATCCAGCCGATCCGTCCGACCCGGAAGGCGTGCGGCACTTCCCACCGATCCTTCCGTACCGTTCGAATTACCTGGGGCACCCGCACGGCCACCAGTCGGACATATGCCCAACACCGCCGCATACGTGTCATATAGCCCGCGTCGACGTACAGCGTATTCGGCATCAGATTCCTCCGCATGTTTTCTGCCGTCCACAATGTACGGCATTCCTGTGGTGATGTAGTGGAAGAAATGGCGATTGATGGCGTCGCATTCCGCCCGCATCACGTCATATACCACTTCCACACCGGTTTCCTCAAGAATGCGAAGTCCTTTGCCGGCCACGATGGGATTCGGATCGATCGAACCGACCACGACGCGCGTTATGCCGTGCGAAAGAATTAGATCGGTGCATGCCGGCTGCGATCCGACATGGCAGCAAGGTTCGAGAGTGTCGATGACCGTGGCTCCATGCATGTCGATACCATGCTTGTCGGCGTAGTCGAAGGCCATGCGTTCCGCATGCGGTCCGCGGTAGCGGTCGTGGTATCCGGCTGCGAGAATCTCGCCGTCGCGGACCACCACCGTGCCGACCAACGGATTCGGATTCACCCAACCGGCTCCCTTATGGGCCAGTTCCAGCGCCTGCGTCATGTATTTCCGATATTGAGGCATGTCATCCATGGTTCCAAGCATATTGCGTCGATTGCGGTCCCACATTTCAAAATCGCCACGAGACATTCCGTAAATGGATAGGCGCGAACCGGTCATCCGTCCCATCGCCGTACGGCGTCGCACAATAACGCCATACAATGTTGGCAGACCAGCAAAGGAACCAGCGAGAGGAAACATCACATGCAGCGCGAAATCATGACGTCCATTCCGTTTTTGAGCCAGCCGTCGGCGGAGGCGCTCAATACGCCCGAGGATCTTGCCGTCGCGCAGGATCTCAAAGACACGCTTGACGCACATCGCAACGGCTGCGTCGGCATGGCCGCAAACATGATCGGCGTCTCGAAGCGCATCATTGCATTCGTGGACGAGGATTTCGGCGGTCGCATCTTCGTAATGTTCAACCCGACGATCACTGCGAAAGACGGCGCCTACGACACCTCCGAAGGCTGTCTGTCCCTCAAAGGCGAGCGCCGCACGGTCCGCTTCCAGCGCATTGAGGTCTCGTATGCGGATCGCAAGTTCCGCGAGCGTCATGCCACGTTCACTGGTTTCACCGCGCAGATCATCCAGCACGAGATCGATCATTGCGAAGGCATTATCATTTAACGACTGTTTCAGGCATGGCACCTAGCGGCTTTTCGGGCGCTCCATCTAGCGACAGGCTTAGGAAAAATCGTTTGATGTAACAATCGTACGTAACCGCCTTACGTTACAGTTTCCGTAATGCACCGTAAGGCAGTGTCAAAGGAGATTTCATGGGTGCCATCAATATGTTCAACGATTTCGTCAAACTCATTGAAAGCGAGTCCCTGCCCGTCGAAGCCGTTGCGATTGCGGATGGCGACGCCATTATCGCGGAACGTCATTTCGTTCCCGACCAGGATCGCAATATTTATTCCCATACGAAAAGTTATGTTTCGACGGCTATCGGCATTGCGATTGAAGATGGCTTGCTGTCGCTCGATTCGCGATTGGTCGACTCGTTCCCCGAGTATGTTCCCTCCGATGCGCAACTGGAGTTGGGTCAGATCACGCTGAGGCACTTGCTGACTATGTCGAGCGGTTTCAATCATGCGTATTTGATGAACCCTGACCGGCGCAGTGGTGTTGGTGCGCCTGATTATTTACGGTACATGTTCTCTCGCAGGGTTGAGGTGGAGCCCGGCAGCACGTTCTGCTATTCGTCTGCGGATTCTGATTTAGCGGGCCGCATGTTGGAGCAGGCTGCCGGCATGCGTCTTGGCGAGTATTTGTATGGCATGATTTTTTCCAAGTTGGATCAGGGTTGGCCTGTTTGGGAATGTGATCCGCAAGGTCATCCGATTGCAGGCGGCGGGATCTACATGTCGCTTGCAAATATGTTGAAACTTGGTCAGGTCTATTTGAATGATGGCACTTGGCATGGCACGCGCATTGTCAGCGAATCGTGGGTCAAGCAGGCTTCCGGTAAGCAGATCGACACTCCGTACAGCAATATTTGGACGTGCGGTTATGGCTATCAGTTCTGGATGTCGCCTTATGAGGGGGCATATCGTGCGGATGGTGCGTACGGTCAGATCACTACGGTTTTGCCGAAGCAGGGTTTGGTTGTTGCGATTCAATGCCCGGAATCTGGCGATTTCGACAATATCGTTCGTCCTGCTTTGCATGAGCATCTGCTGCTTCCGCTTACTGCCTGAGCGCACGACTTTCGCCCATACCGCCGTGTAGATGGGGTATGGGATAATTATGTACGGTATTGTGCGTGAGTTGCGTTCCGGAATCCTTGATTGAGTTTCCGTTGACCGCTCATGCAACACGCTGGAATTCCAACGTTTCTTAAGGATGGAACACAACATTGGCTGAATTCATTTACCAGATGATCAAGGCCCGCAAGGCCTTCGGCGACCGTGTGATTCTCGATGACGTGACTTTGAGCTTCCTGCCAGGCGCGAAGATTGGCGTTGTTGGCCCGAACGGCATGGGTAAGTCCACGCTGCTGAAGATCATGGCCGGACTCGACACCGTGTCTAATGGCGAAGCTTCTTTGACTCCGGGTTATACCGTCGGCATTCTGCAGCAGGAACCGCCGCTGGATGACACCAAGACTGTTGGCGAGAACATCAAGATGGCGTTCGGCGAGATCGCTGAAAAAGTGGCTCGTTTCAATCAGATTGGCGAAGAGATGGCCAATCCGGATGCCGATTTCGATGCTTTGATGGATGAGATGGGCAAGCTGCAGAACGATATCGATGCTGCAAACGGTTGGGATCTTGATTCTCAGCTTGAGCAGGCTATGGATGCTCTGCAGTGCCCGGATCCGGATACTCCGGTGACGGTGTGCTCCGGTGGCGAACGCCGTCGTGTGGCATTGTGCAAGCTGCTGCTGGAAGCTCCTGATCTGCTGCTGCTTGACGAGCCTACCAACCATCTTGATGCCGAGTCGATTCTGTGGTTGGAGCAGTTCCTGCACCAGTACAAGGGTGCCGTCATCGCCGTTACCCATGATCGTTACTTCATGGATAACGTGGCTGAGTGGATCTGCGAGGTCGACCGTGGTCAGCTGTACCCGTATAAGGGCAACTACACCACGTACTTGGAGACGAAGGCCAAGCGTATGGAGATCCAGGGCGCCAAGGACGCCAAGCTCGCCAAGCGTTTGAAGAGCGAACTTGATTGGGTGCGTTCTTCGCCGAAGGCCCGTCAGGCTAAGAACAAGGCTCGTCTGGAACGTTACGACCAGATGGAGCAGGAGGCTCGTAACAATAAGAAGCTTGACTTCTCCGAGATTCAGATTCCGGCTGGTCCGCGTCTGGGCTCTACTGTGCTGGAAGCCGAGCATATTCACAAGGCGTTCGGCGACCGCGTGCTCATCGATGATTTGAGCTTCACGCTGCCGCGTAACGGCATTGTCGGCGTGATCGGCCCGAACGGCGTGGGTAAGTCCACCCTGTTCAAGACCATTGTCGGCCTTGAACCGTTGACGTCTGGCTCGTTGAAGATCGGTGAGACCGTGCAGATCAGCTATGTCGATCAGAATCGTGCTGGTCTTGACCCGAATAAAAACCTGTGGGAGGCCGTGTCTGACGGTCTTGACTTCATCGAGGTTGCCGGCGTTGAAGTGCCGACCCGCGCGTATGTGGCGTCCTTCGGTTTCAAGGGTTCCGACCAGCAGAAGCTCACCGGCGTGCTGTCCGGTGGTGAACGCAATCGTCTGAATCTTGCTTTGACTCTGAAGCAGGGCGGCAACCTGCTGCTGCTCGACGAACCGACCAACGATCTTGATGTTGAAACCCTTGAATCGCTTGAAAACGCACTGCTTGGCTTCCCGGGCTGCGCTGTGGTGATTTCTCACGACCGTTGGTTCCTCGACCGCGTGGCCACGCATATTCTCGCGTGGGAAGGCGATGATGAGAACCCAGCCAAGTGGTACTGGTTCGAAGGCAACTTCCAGGCCTATCAGGAGAACCGTGTCGCTCGTCTCGGCGAAGACGCGGCTCGCCCCCACCGTCTCCATCGCAAGCTGACCCGCTAAGCCGTTAAGCAGACAGTCCTATGGACTGTCTGTAGGCTTAGCCTGAGTGAGGCGACAGCCGAAGGAAGGCAACAATGAGCCTTGCGAAGCAAGTCCATAATTGCAGGGCCGGTTAACCCCATATTTCAGTAAAGCGCCGTGCTTCGTTACGAAGTGCGGCGCTTTGCCGTATGTGAATCGTTTGACGATTACCTGCCGTTCACGCTGCTCACGCATTCGTTACAAAACAATCCGGCGAAATTTACCGCCCTTGCGTAGACTCGAATCCGGAACGAAGCGTTACCTATGCGACTCAAAAGAATCGAGGAGTGTCATGACAGAAACGGCAATCACACCATTGCAACGGTTAGCAAAGGTGCTGCAACTGGGCACGCCGTCCATGTACCGCAATCATATGTATGTGAATGGTGAAAGCCTGTATTTCCCCACTGGCCGCGTGTATGGCGGTCAGGTGATTGCACAGGCTATGATGGCCGCATCCAAAACGGTGTCGCCGTCTCGCCTGCCGAATTCGATTCATGGCTATTTCATTTCTGCCGGTGATATTCGTCAGGATTTGCTGTTTGATGTGGAGAATCTGCGTGATGGCCGCTCGTTTTCGGCTCGTCGTGTAAATGTCACGCAGGCTCAGGGTTCGATTCTTACCGCCATCGCCAGTTTTCAGGAGCAGGGTCAGGAGGGTGTTGAGTTCGCCGATCCGATGCCGGAGGGTGTACCGGAGCCGGAAGCGTTGACCAGCGCGAAGCAGCTTATGGAACCATTTGCCGAGAAGTCTTCGTTTGCCAAATATTATGCGGAAAAGTCGCCGTTCGACATTCGTCATGTGACGCGCACGATTATGTTGGGTGCCGATAAGAAGAGCGCCAGCAATGATTCCGGTAAACAGATGGTGTGGATGAAGGCTGATGGCACGGTTGATGTTCCGCAGGTTATGCATCGTGCGATGTTGGCGATGGGCTGCGATCAGGTGATGTTGGAGCCGGTGTTACGTCGCGCTGGGTTGAGTATTGCCACGCCTGGTATTTCGTTCGCTTCGATCGATCATTCGATGTGGTGGTATCGCGATATTGATATCAATCAGTGGCATTTGTATGTGCAGGATACGCCTACTGCCGCACATGGTCGGGGGCTTGGTCAGGCGAAGGTGTATACGCAGGATGGCGAACTTGTTGCCTGCATGACCCAGGAGGTGATGATTCGCGTTCCCGAAGAGGATCTGAAGAAGTGAGGTAATCAGACTTTCGATTGTGTCGCTGATTTGGTAGCCGCGGCCGCGTAACGATTGCGTTGCGTGGCCGTCTTCATTTTCGGACTTTCCGGGCCGTCGATTGGTGGGATTTGGCACAGCCACTCCCCCGCAATGCCAATGATCATATCGATTATGCATACGATTGCCGCGATCGCGCATTCGAAGATGGCTTGGCTGTAGAACGTTGCTTCGCCATGCGGCAGGCTCATGATGAGCTGCCCACCATACCAGCCGGCCAACGACGCTCCTGCCACGCCCAACGCTTTGCACGACACCAGTGTGGCGAACGCCTTCTGCGGGTCCAAAGGTTTCAGCTGCGCGCGTTTTTCGGGATCTGCGGTGGTGTATTTGTGGATCTGCAATGCCATATAAAGCACGACGAATCCCAGAATCGCCAACACCACGGGCACAATCCATGGAGCGCCGACCAATGGAAAACCTGAAATCTCGCCATATTTCGCCAATCCTATACCGGCAAGCAATCCTAATGCGGCAGCGAGAACGTAGCACCACCAAGGGGTTCTGCGCGCTTTCATAGCGTACCTCCGATAATCCAATTGTCGGTCAGCAGTCCCACCTGCGCGGCATCAGGGGCCATGGCTAGCAGGAATGATACCGGATCCTTACCCAGTCGTGCATCGGGATCCATGTCGAGCCATGGCGCAAGCACTGCGGCATGATTGCGTGCGGTGGGCCACGGAACCTTGCAGTCGGGTTCATCGCATTCCACGCCTTCCATGTCGATCAGGTCGAGATCAAGGTCTTCGCCAATGGAAGCTTCCACATTGCCTAATGCTTCGATTAGATCATGGGCGCCCATGCGCGTGGAAAGCTGGATTACCGCAGCCATTTTGTCGGGGAGTCCGTCGAGTTGACTCACATGGTAGAGGGGTGAGATGCCCTCGACTTGGTTGCCGGGAATGCCGTCCAACGCGACGATGGCCATGCGGAACTGCTGTTCGGCATCGGTTGCTGGGCTGTCGAGTGAGATCACCGCACGTTTCGATGCGAGTTCTGGCTGTGCAGAAGCGAGTGCCGCCGCTTTGGCTGCGGCGGTCCCTTCCGGCAGATCGCTGGAATCGATCGCATCATACGCTTCGTCCATATCATCCGCATCGCCCGCATTATTGGCATCGCAGGCAAGGTCGTTGGTACCGTAGCCGGTCGGGCTTCCCACCATCCAATCATCAGCGATTTCGTCGATATGGTCGCGGTCGGATGCCTCGTGCAATAGCTGGGCCACGGAACCGGCATGTTCGCCCGACAATTCAGCGTCCGGCTCGAGTGCCAGCCACGGCCCCAACACAAACGCACGCTGCCATGCACGGGGGTGAGGCAGCGTCAGGTCCGGATCGTCGCTGCTCTGACCGTCAAAATCGATGATGTCCAGATCAAGTGTGCGTGAGGTCCAATGGTCGGTACGCACTCGACCATGTTCGGCTTCGATGCGCTGCAATCCTCGCAACAGCTCCATTGCCGATAGCTTGGTGGTCACGGAAACAACCGCATTGTAAAAGTCGGGGGTACCATCGGGCATGCCCCACGCATCGGTACGGTACAGCGGCGAAATGCCCGTAACCTGAGTGGACGTCAGTCCGTCGATCGAACGCACCGCGTCACGCAAGGTGGCCACTACATCGCCTTGGTTACCACCCATGGCAATGATGGCATGATGCACTTGCGATGCAGCCGAAATTGTTTCACGAGAACGTTCCACGGTTACGCTCACGTCGTCGAATGGCACTACGATTGGCGCGCTCGGCTTATGCACGGTCACTTGCGTCTGTGCCACGGCAGGATATTCAAGAATCATGCTGGCGATGCGATCAGCGAGTTTTTCGATGAGATCGACATGTTCGCCTTCGATGATGGCGACTATTCCTTTGGCGATGGCACCGTAATCGACGGTGTCCCGCAGGTCGTCGGAATGCCCGGCTGTCGCAAGATCAAGAAACAACGTGGCGTCGACGACAAACGTTTGCGCACGCTCATGTTCGAAATCAAGCACTCCGTGTTTGCCGACCGCGCGAACGCCAGTCAATCGAATCTGATCCATGCCAGCCTTTCTTTGCATGTTTTAAGGTTTAATGGTGGAAATACGTTGCCGCACCTACGCTGTCAGGAACGCACGACGTATGCGAGCACCGTGCATCAGTCGTTAGCGAAGGCACGCCATGCGTTGCCGATCGCCACCGCGTCGCGGCTTTTCTCCACGTCATGCACGCGCACGGCCCACGCTCCATGTTCGGCGCATAGGGCGCTAATGGCGGCGGTCGCATTGTCTTTGCTATCCATGTTTGGCTTGTCAATACCAGCATCGGCAAGCGCCGCGCCGACGAATCGTTTGCGCGAGGCTCCGATCAGCACCGGATACCCGGTAGCATTGAACCTCTCCAATGCCGTCATCAGCGGGAAGTTATGCTCGACGCTCGGTTTGGAGAATCCAAGACCCGGATCGATGATGATTTGTGACGGTGAGACGCCTGCCTGAAGCACGTCGTCGACCTGCTTCATGAGTTCGTCATACACGTCATCCACCACGCCATTGGCGTACACGGACGTATCAGCGTCAGGCACGTCGCCTGCGGAACCGGCAAGCCATCCACGCCAATGCTGCACGATGTAGAGGCTTTCCGCATGTTCGGCCACCACATGGGGCACTTCGCGGTCCAGCCGACCGCCGGACACGTCGTTGATGATCTGCGCTCCATGTTCCAGTGCCATTCGAGCTACCGAGGCGCGCGTTGTGTCGATGGACAGCACCGCGCCTTCCGAAATCAGCGCATCCACGGCACCTAGTACGCGGGTTTGCTCGTCTTCCTCGCTGACGCGTTTGGCTCCGGGGCGAGTGGATTCGGCGCCGATGTCGATGATATCGGCGCCGGCTTTCATCATCGCTTCGCCGTGCGCTTTCGCTTTCGCAGGGTCGAGCCACAGCCCTCCATCGGAGGACGAATCCTCCGTAATGTTGAGCACGCCCATCACCAGCGTATGTGTGCTGTCGTGAATCGCTTTCATATCAATGGCCATCCGGTTTCCCCTCCTATATCCGGTTGTTGTTATTTACGATTCGACTTTGAAGAGTCGCGCCGATCACGAATGCTGCGACAGGATCAGGCTCATGGCTTCGGCTCGCGTCGTCGCGTCTCGCATGCAGCCGCGTACCGCCGACGTGACCGTGCGCGATTGCGCCTTCTTCACGCCACGCATGGCCATGCACATGTGGTCGCATTCGGTGACCACGATCACGCCACGTGCTTCGATGCCTTCCATCAGCGCGTCGGCCACCTGTTGGGTGAGGCGCTCCTGCACTTGCGGACGTCGGGCATACAGTTCCACCAGTCGTGCAAGCTTGCTTAAGCCCGCCACTTGGCCGTTCGACGGAATATAGCCGACGTGGGCCACGCCATGGAACGGAAGCAGGTGGTGTTCGCATACCGAGAAGAGTTCAATATCGCGTACCAGCACCATTTCGTCGGTATCGACTTTGAACTTGGTTTTAAGCACTTCCTCGGGGCCGTGTCCAAGTCCTGCGAACAGCTCCTTGCAGGCACGCCCAATACGGTCGGGGGTGTCGAGCAGGCCTTCACGGTCCGGGTCTTCGCCAATGGATTTCAGAAACAGGCGTACTGCTTGGCGCACGCCTTCCTCGTCATAGCCGACAGGCCCGGCCGCATGGGCGGCACGGGCCTTGTCGTCGAAGAGGGTATCGAATGCTTCGGTATCGCTCATCAGTTGGTCAATCCTGCGCTTTTCTTCAGGGATTCGGGAATCGGAACCGGCGGAATGTCGGAATCCGGGCGCTTGCTGTCGCTCAGCCACACTTCACGCTTCGGCGCCTTCTTGACATTAGCGAAGATTTCCGCAAGTTCCTTTTCGTTGAGTGTTTCCTTGACGAGCAGCTGACGTACGAGCTCGTCAAGAATCTCACGATTCTCGTTGATGACGTTCCACGCTTCGGTATGCGCGGTTTCCACCAGTTTGAGCACTTCCTCGTCAATGATTTCGGCGGTGCGTGCGGAATACTTGTGGTTCAGCGATCCAAGGTCGCTCTGCTCGTCATCGGACCACTTGATGGCACCCAGCTTGTCGGAGAAGCCGTAGTCGAGCACCATCTGACGTGCGATGTTCGTTGCCTTCTCGATGTCGTTGGAAGCACCGGTGGTCGGATCATGGAACACGACCTCCTCCGCGGTACGACCGCCCATGGCGTACGCCATCTGGTCGAGCAGCTGGTTGCGCGACATGGAATAGCGATCTTCCGTCGGCATCACCGCGGTGTAGCCGAGCGCACGGCCACGCGGCAGAATGGTGACCTTGGTGACCGGATCGGTATCGTTCATAGCGGCTGCCACCAGCGCGTGACCACCCTCGTGGTATGCGGTGTTGCGCAGTTCGTCGAGCGCCATGCCCTTGGAACGGCGCTTCGGGCCCGCCTGCACGCGGTCGATGGCCTCATCGATGGCACGATTGTCGATCAGCTGCGCACCGGCGCGGGCGCACAACAATGCAGCTTCGTTCAGCACATTGGCCAGATCGGCGCCGGTGAAGCCCGGCGTACGCACGGCAATCATATGCAGATCGACGTCAGGCACGAACGGCTTGCCCTTGGCATGCACCTTCAAAATAGCCTCGCGGCCTTCCAAATCAGGCGCTTCGACGGCCACCTGACGGTCGAAACGGCCCGGACGAAGCAGTGCCGGATCAAGCACATCGGGGCGGTTGGTCGCGGCGATGATGATCAGATTGGTATCGTTATTGAAGCCGTCCATCTCAACTAGCAGCTGGTTCAGCGTCTGCTCACGTTCGTCGTGGCCACCGCTCATACCGGAACCGCCACGCTTACGACCGACGGCATCGATCTCATCGATGAAGATGATGGCCGGAGCGTTCTTCTTGGCTTCATCGAACAGGTCGCGCACACGGGATGCGCCAAGGCCCACGAACATTTCCACGAAGTCGGAGCCTGCCATGGAATAGAAAGGCACGCCGGCCTCGCCTGCGATGGCTCGTGCCAGCAGCGTCTTACCGGTACCTGGAGGACCATACAACAGCACGCCACGCGGAATACGGGCGCCCAAAGCCTTGTAACGAGACGGATCCTTCAGGAAGTCCTTGATTTCTTCGACTTCCTGTACGGCAGCCTCTTCGCCGGCCACGTCGGCGAACTTGGTGGTCGGAGTCTGGCCTTCGAGCAGCTTGCCGCTGTTCTTCTTACCGCCCATACCGAACATGCCGCCGGCACCGCCCATACGGCTCATCATGAACCAGAACAGACCAAAGATAATGAGGAACGGCAGTAGCGAGGTCAGCAGATACGTCCAAATGCTGCTCTGCTGCATGGTCGCCGTCCAGCCCTTGACCGGATCAGCCTTCTGCACGGCCTTGACCACGGTCGCGGACTGCGCGTACGTGTAGTAGAACTGCACGTTTTTGCCGTAGTTCTTCATACGCCCGGTATCAGGGTTGGTAGCGGAGTAGTCGCTCTTAAGCTTGAGCTTGACCTGCTGGGTGTTGTCTACGATCTGCGCGTATTCAACATTGTTGCCGTTGAGGATCTGCAGACCATCCTTGGTGTCGATGGTCTGGGAACCGGTTCCAGCGAAAATCTGGAACATGGTCACGGCAAGCAATGCTACAACCACAACCCACAGCCATGGGGACTGCCAGAACGGACGCGGACCGCCATTGGATCCGTTGCCGTTGGACTTATCGCCGTTGCCGTTGGAATCTTTGCCATTGCCGGCGTTATTGTTGCGTCCAAACGGATTGGTGAACGGGTTATTGCCGCCGCCGTTGTTATTCGGCGACTGGCCCGGACCAGGAAAACTCATGCCTGACCTCCTTCATACACTTCCGGCTTCAGCACCGCGATCGAATCAAGGTTGCGGTATCGCTCGTCATAATCCAAGCCGAAACCGACCACGAATTCATCGGGAATCTCACGTCCCTTATATTTCACAGGAACATCCACCTTACGGCGCGCCGGCTTTTCCAACAGCGCAAAAATCTCCACGGAAGCGGCACCGCGGCTCTTGAGTTCATCGACGAGCCACGCCAACGTGACGCCCGAATCGATAATGTCTTCCACAATAAGCACGTGACGACCGCGAACATCGGTGGACAGATCCTGCCGCACGGTGATCTTGCCGCTCGATTGAGTGCCGGAACCGTAGCTCGACAAGCTCATGAAATCCATCTCCGCATGGATGCTCATGGCCTGTGAGAACGCCGCAAGCGTGTTCACTGCACCCTTGAGCACGCAAACCAGCAGCGGGTTCTTGCCACGGTAGTCTTCACTGGCCTGAGCAGCAGCATGGTTGATGATGTCGGCAATCTCTTCTTTGCTGATCAGCTCGTGATCAATATCTTCTTGTACGTCAGCGATTCGCATGCCCACCATCTTGGCACACGCGAATGACGTGTTTCTGGCGATATGCTGAATATCCGCTGGGAAGATTCACACCTTTCTGGCCGTGCCAGTCGCAGATCAGCCTGTCGATTCCTTCAACCTGCCGTGCCATGCACGAAATGCCTGCTTCTGCAAGCGAGCGTACAATCACCCGTCTTCTGATGGCAATGTCTTGCGATTGCAACGCACGCGCGTCGATGATTATCTCGCCGTTGTTCACGGTTACGCCCTGTTCGCACACGCGTTGCGCCACACCGTCAAGATATGCGCGATCGTCTTCGGCAAGCCTCGCTCCAAGCGCAAGTTTCGACACAACGTCGCTTCCCGCAAATGATTCAAGATATGGCATGAGATCGTGCCGTATTCGGGATCGCAGCGGATAGTTCGCGGGAAGAGGCTCGTTTCCGCCCGAATTCCCCACATCCGGCCCATTTGTGGGATCGTCCCACCAGGCAAGCCGCAGATCCTCGCAGATGCCGGTGGTTTCTTCGCGGGTCATATTCAGCCACGGGCGTAGAAAACGCACCCCGTCTCGTATGAAGGAACCGTTCATACCGCAAACCGCATCGAGGCCCGAGGAACGCAACAAACCGATGATCACGGTTTCCGCCTGATCGTTTTTCGTATGAGCCAGCAGCACGGCCGAAGCGTCGGAACATGCGTCGACAATCGCATGGTAGCGTGCTTCACGCGCCGCTGCCTCAACACCGATGCCGCGGGAGTCGGGTACGTCAATCGCACGAACACGAACTGGGTCAAGACCCAACGCAACACAACGATCGGCGGTTATTTGCGCGACCCCGGCAGAGCCTTGCTGCAACTGATGGTCGATGATAATCGTCCCGCATCGCAATCCCAATGAAGCGCATGTTTTCGCAGCAACCGCAGCCAACGCCATCGAATCGCGGCCACCGGAACAGGCCACCATAATCAGAGGAGCGTCCGCATCGGGCGTGTGCTCGCCATGGCGGGCGAATCGGGCATCCTGCAATCCAAATCCGGCCGATTTCAGCGCGGCCCGCAACTCGCCGACACCCTTACGCAAACGAGACGAATACACCATGGCATCACAGCTTCGGCAGCGCGGCCACAAAAGTGTCGATAGCGGATTTCGCGGCCTCGAAATCATCGGGATTATTGACAATCACGGCAAAGCTCAACGCGCCTCCGTTGTGACGCGACACATTGCCGGTCATGGAGGTCACATCTCCCAAACTGCCGGTTTTGACACGGATGAGACCAGCCTCGTTGTCATCGTTCAAACGATTCGCGGCAGTGCCCACGAACCCCACGACCGACAGTCCTTCGGCAGCGGCAGCTCCGACACCGCTCGTTAGGTTGCGTTGCTGCACTTCAAGCAGGGTACGCGCGGTGAGTTTGGACTCCTCGGACAGACCCGAACAGTTGAGCATGATGAGACCTTCGGTGGAGATTCCCTGCTGAACCAGCACCTGTTCGACTGACCGCACAGCCCCGGTCGGCGAATTGTCGGCGCCGAGATGCAAAGCCAGCAGTCTGCCGAATTCCTCAGCCAGGGAATTGTCGGAATGCCGAA
>ENA-OWZU01000085-OWZU01000085.1-human-gut-metagenome-genome-assembly--contig:-NODE-85-length-37629-cov-33.909592_pt1 | contig 37629 bp, 36 predicted proteins | sample MGYA00249263_ERZ652121 | MGnify/ENA primary metagenome ERZ652121 (study PRJEB26925, sample SAMN05827113) | human gut metagenome | biome: ENVO:2100002; feature: ENVO:00000062; material: ENVO:00002003... | reverse complement strand
TAAAGAAAACACGAGCACCTAAAGGAAGACTATTGAGTGCAACGGTATCACAAGTACCAAGTGGAAAGTATTATGTTTCACTATGTTATACGGATGTAGAAGAAGTCTTGTTTCCATTAACATATAATGAAACAGGTATAGATCTAGGTATCAAGGATTTTATCGTATTGAGTAATGGAGAAAAGGTAGAGAATCCAAAATATCTGAAGAAATCGATTGAGAAACTGAAAAAGCTACAGAGGCAGCAGTCACGAAAAACAAAGGGCGGCCGCAACTGGATCAAAAACAGGATCAAGATCGCAAGACTTCATGAAAAGATAGCGAATCAAAGAATGGATTTTATCAACAAACTATCTACAAGAATCATTACAGAATATGACATCATCTGCATCGAACATCTAGAAGTTGACAACATGCTTAAAAACCACAATCTAGCACAGTCTATATCGGATGTATCCTGGTCAAAGTTTACAACACAGCTAGAATATAAAGCCCAGTGGTATGGAAAGGTGATCAAGAAAGTGGATACATTCTATCCAAGCAGTCAGACCTGTCATTGTTGTGGATATAAGAATGAAGGAACAAAAGATTTAAAAGTAAGAGAATGGACCTGTCCAAAATGCCATTCAAATCATGACAGAGATGTAAATGCATCCATCAATATATTGATGCAAGGCATATTAGCAAATTAACTAAAATTAATAAAAACCGCAGGAACTGCGGGGATAGCTTGGTAAGAAAGGTTTCAATAGAAACCTGTTTCCAAGAATCTCGTCACTTCAATGATGAGAGGTTCAATTGACTTGCAACAAATATAATAAACATAGTCTAGCTGTATATGAGAAGTTTGGTTTTCAATGGATTGATTCTGTACAGACAGATATAGGAAATGATTTCATCATGGATGATCACATCTTGGAATATCGATTAAATCGTATCTGATTTTGAAAAACATGCGAGAATATGATATTGTCAAAGGGTAATTTAAAGAGGAATATTGAATATGGATATGAAGAAGATACAGGAGTTACCAACTCCAGAAGATTTAAAGAAGGAGTTTCCTTTACCTTATAAGGTGCAAAAAATTAAGAAACAAAGAGATCAAGAAATTGAAGATATTTTTACCGGAAAAGATGATCGTTTAATTTTAATTATTGGTCCTTGTAGTGCAGATCGTGAAGATGCGGTTTTAGACTATATGAATCGTTTGGCTGTATTACAGGAAAAAGTAAAAGATAAGATTTTTATGATTCCACGTGTCTATACAAATAAACCTCGTACAAAGGGTGTTGGATATAAGGGAATGTTGCATCAGCCAGATCCACATTCAAAAGAGGATATGTTGAAGGGAATCATTGCGATTCGTAAACTTCATACAGATGTAGTTACGCAAACGGGATTTACTTGTGCAGAAGAGATGTTGTATCCAGAAAATCATGCGTATTTATCGGATTTATTGGGATATGTAGCTATTGGTGCAAGAAGTGTAGAAAATCAACAACATCGTATTGTGGCTAGTGGTGTAGGAATTCCTGCAGGAATGAAGAATCCGACAGGTGGAGATCTTACAGTCATGATGAATTCTATTGTGGCAGCGCAAGCCGATCAAAGATTTGTATATCGTGGCTGGGAAGTGCAGACAGATGGAAATCCACTAGCTCATGCGATATTAAGAGGATATGTGGATAAGTTCAATCATGCGCATGCGAATTATCACTATGAAGATTTGATGGAGTTGATTCATTTATATGAAAAGTCAGATTTAAAGAATCCGGCTTGTATTGTGGATTGTAATCACTCGAATTCAAACAAACAATATTTAGAGCAGATTCGTATTGCCAAGGATGTTATGCATTCTAGAAGTAAATCGGAAGATATCAAAAAGTTAGTGAAGGGCTTGATGATTGAAAGTTATTTAGAGGATGGAAATCAACCTACGGATGGTAATGTGTATGGAAAGTCGATCACAGATCCTTGTCTTGGTTGGGATAAGACAGAACAATTGATTTTAGATTTGTATGACTTATGTGATTAGGAAGCGTTGAGCTTCCTTTTTTTTGGTTAGATTTTGATTTTAAAATATTAAATAGTCATTTATAATTGAAGTATCAATATGAGGAGGTCATACTATGAATCAACTTCTTCAAGAAAAAAGAGATGCCGAAAATTTTTTGCGATTAATAGCACCTAAATATGCAGCGGTTTATATTTTAGATCGAAGTACAGATCGTTTTCGTGATATTTTAGCTCCAGAAGCATTTCGTGCTTTTGCCAAAGACACAAAAGGTTCCTATTCAGATGCGATGCAATTATATCGTGATCAATATGTGGATTGTGATTATCAAAAAGTCATTGATCAAGTCTTAGACTATGATTACGTATATAATATATTGGCTTCTGGAAATCAAGTGGATGTTTCATATCGTAAAAAGGATGGCACTTTAATTCGTTTAAAAATCAGTCGTTATTCAGATCGTGATGAAAATCTTTCTGTATGGGTTTATACCAACGAGGACAGTGAAGATGCGCTATACGGAGAGTTGGGTGAGGCTCGTTTTCGTATTCAGTTTGATGAAAATGAAAGGCCTGTTGAATTCATAGGAAATGAAAGTTTGTCTGAAATGCTTTATGGATTAACCGATGAAACGCGAATTCCATTTGCGAGATTGTGGGAGCACATGCACCCACAAGATGTGGATGGTGTAAGAGCAGAATTGAAAGAGATTCATTCTTTAAAGGATCCTAAGGCAACATATGAAGCGGAATTTCGTCTTCAGAATAAAGAGCAACAATATCGTTGGTATCGAGCAATTGGAAAACCGATTTTAAATGAGAAGGGTCAAATTGTTTGTGTTTGTGGTTTCTTTACAGATATTCATAAACAAAAAGAGAAGACACTTCTTCAACAGAGATTTATTGCCGGGTTGAGTCATGAATACATTACAGTTTGGGTGATCAATCCTGATTTAACGCTTGAGTTGTATCAACAAACAAAAAAAGGTGATCATATTGCACAAGATGCAATTGAGGATTTTGCCAAAGAAAATAATTATCAAAAGAGCATGGAGAAATATGCTTCGGAATATGTTTGTGAAGAAGATCGAGAAGATTTTTTAAGAAATGTGAATTATCGTGTTGTTCGTGAACGAATCAAGTCAGAAATTGTGTATCCGGTTGTTTATCGTAGAGAATACAATGGAACAGTGGATTACTTCCAGGCTTGTTTTGCCCAGATTTCAAAGGATACGGATGATTTTGTTCTCTGCTTTAAAATTGTGAATGATATTATTCAACAAGAAAAAGAACGAAATGATCGATTGGAAGAAGAAAAACAAATTCTAGAAAGTCTAAGCTCTGACTTTACGGCTATCTATTATTTGGAAGTGAACAGTGGTAAATTTGAACCTGTTCATATTCAGAATGAATCCAATGCGAGTGAATTAATAAAAAGTTATTCAGAGTATAAAGATTTCTATGAATATAGTTATCAATATGCGATGTATTATATTCCTAAAAAGGAGCAGCCTGAATTTTTATGGTGGTTCTCACGAGATAATTTAAAGAATTTACTTAAGAATCAAGTGAGTCTTACGCAGCATTATCATAGTTATCCAAATGCACAGAATCATCAATATTTTGAAACAAAAGTTGTTAAGGTGAGTGAAGATGAAGAGTCGTGTCACGTATTACTAGGGTTCCGTTATATTGATGATATTATTGAAAAAGAAAAAGCAGCACAGAAAAGGTTGCAAGATGCTTTGGATGCAACACAAAGGAGTAATGAAACAATTTCTACAATTGCGAAAAGTTATAGTGCAATTTATCAGATCAATTTAGAAACAGATACATACGAAAGAATTTCTGGAAAGGAAATTATTCCAAAGATGGGGTGTGCATCTGAAAAGATGTTTGATGTATGTGAACAGGAGGTTGCACCGGAATATCGAAATATAGTTCATCAATTTGCAGATTTGAAGACGTTAGCTTCGCGTTTAGAAAAAGAAGAAGATGTTTTAGCGGAATATCGAATGGCGGATGGCAACTGGCATAAATTGCGTTTTATTGTTCGAAAAAGAGATGCGAATGGCAAAGTTTTACAGGTTATCGCAACGATTCGTACAATTAGTGAGGTGAAGCGTAAAGAATTAAATTTATTCTTTGAAGCAGAACAGGCAAAGCGTGAGGCAAAAATAAAAACTCGATTCTTACAGAGTATGTCTCATGATATGCGTACGCCATTAAATGGTATTGCGGGTATGCTTCATATTGCAGATCAAAATCCAAAGGATTTAGAGTTACAAAAAATTACTCGAAATAAGATTCATCAGTCGTTAAATTATTTGATTTCTTTAGTCAATGATGTTTTGGATATGAATGATTTAGAAAGTGATAATTTCACAGAGGAAGAAGTTGATTTTGATATTACTAAATTATTAGGAAACATGAATATTGATGCACAACAATTGGCACAAGAAAAGAATATTCAATATGTTTTGGATTGGTATGAAGGTCAATTGAGTCATTCAAGTTTTAGGGGATTTCCAATATATCTTTCACGAATATTATCGATAGTTGCACAAAATGCCGTTAAATTTACACCAGAAAATGGAGAAATTCATGTATGGATGAATGAGAAATGTTTAGATGATTCGACATCGCTTTTAGAATTTAGATGTAAAGATAATGGTATCGGAATGAGTCAAGATTTTATTCAACATGCTTTTGATTTATTTGCGCAAGAAGATAGTTCTAGTAGATCCACATATCAAGGTACAGGTCTTGGTTTGTCTATTGCCAAAAAGCTTGTGGAGTATATGCATGGAAATATTCAATTGGAAAGTGAAAAGGGTATTGGAACGACTGTTTCGATTCAGATTCCTTTTAAGTTAGGAAAACCAATTGAAAACAAAAATAATAACAATCAACAAATTTCGTTAGAAGGTTTATGTGTGCTTGTGGCAGAAGATAATGATTTGAATATGGAAATTGTTGAATATATGTTAGAACGTAATGGTATTCAGGTTGTATGTGCAAAAGATGGTCAAGAAGTAATAGATTTATTTGAAAAGAGTGAAGAAAATAAATTTGATTTTATTCTTATGGATATCATGATGCCAAAAATAAATGGTTTAGATGCGACAAGAAAGATTCGTTCATTAAAACGACAAGACGCAAAGACAGTTCCAATCATTGCGATGAGTGCCAATGCGTTTGTAGAAGACATAATGAATAGTAAAGTAGCAGGTATGAATATGCATCTAGCTAAGCCTTTGGATGAAACAAAGTTAATCAATGCTTTAAAACAATGTAAAAAGGGTGAAGAGTAAATTCTCTTCATCCTTTGTTTTAGTATTCTTCTTTTGTCGGGATTTCAGCTGGCTTATTTAAGATATACATAAATTCTTCGCCTGTAATTGTTTCTCTTTCATATAAGAATTTGGCAAGTTCATGTAACTTCATTTTGTTGTCTTCTAGAATTTGATAAGCTTCATCATGCGCTTTTTTAATCAATGCGATGGTCGCCTCATCAATCTTAGTAGCTGTTTCATTTGAACAAGCTAAAGATGTATCACCACCCAAATATTGGTTGTTTACTGTTTCTAAAGCTGTCATACCAAATTCATCTGACATTCCTAGTCGTGTAATCATGGCTCTGGCTAGTTTCGTGGCTTGTTCAATATCGTTGCTCGCTCCACTTGTGATGGAATTAAAAATTAATTCTTCAGCACAACGACCACCTGTATACACCATGATTTTTTGGAAAGCTTCTTCTTTTGATAATAGGTTTTGTTCATTTTCTTCTACTTGCATAGTGTATCCCAAAGCCCCTTTTGTACGAGGAATAATTGTGATTTTATGAACGGGAGCCGTATTTTTGCATTTGGCAGCGACTAAGGCATGTCCGATTTCATGATACGAAACAATCATTCTTTCTCGATTTGAAATGACTGCACCCTTCTTTTGTTCACCGGCAATAACGATTTCAATGGCTTCTTCCAAGTCTTTTTGAACAACGGTTTTACGATGGTCACGAACCGCTAATAAAGCACCTTCATTAATGATATTGGCAAGTTCGGCACCACTAGCTCCAGCACTAGCTCTTGCGACAACATTAAAATCAATGTTGTTAGAGCATTTGATATCTTTGGCATGTAATTTAAGAATGGCTTCACGACCGGCAAGATCAGGAAGTTCAACAGGAATTCTTCTGTCAAAACGACCAGGACGCGTTAAAGCAGGATCTAATGAGTCGGGACGGTTTGTGGCGGCAAGTAATACAACGCCTTTGGATCCATCAAATCCATCCATTTCGGCAAGCAATTGGTTCAATGTTTGTTCACGCTCATCATTGCCATTCATACCTGCTCCATCACGCTTTTTACCAATGGTATCAATTTCATCAATAAATACAATACATGGAGCTTTTTCACGAGCTTGTTTGAATAGGTCACGTACTTTAGCGGCTCCTCTACCGACAAACATTTCTACGAATTCACTACCTGAAATCGAGAAGAAGGGAACGCCAGCCTCACCTGCAACGGCTTTGGCAAGTAGTGTTTTACCAGTTCCAGGAGGACCTACTAATAAGGCTCCTTTTGGCATTTTAGCACCAATCTCTTTATATTTAGCTGGATTGTTTAAGAAGTCCACAATTTCCTGTAGATTTTCCTTTGCTTCTTCTTGTCCAGCTACATCCTTGAATGTTTTTCCCGTTTGTTCACCAACATAGACTTTGGCATTGCTCTTTCCTAGATTGCCTAAACCAAAACCAGAGCCTTGTGAAAATGACATTTGATCATCTCCGCCCATTTTCTTTTGCATACGTTTAAACATCCATGCTCCAAATGCCCAGAAAATGATTAGTGGTAAGAAAAAGGAAATTAGACTCGATAGAATTGGATTCATTTGTTCTTGATAGACTTGTCCAAACTTAGCGCCAGATTTATCCAATCGATTGACTAAATCCGAATCATTCATAACACCTGTTTTATAGGTCTTGTCTGTTGAGTCTTTCTTTAAAGTGTAAAAAATATTGTGATTTTCGATTTGAACGGTATCAATCTTTTTTTCTTCAATCTTATTTAAGAAATCGGAGTAATTGGTTGTTTCAAGCTTAGATTGTTGAAACATGGGTAATACGATAAGGTTTAAAGCCATAATGACAATCAATATGATCATGTAATATCTGTATAAAGGCTTCTTTTGTTTGTTCATGAGTTTTCCTCCTTAAGAAATTGATTACATTATACACCTTATTAGCACTATGACAAGTAGAGTGCTACACATTCCATAATTCCACATAATGTAAAAGAAAATGCTATAATAGAAATGTTTATGGAGGATATATATTATGAAGGTAGTAACTTTTGGAGAAATCATGCTTCGTTTAAAAACACCAGAAAACTTGCGTATTATGCAAAGCGATGGTTTTGAGGCTAGTTATGGTGGTGCCGAGGCCAATGTAGCCGTAAGTTTAGCGATGTATGAAGATAAATGTGCTTTTGTATCTAAAGTACCAAACAATCCAGTGGGCATGTCTGCGTTGAGTGAAGTTCGTCATTATGGTGTAAATACAGAGTATATGCTTCGTGGAGGCGATCGTTTAGGAATTTACTTCTTTGAAAAAGGAAGTGATATTCGTAATACAAACGTTGTATATGATCGTGCATTTAGTGCTTTTTCACTATCTCAGCCAAGTGAATATCATTGGGAAAATATCTTAGAGCCAGGTGATGTTTTCTATTTTTCAGGTGTAACTCCAGCTGTATCTAAATATGTTGAGGATACAGTAAGAAGTGCTTTGAAGTATTGTAAGGAAAATGGTGTTCAAGTTGTTTGTGATTTGAACTATCGTGGAAAAATGTGGTCTAAAGAACAAGCACAAGTTGTCATGCGTGATTTAATGCAGTATGTAGATGTATGTATTGCCAATGATGAAGATTTTGAAGCAACACTTGGAATTCATGCCTTTGATGGTAACTTATCTACAGGTATTGATCAGATTGATACTTATAAAGAAGGTATGTTAGAAATTACTCGTCAATTCCCAAATGTGAAGAGTGTGACTAGTGTATTAAGAAATATGCATACTGTAGAAGAAGGAGATTGGATGGGCATCTATTATGTAGATGGAAAGTTCTACCAAAGTCCAATTCATAGAGTACATAGTTTAGAAGCTGTGGGGGCAGGAGATGCCTATGGTGCTGCATTTGTGCATGGACTAATCAATGGATTTGATCCACAGAAAATAGTGGATTTCGCAATTAGTGCGAGTGTATTAAAGCTTATGATTCAACATGATTTTAATGTGGTAACACAAGAAGATGTATTTAAAATCATGAATTCTAAGAATACAAACTTATCTAGATAGAGTAAAAGATATCAGTTCAAATAAAATGAATTGATATCTTTTTTTATGAAATTTTCAGATTTAATGTCTTTTTCACATTGGGTTGTTAAACTTAAATATGTAGATAATTATATATAAATGATATTGAATATGATATCATATAAGAAAGGACCGAATGTCAAAAATTGAAAAGTTAATTGCGAAGATTGAGAATTATAAATCTGGAAATAAAATAGAATTTTCCGATTTAGAGAAGTATTTAAAATATTTTGGTTTTAAGAAGAAAAATCAAAATGGAACAAGTTATGTAATATTTACACATGATTTGTTAGATAGACCTTTCCCAATTCCTAAACATGGGAATAGTGTAAAAGAAGTATATGTAAAAAAAGCAGTAGAATTAGTTGAAGAGATTAATTACAGAAAGGAAGAGAGATAGTATGGAGTATGCAATGAAAGTGTATCCTATGTATTTAGAAAATGGTAAAACAGAATGGTGTGTTGAGTACCCAGATTTAAAAGGATGCGTAGGTGGTGGGGATACAATTGAAGAGGCAATTGCCGATGCACAAGCTACTAAAAGTGTATATTTAAGTTATTTAAAAGAAGAAGGAATAGAATTACCAGTTCCAAAAGAGGAAGGGAGTCTTCCTAGTGGAAAAATAGCGTTAAGGGTCCCTAAAACGACGCATAAGCAATTGTTAGAAAATGCACAAATGGATGGAGTGAGTCTAAATACGTATATTAATACAGCTATTAGTGAAAAAATTGGACGAGCTTCATTTTCAAATCAACGCATATTGGAATTGGAACAAGAGTTAGCTTATTATAAATTTAAGGATAGAAATTTAGTGGATAAGCAAAATATATGTCATGAATCCAAGAAATTTAGTGTTGGAAATTTTGTGTTAAGGTCATTAAAAGATTTTAATGTATAAGGAGATTATATGTTGCAGATAACTGGAATGAATTTATATTTGGAAAGCATCAAATATTCAGTAGAACAAGTATCTACAGAAAATGAAAATGTTCAAGTTTCTCGATTGTTAGAAATTGTGGATTGTACTGAAACAAAAATAAGTGTTCGCTTAAGAAAAGAGTTAAAATCCGAAAATTTAAATGCTCCTTTTTTAGATATTTCTTCAATCGGGGAATTCTATTTGTCGGATAAAGCAATGCAAAATTTTGATAGTATAAGGGATATGGAAGACTATGTAGAAAAGCGATTGGACTTTCTAGTTGATAAAGTACAAATGGAAGCTTATCTATCACAGTTGATTGCTAATGTTACAGGCTCCTTTGGTAACGCGCCTGTTGTGATTCTATCGGAATAACGCAATTATTTCTTGACACAAAAAAACAATGCTCTAACTCATGAGCGTTGTTCAAGTTAATAGATAATACTAAAATCATTCTCATAATAATCTAAAGGAAGATCCTTTTCACTGATAAAGTCAATTTGAATACGATCAATATTTTGAAGGTCTAAAATGACTTTATTAATATCATTAGGTTTTCCCTGAAATTGCGCTGTAACACTACCATCATCGTTATTTTTGGCATAGCCTGTAATGCCTAATGGTTTAGAATGGCTTTGTATTTCAAAACGGAAACCAATATTTTGAACATTTCCTTCAAAATGAAATTCTTTACGAATTGTCCCTGGTGGCAATTCTTTTTTTATTTTCTCTTTCTTTTTAAATAAATGAAACATTATGTTATACCTCTAGATTCACTCTATTTATAAGTTCTTTTCCTTCACAATAATTCTTAATGTTTGTAGCGCTTATTTGGACAATACGATTCAAAGTTTCTTCTAAATGATATCCACCCGTGACATGTGGAGTGATGATTAAATTATTTAGATTCCACAATTCATTCTTTTTAGGTAATGGTTCTGGATCTGTTACATCAATATAGGCACTTGAGAATATCTTTTCTTTTAATGCCTTTTCTAATACTTTAGAATCAATTAAAGAACCTCGTCCTACATTTACAAATATTGGCTGCTTCTTAACATGGGTTAAAGCTTCTTCACCTAATAAATGATACGTAGATTTAGATCCAGGAAGACTTGAAACAATGATATCTGCCTTTTCTAATTCATCATATAGTGAATCCATTGTACATAATTTATCAATATAATCTGGTTTATCTTTAATATTTCTTTTAATCCCCGTAATATGAGCACCCATCGCATAGGCACTTTTAGAAAACTCTTTACCAATATCACCCAAACCAAGTACAAGAATATTAGAGTTATAAATCGATTTAACACTTCCTTCATCTTTCCACTCATGATTGGATTGATTTTGGATATAACTAGGCATATGTTTCATTAAAGTTAAAATGCCAGCTAGAATACATTCTGAAATCGCAACTCCATAAGCACCTGTGGCATTGGCCAGTAATACATTTTTAGGAAAGTCTGGATTATCTGAATATCCATTTGTACCTGCACTGTTGAGTTGTACAAATTCTAAATTGGGAATATTTTTAAGAATGTCTACTGGAATATTTCCGATGATGACATTCGCATCTTTGACTTGTTCAAGACTAGGCTTTATTTGTCCTAAATGGATGAATTCATAATTGGACGATGAACTTTCTAATAGTTTTTTATGTTTTTCCTTTAAAGGCATACATGTATATATTTTCTTCATAATCAATACCTCAGATATATTATAATGCAAAATTCTAATAATATTGATACTTGTGTCGACACAAAATGAAAAAATCAGAAAATGAGTCGACAAATTAAAAGATATAACAATAATGTGTCGAATGTTATAACAATTGACGAAAAAATAGAATAAAATAAAAAATGTGTTGTAAATAATTAACAAAAATATTTTCGAACTATTTTTGGATAGAATGGAGATGGTTAAAGATATGAACAAGACAACAAAAGAACTGATCAGTGAATATTTGGCTGATCAAACTAAAAAATTTGATTTAGTACATGCGGATGCATTTACAACAGTTGCAATCTCTGATGCACTTCATATTTCGCGAACTATTACAAGCCAGTACTTGAATGAGTTGTGTGAATCGAATGAAGTGTTCAAGGTTAAAAGTCGACCTGTGTATTTCTTTAATACTCGTTGCTTGAACCAAAGATATGGAATCAACATTGAGAATTATGAATTTATTGATCTTGAAGAAATGGTTGAGTTTTTGCAAGATAATGGTCAACTAACTGATGTGTTTGCTGAACTGATAGGTCATGATGGTTCGTTAAAGCGAGTAATCAAAAGGTGTACGGAAGCCTTTAATTATCCGCCAAACGGTTTATCATTCGTAATCTATGGTAATGAGGGTACTGGGAAGAAGAGCTTAGCAAAACTTATTTGTAAGCATTCCATCCTTAGTAAGGAAATCCTTGATAAGGATGCCAAAATTGCTGAGTATGATCTTTCAGTGATTGATCCACAAACGATTAATCAGCAATTGCAAGATTGTATAAATGCAAACAAACAGAATTCGCTATGTATTATCCTATCGCATTTTGAAAAAATCAGTGATCCATTGACTGGATACTTGATTCGATTCTTTGAAAAAAAGCAGAATGATCGTATTCATTTTATCTTTCTATCAAATGAAAGACCTGATGATTATCTTCCTTCATCTTTGGGAAAATATATACCAATTGCGGTTAAACTAAAAGATTTTAGTGAAAGACCAAAGGAAGAACGAGAAGGAATTATTGTTGAGCTTTTCCGAAAAGAGGCAGCAAGTTTACATGTTCATATGTTGATTTGTTCAAATGTCTTAAAGACATTATCTAACTTTCAACCAAATCAGAATGTTGAAGAAATATTTAAAAAAGTGAAACTGATTTGTGCTCAGGCTATAAGTAATCAAAAAAGTGATACAGTGACTATTCATACGTATTATCTTCCAGAAGAAATGTTTGAGTCACTAGAAATCTCAAGTGAGAATATCTCTTATATTGATTGTGATACGTATACAAAAAGTAGCAAAATCAGTCAATTTGATGAATTATTTAATTCGGTAATCAAGTTGTGTATTAAGAAAGAAAGTAACCTTATTGAAAAGTATAGAAGTATTTACGATTTGATTGTTGAAACAATCATGAGTACTTCTAGAAATGAACAAACACTAAAAGGAACAGAAGCTACATTAGCTTTAATTGTTAATCAGATTGCAAAAAAGCACTTCATTAATATTCCAGGAAACTTTACATTCGTTGTAGCAAAGTTGATGTACATCTATGAAGAGAACGAATCAATGTTTAAACAACGCGAAGATAAAGAAAAGGTAAATATTGAAGCAGCTTTAAATAAAGTGAAGAGAATGTATGTCAGTGAAGCAATGATTGCGAATGAGATTAAATCTCTTTGCATGTCCAATCTTGAAAAGGAAATTCCTGGCATAGTTCAATTGATTATGATCTTAACTATCGCAGCTTATAACGTTGAGTTAAATAAGAATAAAACATTTGGGGTCATTATCTGTCATGGTTACTCAACTGCTTCTTCAATGGCAGCAGCAGTTAATTCGCTAATTGGATCTTACATATTTGATTCAATCGATATGCCAGTAACGACAACAATGGAAGAAATTCGGGCAACTCTAAGAGATAAATTGTCTAGAGTTAACGCTTATGCAGACCTTTGCATTATGGTCGATATGGGTTCATTGGAAAACATTGCAGATGAGGAATTCACAAAAAACAGAAATGTGGCACTTATAAACAACGTAACAACAAAAATGGCTTTAGATATTGGTTATAAGATTAAAAACGGTGTTCCAATTGATCGATATTTTATAGATGCAGATAAGAACTACAAGGTAGATTACGCTATCTTAAAGGGTAAGAAGAAAGATGTCATTTTATTTACGAGTGAAAGTGGATTACAGACATCTCAAAGAATGGCAGACTTATTTGCAGATTCCTTCCCGGAAGAAATACCTGTTGATTTAAGAGCTGTACCTTTTGATTCATTGATTGATGATATTAATGAACTTCAACAAATGTACAACATACTGTTTATAACAGGTACAGACAACCCATTAATAAGTGACGTTGTATTTATTCCATTAGAAGATATTGTGACAACGACAAACTTGGATTTGGTGTCATCAAAATTAAATATGTATTTGGATGATAACAATTTAAAACAATTGATTATCAACATTCGTACAAACTTTTCTTTGATGAATGTGTTAAATTATTTAACAATTCTAAATCCGAAACCACTTATGGATGAAACAACAATCGCGGTTGAAGATTTACAGAAACGTCGCCATGTAGAACTTGAAGGTAGAACGCTGGTAGGTATTTATATTCACGTTTGTATTCTTGTTGAAAGACTTGTAACTAAAACAGGAATGATTCGAGAAGACAGTGCAACGGAAGCATTTGTGAAAGAGCATGGAGATTTTATAGAGGATATAAAAGCATCATTTGGAAATATAGAAAAACATTATAGTATCCAAATTCCGGATTCTGAAATGAAATATATTTATTCGTTTATTTATAGGGAGGATTGAATATGAGTAAAAGAAAAATAGTCATTGCGACACATGGAACGCTTGCAGAAGGGTTTAAATCAGCACTACAAATTATTGCCGGGGCTGAAAATGTAGAAGCGTTTAATTGTTACACATCGCCAGATTTTAATCTTCAAGAAACCATTCAAAAAATAATGGACTCTAAAGGTTCAGAAGAATTGTTTGTGTTTACGGATTTGTTTGGTGGATCAGTAAATAATGGATTTGTCGCAGCTTTGAAAACATATGATTTCCATCTAATTACAAATACAAGTTTAGGACTCTTGATTGATTTTATCTTAATGGAGCCTGACGTAGAAACTTTGAAAAAGAAGTTTAATGAAGAAGAATTTAATGCTGTTTATTGTAACGACTTTATAAGCAATATGACGGACATTGAAGATGATCTGTAAGAGAAACGGAGGTGAAAATTATGATTAAAGCACTACGGATCGACCATCGTTTGGTACACGGGCAAGTAGCATTTACTTGGACTCATTTCTTAGGAGCAACGAGAATAATTGTCATTGATGATAAAGCAGCTGGAGATGATTTCCAAAAGATGGCATTAAATATGGCAAAACCAGCAGGAGTTAAATTAAATGTATTCTCTGTAGCTAAAGCAGTTGAAAGAGCAGAAAAGATTGATTCATTAAGTGATTCAGTATTCATTATTTTTGGATCAACAAAAGATGCAGCAGGATATATCACAGCTCATCCAGTATTCAAAGAATTGAATCTTGGTGGTATTGCTAAAAAAGATGGTTCAAAAAACTATGGAGAGGTAGTTTATTTGACACCTGAGGAAGAGGAAGATCTTCGTAAAATCAAAGCAACAGGTTGTCAATTGTTCATGCAACAATTGCCAACAACAAAACGTGAATCATTAGATTTATAATTCTTAAAATTTGTAGAAGGAGAAGTTATTTATGAAATTAGCTTATACACTAATCGTGGTTTTAATTTCTATTATGATGAAATTAGATTCCAGAATGTTTGGACGTCTAAACTTCGAAAGACCATTATTGACATGTACAATTTGTGGTTTGTTACTTGGTGATTTACAAGTTGGTTTAGCAGTTGGAGCTCAAATGGAATTGGCAACATTAGGTATGATGTCAATTGGTGCTTCTGGAATTGATATGAACATGGGTTCTTTAGTTGGTTGTGCAATTTGTATTATGTCAGGTGCAAACATCGAAACAGCAATCACAATTGCAGTACCAATGACATTGTTATCAACAATTATCGAAACTTGTGGGGATGTAATTCGTATTCAATTTACACACATGATTGATGCAGCTGTTGAAAGAGAAGATTTCAAAAAAGCTAAACGTATTGATATCGTATACGGACCATCATTATATGTAATTTGTATAATCATTCCAGTATTCTTATCAGTATACTTTGGAGCAGATCTTGTACAATCAATCGCTAGTGTAATTCCTGCATGGGTTACTGATGGTGTTACATTAGGTGCAAACATCATCGCATTCTTCGGATTTGCAATGTTATTAACTACAATGGTTAACAAAAATACAGTTGTATATTTCTTCGCTGGATTCTTGTTAGCTGCTTATTCTGGATTGGATTTAACAGCAATCGCCCTAATCGGTATTGTTATTGCATTGATTCTTTACACAGTTAAATACACTGGTGGCGGTGTGAAAGCAGCAGTAGCTTCTAGTTCGAATTCCTTAGATGAATTAGAAGATTTAGATAACTAAGAAGGGAGAACTACTTATGTCTATTAAAGGTTTAGAAGCACAAAGAAATTATCCACTAAATAAAAAGTTAAAAGAAATCTTATGGGGTTCTTGGTGTATGCAAACAAACTGGAACTATGAAAGACAGATGAATACAGCTTTCATGTATGGTATGTCTAAAACAATTGATCGTTTGTATCCAGATCCAGATGAAGTAGATAAGAAAAAAGAAGCATATCAAAGACACCTTGAGTTCTTTAATATCACACCACAGTGTGCAGCATTGGTTTTCGGTATTTGTATTGCCATGGAAGAAGAATATGCTGAACACCCAGATACATTTGATCCAGGTGCAATCAATGCAGTTAAAGTTGCTTTGATGGGTCCTTTATCAGGTATTGGTGATTCATTGTTCCAAGGAACAATTCGTATTATCGCAATGTCAATTGGTATTTCATTAGCTCAACAAGGAAGTATTGTAGGACCAATCTTAGCAGCGTTGATCTCTATTGGAACTTCAGCTCCATTTACTTGGTTCATGGGTAAATTGGGTTATACAAAAGGACAAGATTTCGTAAGACAAATGGCAGAAGCGGATTTGATGGAAAAAGTAATGTTTGGATGCTCAATTGCAGGTTTATTCGTAATTGGTGGTATGTCAGCTACATTAGCAAACTTAACAACTCCACTTAAATTTGGAGAAGCATTCGTATTACAAAATGTATTAGATGGTATTATGCCAAAAATGATTCCACTTGCAGCAACTTGGATCATGTACTTCATTATTAAATCAGGAAAAGTTAAACCTATGTTTGTAATCTTGAGTTGCTTCGTTATTGGAATTGTATTGAATTACTTTGGTATTCTAGCTTGCTAAAGCTTTGAATAAAAATATTTTAAGATCGAAAAGGAAAAGAGGGTAAAAATTATGTTCGATGTAAAAAAGATGATTGAAGAAATCGCAGCAAAAAAGGAAATCAAAAACGTTAGTTTCGTTGGTTGTGGAGGGTCATTAGCATGTTTCTTTGCTCCTCACTATTATGTAACTCATGAAGCTAAAACATTAACAACATTGTATGAAAATGCTAATGAATTTACAAATGACACACCTGCATTCATCAATGAAAATGCAATCGTTGTATGTGCTAGCCGTAGAGGTAATACTCCACAAACTGTTGAAGCAGCTAAAAAAGCAAAAGAATGTGGTGCTACAGTAATTGGATTACAATTAGAAACAGGTACACCATTAGAAGAAATTTGTGATTACATTGTACAGTTTAAAGATACTGGAGCAGATGGTGCTTTATATGAAGAATCAAAAAGTTCTTTAGCATTACAAATCGCTTATGAAACTGTAAATGTTGTTGAACATAATACAGAAACTTACGAAAAAATGGTTGCTGCTACTAAGAAAATGAATGAAATCATTCCTGCAGCAGTTAAAGCTTGCGTACCAGATGCAGTTAAATTCTCTGTAGATTATGCAAATGATGACATTATCTATACTATGGGATCAGGTACAGGTTATGCTGGAGCTCACCAACAAACAATTTGTATCTTCATGGAAATGCAATGGATCAACTCATCAGCAATTCACTCAGATGAATTCTTTAATGGACCATTCGAAATCACTGAAAAAGATACAGCTTACTTAATGCTTAAATCAACTGGAGCGACTAGAGCCGTAGATGAAAGAGCTCTTCGCTTCTTAAGCAAATTCAATAACCACACAACAGTATTAGATGGATATGACTATGGTATGAAGGAACTTGGAGAAGTTTCAGGATATTTCGATCATGACTTCTACAGCGAATTATTGGATGTTTATAACAATCTATTAGCAGATCGTCGTCAACACCCATTAAGCTGGAGAAAATACATGTGGAAATTTAACTACTAAAAATAGTTATTTCTCATAATTTTTCAAGTCAGTAGTCAGACGACTACTGACTTTCTTTTTAGGCTACATGGAAGGGGGTAATAAAATGGATACAAAAAAAATAGATGCTAAGATTCGGCATATTTTAATTCCTGCTATTTTAGAGAATGCTTTTTTGATTTTGTCTGACATGATTTTAACTGGATATATTGGTCGATTAACCATATCTGAGATTAGTGCTTATGGTATTTCAACAAGAATCTACGGTATTTATTTTTCAATACTTAAAGGATTTGGAATCGGAGCTATGGTTGTTTTTGCTAGAGCGTTTGGCTCAAAAAACAAGGAGAAAGGGTTACTGTATTATAAGCAAGCCTTAATAATTTCGATTTTTGTGGCGGTGATTGCAGCGGTTGGAATTTGGTTATTTCCAAATGAACTGTTATCTACAATGAGTACAGATTCAAGGCTATTAACTTATGGTGCTTCTTTTCTGAAAGTTCATGTATTGGCGTATCCGTTATTAGCTATAATTCATTTGAATTCAGCAGTATTTCAGGCGGATGGAAACACAAAAACGCCACTTTATATTGCTACAATAGGAAATGGGATAAGCGTTGTTTTAGGGTATATTTTGATTTTAGGGTTTGGACCTGTAAAAGGATTAGGTCTTTATGGAGCTGCTATCACAAATAATGTTCGAATTATAGTGATGATGGTTGTGGGATTATATCTATTATTTGGTAAAAACGGTATGTTTGATCGTGTGAAAATTGAAAAACCAATATTTAATATGGACATGATTAAAGACGTATTGAAGTTTGGTGTTCCAACCGCAATTGGGAATTCTTTCTGGAATTTAGCTTCTGTCTTTTTATCAACTTTCATTCTAGCTTATGGAGAAAAATTCTATGCTGCTTATCAAATTGGATTACAGGCAGAAGGGTTCTGCGATATGATGGCTTCTGGTTTCTTGACGGCTTCGATGGCTTTAGCTAGCCAGGCAATAGGAGCAAATGATGAGAAGATGTATAAATCGGCATATCAAAGATTGAGCTTTTATTGTTTGATCATTAGTGGAATTAATATGATATTCTTGCTTTTGTTCTCAAAACAAGTTTTGTATTTGTTGACGGACAAAGAGGAATTGGTTGCTATTGCACATGTATATTTATTGCTGATGATTTTCTCACAATTCCCAGAAATGAAATCAAAAGTATTATATGGATATATTCGATCTGCAGGATCAAGCACATTACCTACGATAATAGATACAATAGGTATTTGGGGTGTTCGTGTTTTCTTATGTTATCTTGTTAGTTCAGTTTTAAAGATAGATATTGTATGGATATGGTGGATTATTAATGCGGATCAATGGGTAAGATATTTATTATCTTTATTGGTATTTGTAGTAAAAAAATTAATTAATTATTTAAGTGTATCTCCATACAAAGTTGCTAGATGTAGTGGAAGATAATGAATCGTATTTGTTTAAAATGCCTATGAAAATAGAGCTTTAGATTTAATTTAGGAAATGGGATTATATATGAAAAAAATGATTTTTATGATGATATACGATGTAATTGGATCTGTTTTTATAGGCGTTAGTATTGTTTGTTTTGCAGTAGCTGCTGATTTTGCTCCGGGAGGAGTTAATGGAATTGCTGTTATGGCAAATTATTTGGCAAACATTCCTATTGGATTTGCGACAATCTTAATTAATATTCCGATTATATTGTTTACATTTCGTTCATTAGGAAAAGCATTCTTCTTGTATTCAATGAAAACAATGGTAATAAGTTCTTTTCTAATTGACTATGTACTTTGCCGTTTGCCGCTGTATCACGGAAGTCGTTTATTAGCTGCTATACTTGCTGGCATAACAGCAGGTATTGGATATTCACTTATTTTTAATGAGGGTTCATCAACGGGAGGAACAGATTTTATAATTGCAGCCATTAAAAAGAAAAAGCCAAAAATGACTTTTGGATTATTGGCATTTGCGGTTGATGGGATGATTGTTTTACTTTCGATATTTGTGTTTAAAGAAGCTTTAGCTTTTATTTATGGGATGGTTTATACCATAGTAACAAGTGTGGCTTTAGATTTGTGTACTTTGGTGTTGAAAAAATGTCATTTGACATATGTAGATTGTGAGGAGATATAAAATGAAAAATCCAAAAATGATTATATTTGATGTTGATGGTTTGTTATTAAATACTGAGTTTTTATGGAGAAAAGCTTGGAAAGATGTTGCTGCTAAGTATGGAGTTCCAAAATTCGGAGAAGTTTTTGGTAAGGTTGTTGGAATTTCCGGCAGTGATGTTGAAAGAGTTTTGAATAATGAACTGTCAGATGTTGAAAACCGTATGGAATTATTAGATGTTGCTCGCAATGTAGGTACTGAATATTTGGAAAATGACATTGAATTGATGCCAGGAGTAACTGAGTTGCTAGATGTTTTAGAGAATAAAAATATTCGCAAAGCAGTTGCAACAACAACGTCTAGAGATGCTACAATCAAAAGATTAACAAAATTAGGCTTGATTAATCGATTTGAATATATTCTTTGTGGAGATGAAGTCACAAAGAGAAAACCCAATCCAGAGATTTATCAAAAAGTTTTAAAAGCTGTTAATTGTGATCCGAATCAAGTGATGGTTTTAGAAGATACAGGATATGGAGTACAAGCAGCACATGATGCGGGCATTCAAGTTGTAATGGTTCCATCTATAAATGCCCCTACAAACACAGATATAGAAAATGCATCATATATTAAGAAAAGTTTATATGAAGTAATCTCTATGTTGGAGGCTTAATAATATGAAAGATATGTATGATTTTATTATGGAAACTCCAGAGGCGGTTCGTGAAGTCATTGAAAAATCAAAACAGAATAATGAAGATTGTGTTCGATATTTAAAAGGTAAAAAGATTGGGCATATTTATTTAGTTGCATCTGGAACAAGTTATTCAGCTGCATTATCATGTATAAAGCCAATTGAAGAATTAATGAATATTCCTGTATATGCAGTATATGCGATGGAGTTTGTGGATAATACAGATATTGTTGAAGATAATGCGCTAGTAATCGGAATATCTCAGGCAGGACAATCTTCATCTACCATTCAAGCCTTAGATAAAGCCAAAGAAATGGGATGTTTAACTTTGGCTTGTTCTGCACAAAAGGATGTTCCCGTAACTGCTCATGCAGATAGTTTTTTGAAAATTGAAGTAGAAGAAGATATAGGGCCAAAAACAAAGGGTTATTATTGTAGTGTGATTGCAATTTTAATGTTGTTTTTACAATTATCTAAAGAGGATTCAGAAAAGTGGATTTCTAAAATATTAGGCACAATTGATGTGATACCGGACATCGCAAAGACAACAAAACAATGGTATGAGAGTGAAAAAGAAGAATTGAAAAGGTTTAAAAATATTATTGTGATTGGTTATGATAAATGCCTTCCTGCGGCAACAGAAGGTGCTTTGAAAATATTAGAAACTGTACAATGCTGTGTTCGCTATTATGAATTAGAAGAGTTTATGCATGGAATTTATCATGGAATCGATAAGAGTACACTTATTCTAGCTTTAGGAAATCAGTCAAGACATTTAAACCGTATGGTTCGTCTGTTAGGATACTTAAAAGAACATAAAAATGCTACTACATATTTGATATCTCAGAATAAAGTAACAGAACATGATTTTAGCTATCCGTTTATTGAAGATTCGCTCTTTGTTTCTTTTGAATACTTGACGGTATTGCAAGTTCTGGGAGAATTAATGTGCCATGATAGAGGTATTGATTTGTATGACACTGTTGATGAAAATTTCCATGAATATATGGAAAGTTATGTTTATGAAAAGTAATTATTGAGCATATCATAATATACGTTATAACTAAAAAGTAGGAGGTTTAAATATGTTTAAGAAGATGAGAAGATTCAAGCAACAAATATCAAAAGATAAATGTGTGGAAATACTTACTAATGAACCTCATGGCGTATTATCTTTGATCAGTGATACGGGATATCCCTATGGTTTTCCTATCACACATTGGTACGATGAAAAGACTGGACACATCTATTTTCATGGAGCTAAAGAAGGACATAAGATAGATAGTTTAAAGCAATGTGATAAGGCTAGTTTTTGTGTCATGGATAAAGGCTTTAAAAAAGATGGTGAATGGGCCGTTCATTATCAGAGTGTGATTGTGTTTGGAAAGATCCACATGGTAAATGATCCAGATAAAGTCAAAGAAATATGTACACAACTCTGTCTAAAATTTACAGATGATCAAGAGTATATTAATCATGAATTAAAATATTCAGGACCTAGTGTTCTTTGTTTAGAATTTATACCTGAACATATAAGTGGTAAAATTGTTGAGGAATCTTAAATCGATTTTAAAACAAGGGTGTTAGATGAGATTCTAGCACTTTTTTGTCATAGAAAACATATACGAAAAGGACCGATATTCATATGAAAAATAGAATATCGATCCTTTGTTATAATTATTTTTCAGGCCAGATTTTGCAGTTCGGATCTAGTAGCCATTCGTGTTCTTTAACGTTTTCTGCACCAGTCCAAGGATTGTCATCAAAGTGACGAATGATCCAGAAATAATTCATTGCGTATCCTGGAGCCGTGACTTGAGGGTGGGCTAATTTTTCTGTTACACAAATATAGCTTCTATCTTTGATTTGGTAAACGTTATCTCCATAGAAACTTGCACCAAATCCTTCAGGACGATTGAAACGATAATAGTATAGTTCTGGTTGATCATGTAAGTGTGGAATAAATGTACTCCATTTACCTGGGTAGTTTACTGTTTCACCAAAGGCCATGTTACTATTAGGATTGATTTTATAGTCAACCATTGTACGCACATTACGAGTAGCACATTCGTTCCATTGTCCAGCTCCACGATCTACAACGACTACATTATCTTTGTTGAATAGAGTCGTTGGATAAGTTTTATCATTTTCTGTTTGGAAACATAGGTATTCACTATCTTCATTTGCAATAACTTCAACTGCGATTTGTTTATTGAATTGTAATCCAACAGGAGCATCATCAAACACATTGCTACGAGTGATTGTGGCTTCTTTGTCTTCGTATTTCAATGTCAGTGATCCTTCTTGTAACAAAATTAAAGTTTCTTTATCATCACTATAAAAATGTTTCACATCTCCTTTACTAGGGCGAATCAAGTATGAGTATAACATCATATCAGGATATAGATCTGTACGATTTGTTAGTTCGATTTCGCTACTTGTACTTTTAATATAATTCATCATATGTAGTTCCTCACTTTCAAATAAATTATAAGATGAAAAAAAGAATGATAATAAAATAAAAATGATTTTTATTGTGGTAATATTTACCATATTAATGTGGTAGTTAAATTTGTTTTCTTAACTATTATTTATATATATAATTAAATTGGAAAAGAGGAATATTTGTGTCAATAAAAGAAATCATTACATACGTTTTAGGATTTGCAGGATTAATATTGATGTGTTATGTGCGTATGCAATTCACAAAAAGACAACAAACACAACCTGATAATGCATATACAAAAAAGGAAGAGATTATGCATAAGATTGCAATTGGTTTATTAGGGGTTGCGGTTGTATTAGCTTTAATTCCGATATATTAAAAAAGAAGCGTAGAGCTTCTTTTTACGCATTTATGACTTTTTTATAAATCTTTTCTAGATCTTGTTGAGTACAATCTTTAATTGTATTTCCAGGAGAACCAGAATCCATGGCATCTTTTGCCATCTTTGGAATATGATTTAAGAAATCTTCTTTATTTACACCATATTCTTGTAAGGTTTGAACATGACATGTTTCAACTAAATTTACCATAGCTTTAAGAAGTTTTTCAGAAGCTTCTTTATCGGAATCCTCTAAAGTAGCAACTCCGACCTCTTTAGCTAGCGTACCAAATTCAGGATAAGCTCCATCTAAGGCAAAGGAGAAACATTCTTTAATCAACATAGCATTACTTAATCCATGAGGAATATGATACAATGCACCAATTGGACGTGACATTCCATGAATAATCGTTACAGAAGCATTGTTGAATGCGATACCTGCTTCTAGAGCAGCAATTGACATTTCTTCACGAGCTTTTACATTACTTCCATCTGTATATGCGATAGGTAAATATTTCAAGATTCGTTTTACAGCCGATACACTAAAGGATTTAGATAAAGGCTGTGCTTTTTTTGATGTATATGACTCTACGGCATGACATAAAGCGTCAAGTCCAGTTGCTGCTGTAATTCTACTTGGAGCACTCAATGTAAATTGAGGATCTATAATAGCTAAATCTGGAATAAGAACAGTTCCTTTTAGTAACATTTTTATGTCTTTTTTTGTGTTTGTGATGATTGTAAACTGTGTAGCTTCTGAACCTGTCCCAGCCGTTGTAGGAATGGCAATCATGCCTGGTGTTTCAATTGTTATTTCTTTTCCTAAATAATCATCAATTTCTTGTCCGTTTGTGATTACGGCACCAATGGCTTTCATAGAATCAATCGGACTTCCTCCACCAATAGCAATTAAGAAATCACAATCTTCAGCTCTGTATTGTTCAACACCTTTTTCAATCATTAGATCGGTAGGTTCACCTGTAATTTGAGAGAAGACAGAATATTCTATATGGTCTTGATCTAATTTTTGAACAACTTTGTCAACATTTTTTAATTCAACCATAACAGGATCTGTAACAATTAAAGCCTTTTTTCCATAATGTAAGTTTGCTTCAGATAATGCATTTTCCCCCGTGATAATATGTTTTGGAATAATAAAATCTCTAGACATAGTAACCTCCTATATACGTGCAATCATTTCGCCGTATTGTTCTTTTGTTTCTTTTATAAACTGTTGAACTTGTTCTGTGGTTGGTAGATCATCCGAACAGTTATTAGAACGAACCATCATACTGGCTTCAGCACTACCAAATTCCAAACAATCGATCATAGGCCATTCTTGATAAATGCCATATAAGAATCCAGAGGCGTAGCCATCACCTCCGCCAAAACCTTTTCTTGACTTAACAGGGAAAGGCTTGATTGAGTAGCTTTCACCATTGTTTAGATAAGCGGTAGATCCCTTCATACCATGTTTAATAACAACCACTTTCGCATTTTTAGCTTGCCAATATTTAGCCGTTTCTTCATCAGTCATATTAGGTTGAATCAATCTTTCTGTTAAATCAAATTCTTGTCTTGACCCCATAATGATGTCAGCTTCGTTAGCAACAATTGAATAGTAAATAGAAATTTCATCTTCATTTTTCCAATTGTATTCACGATAATCAATATCAAAAATAATAGGCGTATTCGTTTTTTTTGCGAACATAACTGCTTTAAGTGCAGCCTCACGACTTGGGCTTTGTGCTAATGCTGTTCCACTAATTAACAAGGCTTTTCCACTCGCAATATAATCCTCATCAATGTCATCAACAGATAGCTGTAAATCCGCAATACAGTTTCGATACATTAGAATACTACTTTCTGTGCTTGATAACATTTCAGTAAAAGTAAGTCCTAATTTTTCACCATTTGTACAACGTGTGATATGACTAGTATCAATATTATGGTCGTTAAAGTAGTCCGTCACAAAATCACCAAATTGATCATCAGAAACCTTTCCAATAAAACCGGCTTTCATACCATGACGAGTTACACCACAAGCGATATTTGCAGGGCTGCCCCCAACATACTTTTCAAAATGAGAAACATTTTTTAATGGTTTAAAGCCCTCACTAACAGCTGGATTTAAATCAATCGCAACGCGTCCTAATAAAATTAAATCATAAGGACGGTTTGTATCAAAGTTTAAGTATTTCATAATAACCTCCAATTTTGTTTATCTTATATGAATAGAATACTCTTAAGAGAATAGGAATAATTAAAATAAAATGAGTATATATATGGTAAAAAATGAATTAATTATGAGTAAGTTATGATAATGTTGATCGTTTTTGATTGAATGAATCGAATAAATTTTGAATTTCACTTTCACTAAGCGTGTGCTCACATTGAATATTGTTTAGAGTAGTGATGACATCCTTATATTTGCAGTATAACGTCTGTGTTTGAATCTTATCAATTTCAGAATCATCTTTAATGGCAATCACAGATGATATTTGTCCATCCTTAAACATTTTTTGAATTCGATTTTTATATGTTTGTAACTCATGAATCGGATTAGTGATGCGGATCTTTTTGTTGTTACTTTTAATGATCCAAGAACGATCTTCGTCATTACCAGAATACGTACCAGGATAATCCAAATATTCAACGATTGTGATTCCTTTGTTATAGAAAAAAAGAACAAATTTAGAAGTGACTTGGTGTTGTCTGTTTTCAATTGTCGCGAATGAAAGCTTGTGGTTTCCTATACTCTTGTTTAAATAAGAACTATTTGATGCATCTTTTCGAATAAACATGCGCCAAAAGAATTCAAAATAATTAGGAAATAGTGTTGGAAGAATTGAATTCTTGTAGGATGGATAATTCTGATAGGCTTTAAAACCATAAATGATAATAAGAACAATAACTATCGTATATAAAACTGTATGCATATTAAAATACCTCTCTTTATTTATATTTTAGTTCGTTATGTAAGGGCTTAAGTTAAAAAAACACCTCTTTAATGTGGTAAAAATTCGATTATTAAAAAATAAATAATGTTATAATTTCACAAAGGATGATAGATATGAAGTACAATCGGATTCAAGAAATAGAAAATTATATAAGACAGACAAAAGTTGCCTCTTTAGATGAGTTGTTAAATCAATTTGATATTTCAATACAAACATTGCGTAGAGATTTGAAAGAATTAGAAAATCGCAATGTGATAAAAAAAGTATATGGTGGAGTTGTTTATAACGAGGATATTGTCGCAAACACTGAGGTTATTGATATCAAATCAAGAGAAATAGAAAATTTGAATCAGAAGCAACAAATTGGTAAAGTTGCTGCAAGTTTATTAGAAGAACAAGATGTAATATTTATTGATTCTGGTACAACTGCATGTCAAATTATCCCTTTTATGAATGAAGATATGCATCTTACTGTTATAACGCATAGTGCATTGGCCTTTGAAATGCTCGAAGGCAAGAAAAATGTAAAGATTATATTGTTAGGTGGAGAATATAGAGAAAAAGTAAAGAGCTTCTTTTTTGATGTGTCTGCACTTCACTATAACTTTGCAAAGTCGTTTATTTCTACATATGGTTTATCTTTAGAAAATGGTTTGACGAACATGGATAATTTTGAAGGGATGGTAAAAAATCATGTTATTCATTCTTCAAAAGAAGTCATTGTTTTAGCGGATGACACAAAATTTTCGCGTGTATCCTATAATTGTTTTGCGCCTATTGATTCTATGAATGTGGTGGTAACTAATAAGTTGCCAAATAAACGATATATGAATTATTTCAATGAAAACGATATTTTAATTAGAGTCCCTTAATAAGGGGCTTTTTTAGTACTGAATTTTCTGAAAGAGATTACATTTATAAAGAAATAACACAAAAATTACCACTTTAAAGTCCATTTTTTTTAATTTTATCAAAATTTTAATATGTTAATTTATACGTGCAAGGAGTGAGCGAATTGAACACAGTTAAAAATAAGACGACTATTTATTCAAATTTAATATTGAAATATTTCTTAACACATGAAATGGTCACGAACAAGCAATTGGCTGATGAAATAGGGTTATCTGAAAAAACAATTCGTACAAAGATTGATTCAATCAACTATATGTTGAAAGAGAATAATCTAGGTACAATTGAAAAAAAACCTCGTATCGGAATGTGGCTCGAGTGCAACACTTCTCAAAGAGCGAAGATACAAAAATTGATTAGTGCTGATGAAAACGAATTGGTTCAATCGGATAAATCTCGAATGGTATTGGCATTGCGAGAAATACTGAATGTGAACAGTAAAAAAAGGCTTACTTCGAAAGATTTGGCCGATACATTATATTTGAGTGTACCAACAATGTTGAAAGTTATTTCAGATTGTAAAGATTGGTTGAACATGTTTGATATTAAGTTGAATGTGATTCGTAACAAAGGAATAGAACTAGAGTATAGTGAAACTTCTTATCGTTTAGCTTTAAAAAACTATATTACTAAGTTAGATGAGGCACATTCAATTTATGAAGGCATTACTTATTTTATGCCTGGATTACAAGTTGATATTATTAAAGATGCTATTCTTGAAGTTGAAAAAGAATGGGGATTCAACCTTGTCGATGAATCTTTTGATGAAATTCTGGTATATACAAGTATTGCTGTTTATGAAAATGTTACGAATAAAATCAAGAATTTGAATATTTCAAAAAAAGAATTTGAAGTTCTTTCTCAATATAGTGAATATCATTTAGCAGAAAAGATTTATAAAAAGATTCAAAGATATATTCATGTAGATATACCTGATGGAGAAATCGCATTCTTATCCATTCAGATCCTATGTTCTAAAATGATTGATTATGAAGCAATGCCATATGATACAGAATCTTTGATCGAGCAATATGATGCGAAATTAAAAGAATTCGTAGAAAAAATGATTGACGTAATCAGTAATGTTACAAATGTGGATTTAAGACAAGATACCGAATTATATAATGGATTATTAATTCATTTAAGGCCTACGATTTTCAGATTGAAATACAATCGTAGTGCAAACAATGAATTAACTGGATATATAAAAAATGAATATACGACAACATTTAGAGTATCTTGGTTGATTTCTGTTTTATTTGAAGAGTATTTCAATTTGAAAATAACAGAAGATGAATTAAGCTTCATCACCATTTATATTCAATCTGCATTAGAACGAAATTCAAAGCCGATTTCCGCAATTCTTGTATCCAATGCATCGAATGGAATTAACCAGATGATTTGCGATAAATTAAGAAGGAATTGCGATGAAATAAAGAAAATCCATGTACAAAGTATGCATGATTTTTCATTAGCACGTTGTAAAGATGACTTGATTTTAACAACTAAAAACTTACATTCAGAAGATGATCGTATAGTGGAAATTGACGATTGGTTGAGTGATTCAAATTTGAATTGTGTAAAAGATAAAATCAAAGAATTAAGTGTGCAAAAGCAAGATAGGCCAGCACGTTTTAATGCGATATGTCACGAGTTATTTGAGCCAGATTTGATTTTCTGTCATTTAAAAGTCAAAGATAAAAAATCATTGTTGTCGATGCTTTGTAACAAACTGGTTGATAAAGGTTATGTGACTAAAAAGTATTTTAAAACTGTAATGGAACGCGAAAATATGACACCTACTTCAATTGGGAATGGTGTTGCGATACCTCATGGAGATACGCAGGAGGTCAATACGGCAAAGATTGTGATTGCTACATTAGATAAACCAATCTTGTGGGATTCAAAATATGCCGATGTTGTGTTCTTGTTGGTTGTTAAATTTAGTACAGACTTTGAGATACGTAGAACGCAGCAATTCTATAAACAATATATAAAATTGGTTGATGGAGATGAACAAGTAAGTATCTTACGTGGCTTTACATCAAATATAGATTTTTATCGATTCTTAATTCAATAACGGAGGGAGATTATTATGGAATTAAAAGAAATTTTGGATGAAAAAATCATTGATTTGGAACTTGAGGGTACAACGAAAGATGAGGCTTTACGCAATCTGAGCAAAAGATTGTTGCAGGCAGGATATATTTCGGATGTAGATCAGTTTGTCAAGGACATTTATGTTCGTGAAGCAGAAGGACCTACAGGAATGGGACATAAAATATCGATTCCACATGGCAAAAGTAGTGCTGTTCGCAAGATTGGTATTGCGATTGGACGTTGTGTGCAAGATGTAAAGTGGGAGAGCTGTATGTCTGAAGATGGGTACCAAGATACAAATATTATTTTCTTGTTCTGTGTAAGTGACGACAATAATTTTGCCGAGAATCACATGAAATTATTGGCGGATCTAGCCGGAAAATTAGGTAATGACAATCGTGTTCGTAAGTTACAAGAAGTGACTTCAAAATCAGAATTAATTGATGTGATTATTAATGATTCAGCTTGTGTTGCAGAAGGTGAAAAAACATCGGATCAAGAGGAAGAAACAATTGAGGAATTAGATATTGATTTAATTTAATTAATAAAAAATTACCATATTAAAGTGCCCTAAATAATGAAATAAGAAAGCGCTTTACGATATATGATATGGACAACAAAAGAAAAGAAAGCCAGGAGGTGAAAGAAAATGAAAATTATTGGTATCACAGCATGTACAGCAGGAATTGCACATACTTACATTGTTGCAGTAAAAATTCAACAAGCTGCAACTGAAGCTGGTCATGAGTGCAAAATTGAAACACAAGGAACAATTGGTGCACAAAATGAATTGACTCCAGAAGATATTAAAGCAGCTGATGTAGTAATTCTTGCTCATGATATCGCAGTTGGTGGTGTTGAACGATTCAAAGGAAAACCAGTTGTAGATATTCCAATTAGCGTTGCAATGAAGAGTCCAAAAAGTTTAATTGCAACAATCGAAAAAAAATTAGGTAAAAAATAACAGGACTAATAAGGAGAGAAATTAATATGTTAAAAGATTTTAAAAAACACTTAATGACTGGTATCTCCTACATGATTCCAATGGTTGTTGCCGGTGGTATCTTAGGAGCTCTTGCCAAAGGTTTAGGAGGTTGGGAAGTTGGAAACTTAGCACCAGATGCTTCTGGAGCTACAATCTTCTCTTATTTAAATGCATTTGATTGGGGCCAATTCTGGTGGGCTATTTCAAAATTATCTGATTTTGCGATGAGCTTCGCTTGTGCTGTATTAGCAGCTGGTATTGCATATTCTATGTCAGAACGTCCAGGTATTGTTCCTGCATTTATCTTAGGATATACAGCAAACCAAGCAAAAGCCGGATTTATCGGTGCGTTGATTCTTGGATTTATCGTTGGTTGGTTAGTCAATGTATTTAAAAAGTATGGAGAAAAACTTCCAAAAGCACTACAAGGCTTGCTTCCAGTATTGATTATTCCAGTATTCGTTACATTTATTGTGGGTGCATTATTCTTCATGTTATTGATGGGACCTATGACAGCTGTTATGACAGCAATTCAAAATTGGATTATGTCATTAAATGGTGGTTCTAAATTCTTAGTAGGAGCAGTAATTGGTGCTTGTATGGGATTCGATATGGGTGGTCCTATCAACAAAACAGCTTCTATGGCAGCTAATGCATTGTTTGCTGATGGATATGCTGCTCCAGAATCTGCAAAGATTATTGGTGGTATGACACCTCCTATCGGAGTTGCAATTGCTACATTCTTACAACCAAAGAAATTTACTCAAGCTGAAAGAGATACTGGTGTTTCTTGCTTATTCATGGGACTATGCTTCATTACAGAAGGTGTATTACCATTTGCTGCAAACGATCCATTGCGTTTTATTCCTTGCTCAATGGTAGGTAGTGCAATTGCTGGTGGTATCGCAATGGCTGCTGGTGTAGAAACTCCTGCTGCTCACGGTGGTATCTTCGTATGTGGATTATCAACAAACCCATTAATGTGGTTAGTTGCCATGGTTGTTGGTTCAGTCGTAACTGGTATCTTATATGCAATCTTCAAAAAGAAACCTGCTGAAGAAGAAAATCACGAAGAAGAAGTTGTTGATTTAGACTTAGATATCAACATTGAATAATTTAAAAAGATAGATAGAAAGAGGGTATATTATGTACGTATCAATGAAAGACATTTTAACTCATGCGGATAAACACAATTATGCTGTAATGGCAGTAAATAGTGTAAATATGGAAATGGCTCGTGCGGTTATTACAGCTGCTGAAGAAGAACATTCACCAATTATTATTAATATTGGTGTTGGTCAGATGGCTAACTTGGCACATCCAACTGAAATGGTTCCTATGATCAAAGAAATGGCAGAAAGAGCAACAGTTCCAGTAGCTTTAAATTTGGATCATGGACAAAAATTTGAAGATGAAGTTTCAGCTATTCAATGGGGCTTCTCAAGTGTAATGATCGATGCTTCATCCTATCCATATGAAGAAAATGTAAAACGTACAGCTACAATTGCTGCTTTGGCACACCAAAAAGGAATTTGTGTTGAAGGTGAACTTGGACATGTAGGACAAGCTGGAGATGGTGATAACTCTAAAGTTGATTTATATACAAATGTAGAACAAGCGGTTCAATATGTAAAGGACACAGGTGTGGATGCATTGGCTGTTGCGATTGGTACGGCACATGGAAATTATCCTAAAGGATATGTTCCAGTATTAGATTTTGATCGTTTGGCTGAATTAAAAGCTGCATTAAAAATGCCATTAGTATTACATGGAGGTTCTGGTTCTGGAGAAGAAAATATCCGTAAAGCTGTTGCTGGTGGTATTAACAAAATTAATGTATGTACAGATGCATTTCATGCTGCAGAAGATGCAATGAAGGCTGCATGGGAAGAAAATCCTGGTTTAAATTACATGCAAATTATGATGGTTGCAGAACAAGCTATCAAAAAGTTTGTTAAGGATTATATCCGTGTAATTGGTTCAAATAATCAATATGTATATGGAGAAACAGTTACAGTAGGAAATGAATAATAAACAAAGGTAGGTGTGATGCCTACCTTATTTATTAGCTAAAAGGAGGCAAAAATGTTTGATTTAAATGGAAAAGTAGCTATTGTGACCGGAGCCAATCAAGGCCTAGGATTCGCAATGTGCCAAGGATTAGCTAAAGCAGGAGCTGATATTTTTAATATAGGTAGACGAGAAGACGATCATGTAATTCGTGAAGCTGTTGAAAGGGAAGGCGTGAAATACCATTATTATCGTGCCGATTTATCGAATCCAACTGTAGAAAAGATGGATGAAATTGTTGAAGAAGTAATTAAAGTATATGGCCATGTGGATATTCTTTTAAATAATGCAGGTGCCAATATTCGCGAACCATTTCTTGAATATGATGTAAAAGATTGGGATTATATTTTGAATCTGAATTTAAAATCTATTTTCTTGTTGTCTCAAAGTGTAGCTAAACAAATGATTGCACAGAAAACAAAAGGAAAAATTATTAATATCGCTAGTATGTTGTCTTTTACAGGCGGCATATTAACAGCGGCTTATACAGCAAGTAAAAGTGGTGTTATGGGACTTACAAAGACAATGGCTAATGAATTAGCTAAATATGGCATCAACTGTAATTGTATTGCACCAGGATATATGGATACTCCATTAACAAAGCCTATGCAAGAAGATCCAGTACGTAATAAGGAAGTATTAGATCGTATTCCTGCAGGATACTGGGGAAAACCAGAGACTTTGCAAGGTGCCGTTATATTTCTAGCTAGCGAAGCATCTGATTATGTATGTGGTGCAACCATTCCTGTTGATGGTGGATGGTTATCAAGATAAACAAGGAGAATAAATAATATGAAAATCGCATTAATTAATGAATTTAGTCAGGCATCAAAAAATGCCACAGTATTGAATGAATTGAAAAAAGTTGTTGAACCAATGGGACACACTGTGTATAACACAGGAATGTGTAAGGATGGAGATGATCCATATCTAACATATTTAAATATTGGTATTCAAGCAGCTTTATTATTGAATTCTAAAGCAGTAGATTTTGTAGTAACTGGATGTGGAACAGGACAAGGAGCTATGATGGCATGTAACGCATTTCCTGGTGTCGTTTGTGGATATTGTATTGATCCATCAGATGCATACTTATTTTTACAAATTAACAACGGTAACGCATTAGCGCTACCATACGCTAAAGGATTTGGATGGGGTGCAGATTTAAATTTACAATATATTTTTGAAAAAGCTTTTGGAAGCCCAAAAGGAATGGGTTATCCAAATGAACCAGGAAGAAAAGAATCACAAAATAGAAACGCGGCTTTATTATCTCAAATGAAGGAAGCTATTTCTAAAGATTTAATTTCTGCTTTAAAAGCAATTGATCCAGAACTAGTAAAAGGAAGTTTGTCACCTAGATTTCAAGAATGTTTCTTTGCAGGATGCCAAGATCCAGAATTGGAAAAATTTGTAAAAGAGATTTTAGAAAAATAAAATCTCTTTTTTAGGAGTTAAATATGAAAACATCGTTTTTACCAAATTTTACAATGGGAGAAAATGCATTTCTAGAAATAGAAAAGTTTGTTCCCAAATACTCTAAAATAGCTATATTTTATGGACAAAAAGCGTATGGTGAGGCAAAACAATACGTAGATAAAATATTAAATACAGATAACTATGAAATTCTTGCCGAGCAATGCTATGGAAAAGAAGCAAATTATGCAAATGTGAATAAAATATTACAGGTAAAAGATATACAATCTTGCAATGCATTATTTGCGATTGGGGGAGGAAAATGTATTGATACTGTAAAGTGTGCTGGAAATCAATTGAATATTCCTGTATATATTATTCCCACGATAGCTTCAACATGTGCAGCGGTGACAAAAATTAGTATTATGTATGATTTAAATGGAGAGTTTTTGGAAATTGTGCAACTTAAAAATCCACCGGTACATTGTTTTATTGAACCAAATATTATTGTAAGAGCACCTATTAAATATTTATGGGCAGGCATAGGAGATACGATGGCTAAGCACATTGAATCAACGTTTAGTGCTCGAAATGATGAATTAAATTTCACTAGTGAATTAGGTATTAAGATTGGAGAAAATTGTTATTATCCTGTACTTAGAGATGCAAAGAAGGCATTAGAAGATGCCAAAGAGTATAAGTTGAGTCATGAAGTTGAAAGAACTATTCAAAATATTATTATTACTACAGGATGTGTATCTTTGCTTGTTGATTCCGAATATAATTCGGCATTATCGCATGCATTGTTTTATGGACTAACTGTACGTCAACATATTGAAAAAGGCCATTTGCACGGGGAAGTTGTTTCCTATGGCACTTTAGTGCAATTGATGATGGACAATCAATTGGAATTGTTGAAAAAAACATATCAATTACATGAAGAAATTGGTCTTCCAATTTGTTTAGCGGATTTAGAATTAAGAAGAAATGAAGATTTATCGGATATATTAGAAAAAACCGTAATCAATCAAGAGTTAAGACATGTACCTTATAAGGTTACAAAAGAATTGATTTTAAACGCAATAATGAAATTAGAAGATTATAGGGGGTAAAACTATGAAGAAAATTGTAATGATTCACACAAGCCCAGTATCATTGAATGATTTAAAAGCATTGGTTAAGCAATATATGCCAGATGTTGAGTTAGTTAATATCATTGATGATTCACTTCTAGAAGAAGTGAAAAAGAATAATGGGCCAACACCACAGATTATTTCGCGAATGAACATGTATGTTCAGGTTGCAAATTCATTACACCCAGATTTGATTTTCAATCAATGTTCAAGTGTGGGAGAAGCTTTTGATGTCGCAAAAAAATCAACAACAATACCAACTTTAAAAATTGATGAGCCAATGGCTAAAAAAGCAGTGGAATTAGGAAACAAAATTGGTGTGATTGCGACAGTAAAATCAACAATGTTACCTAGCTGCAATTTGATTAAACGTAAGGCTGTAGAAGCAAATAAGGATGTAGAGGTTATTGAATATCTAGTGGATGGGGCCTTGGATATTTTGATGAAAGAAAAGAATGTGGAAAAACATAATCAGTTAGTATTAAGTAAAATTGAAGAAGCAAGTAAGGCTTGTGATGTAATTGTACTAGCTCAAGGTTCAATGACAGCAATTTTACCATATATAAAGAATGTTGATAAACCAGTTTTAACAAGTCCGGAGCTAGCAATTCAAACTGCAAGAGACATGATTTATGGAGAATAAAAAATATATTGTACTTGATGATGATCCTACTGGAATTCAAACGGTTCATGATGTGTATATGATTACACAAACGGACAAAATAAGTATTGAAAAAGCTTTTTTACAAAGTCAAAACTTGTTTTATATATTGACGAATTCTAGAGCATTTTCAAAAGAGTATACGATTCAATATCATAAAGAATTAATTCAAAATATTATAGATGTAGCAAAAAAGTTAGACATTGATTTTACAATTATTTCAAGAAGTGATTCGACATTAAGAGGACATTATCCTACAGAAACACAAGTTATCTATGATGTGTTAAAACATAATCACATACATATTGATGGAGAAATACTTTGCCCTTATTTAGATGGAATACGAAAAACTGAAAATGATATTCATTATGTTTTATTGAATGAAGTTTGGGTACCTGTAGGTAAAACAGAATTTGCAAAAGATAAAACATTCTCTTTTCAGTCAAGTAACCTAAAAGAGTATGTTGAAGAAAAAACAAACAAGTCATATTTAGCATCAAGTTGTATAAGCCTTTCTATAGCGGATTTACAAGATAAATCTTTAGTCGTATCTAAATTAAATTCTGTCTCTGGATTTAGGAAAGTGATTGTAAATTGTACTTGTATGCAAGATTTACAAAAGTTTGTATCGGCTTATGAGAAGACGGATAAACGCTATATTTTTAGATGTGCAGCTAGTCTGGTTAAAGAATTAGGACATATCACTGATCATTCTTATCTAGACAAAGAAGATTGTATTAATGAGGGATTAGGTGGACTGATTATAGTAGGGTCTCATGTAAATAAGACAAAAGAACAACTTGAATATTTAAAAGAGAATTATAAAAATTTAGAATGGGTTGAATTTAACCAACACGAAATATTAAATGGAATGCTTGAACAAGAAACAATTCGATGCACGAATATTGTAAATAATTTGTTGCAGAATAATAAATTAGTTGTTTTAGCAACAAGAAGAGATAGAGTAGATTTTCCTGGTGATGACAAAGAGAAACAATTAGAAATGGCAACACAAATATCTTTTGCACTAACTAGTGTTTTAAAGCAGTTAACACAGAGACCGGGCTTTTTGATTACAAAAGGTGGTATAACATCGTCAGATGCATTAACAAATGGACTAAATGTCAAAATGGCTTATGTTTTAGGCCAAATCGAACAAAATATAGGTGTGATTCGCTGTGTTGATGATTGTAAATTTGAAGATTTGCCTGTTGTGATTTTCCCTGGAAATGTTGGGGATAAAACAACTTTATATAATGTAGTAAAAAAGTTAACATAGGAGGTTGTTTATGGAAAAAAAAGTGTTTGGATATCCAAAATTTGATGAGAGTGGAGAAATGATTTTAACAACATATGAAAATGAATATAGAGATATGTTGATGGATATTCGCGTATATAAATTGGAAAAGAATCAAACAAAAATATTTACAAGTGATGATGAAGAGATTGCGGCTTTATTATTGAATGGTAAAATTGAAATAAACGTAGATGGAATTGAGAAAATTGTTTCACGTAAAAGTGTATTTTTAGAAGGGCCATATGCAGGGCATGTTTCACATAGTAAAATTATCTCTGTAAAGGCTTTGGAAGAGACAGAGATTTTAGTTCAGAAAACAAAAAATAAGGTAACATTTAAGTCAAAATTATATACACCAGAAGATGCTCCATGGAAATATTCAAGTCAAGGCTGGTATGGCAATGTCGCAAATCGTAGAGTAAATACAATTATTGATCATGATATTGAACCGAAGAGTAATATGGTTTTAGGTGAAGTTTTAAATGATCCAGGAAACTGGTCTGGATATTTGCCACATAGACACCCACAGCCAGAATGTTACTATTTCTTATTTGATCATCCAGAAGGATTTGGAGCTAGTTTTGTAGGGGATGAAGTATATAAAAGTGTGAACCGAAGTTTTTCAGCAATTCCAGGAGGAAAGCTACATCCACAATCAACAGCGCCTGGATATCAGATGTATACTTGTTGGATGATTCGTCACTTAGATGGAAATCCATGGCTTCAAACGGATCGTTGTGAAGATGAAGCATTTACTTGGCTTCATGATGCTAAGTTTAACCCAGAAACAAATGCTTTTGAAAAGAAATAGGTAAAACAAAAAACAAGTCAATTAATGATACAACCCTAGTCAAGTAGACATGGGAAATATTTAAAAGTCTCATCGATCAACAACCCATTCCAATTTGGTTTGGGTTGTTTTTTATTATGCTTTTGGCTTTAGCCAGTTGAGTACGAAGTACGAAACAACAAAACCACCTG
>ENA-OWZU01000080-OWZU01000080.1-human-gut-metagenome-genome-assembly--contig:-NODE-80-length-38686-cov-11.931532_pt1 | contig 38686 bp, 55 predicted proteins | sample MGYA00249263_ERZ652121 | MGnify/ENA primary metagenome ERZ652121 (study PRJEB26925, sample SAMN05827113) | human gut metagenome | biome: ENVO:2100002; feature: ENVO:00000062; material: ENVO:00002003... | reverse complement strand
AGATGACGTCGAGTCTCGTGGGCTCGGAGATGTGTATAAGAGACAGCCTCTACACGTTTCACCGCTTCTATTTTCTTTGTCGGTAGCGTTATTCCATAATGTTCAAAATCTAAATCAAGTCTATAGGTTATTCGCTCGACCCCTTCCCTTAGCCTTTCGTACTTGGTACCGTTTACTGGGTATTTATATTCTGAATTATGCACTGTTAAACTGAAAGTATTTTCTTCGTGATCCGATATTATCCGAATTAGCTGTCCAAAGTTTTCACGATAATAATCTATAGCTGCGTTCTTAATAAATGTGAATAATAGTAGATTTTGCATAATGATTCCTTTCTAGCAATACAAATTCCTTGGAGAATAATCTCGACGTTCGACCCATTTTCCGTTATAGTACTTGAAATTCTTTGCATGAGTAATATCTGTTGTCTCATGACATTCTTTGTGGAAACAATCTTTACAAGCCATTCCGTCACATTCGTATAGAATATGAGGCTTTTCTGTACAATCAGTGATTTCTCCGATATACAGATAATGATCAGTTTTATTCGGCATCAAATCGTCAGCATAGCAATACGCATAATCCTGACAAACTTGAAATATAAAAGTTCGATTTGCTCCACCGTCGTTCACAACAACGTGTACCAAAGTTAGACGTGGCACACGACCGTTATATGTGATTGAAAATTCCCTCGAGTCACAATCAAACGGATGAATCTCAAAAGCGCAATCGTTATTAATATAGACATCTGAAATTTTATCTATACATTCGTCAATGATATGCTTTTCCGGCAGATTACTCATTTTTATTCTCCTTAATCCGTGCGATCATCTTGTCCAAACGCTCGATAATAACGTCGTAATCCATGAGGGAATTAGGAACGTCATAATGAGCTGCCTGCAAAAGAAACACGCAAGTTATTACATCCATTATCTCGTTGTTGAGATCTACTTCGCAGTTTTTAATGTTGTATTTGTTTTTATCGGCCGGATAAACTTTATCATTGTAAGCCTCTGATACTCGAATAAGCTTCATGGCCGCTTCAGTTACCTCTGAAGCCTCCTCTGCCAATAATTCCAAGCAACCTCTTGGATCGACGTGTTCGCGTAATTTACGAACTTTACATTGAATATTGGAATACTCGATAATGCCCATTAGAACTCCTTACTTTCTAAATCCGCATTCATAATAAATATATCGATTTCCCCTTTTGATTGCGAACTTACATTCGCTACAACAGTTAAAATCTTTAAAAACGTCATGTATTGGGCATAAATCAAGACCACGTCTAAGTTCATCCAGAAGGTTGTCTTGGAATTCATATCCATGTTGTTCGATAAAACTAACGATATAATCCATATCGTCTTCTACGTCATCGTCTTGTGGGTATTTAGCTCGAGCGGCAGTACCGTAGGCGGATAAAATTTCTTTAATGCTGGCCATCGATGTCTCCTTTCAAGAACTGGCTTTTTTTTTTATTTGCTAATTATGCTGTATATCCTTTCTCATTGAGTGGCTGAGCATCTGGATCAAGCTCTATCATTGCGTCATGAAATCCAGCGTCATAGCCTTGCTTATAGGCATCTTCTTTAAGTTTCTGTATTTCGTCATATCTAAAAAGGGATTGCATCAGTCGATTTTTTACGTCATTGGTTAAATTTCTTTGCTTTTCGGGAGTCAGTTTCTCAGTTTGATATTTGTGGATTTGCATAGTATCCAACACTACCAAACTGGCGATCAGAGTTAGTTCGTTATCGAAATCATCGGTATTTCTTACGGTTACTCCGATTTTACTTTTCAGAGAGCGCATCTTTATAAACCACCTTTGCCTCTGGCATCTGTTCGCCTGTAAGAATTGCACGAGCGATCGGTTCGTCCGTTGGCTCAAAGCAACTACGGGTTATTTCCCAAAAATCATCTGTAATATCCGACTGCTTAGTAATAAGTTTTGAATGAGGAAGCGTCTTAGCCCAATCGCAGAAATCACGCCACTCATTCAGTTTATGAGTCCTTCGAGACGTATAAATGTTATTCAGAACCTCGTAATTCATCATCACTGTTCGCTTCTGATTATAAGAACTAGGCAGAAGCTGAATCATCTGCCACCAGTATTTCTTGTCCTTAGTCTCGAGATATGCGTTTCGATACTTGTTCAAGCCTTCAATGGTTAATTCAAGAAGATCTTTTGGCTCTATCTCGCTGACTCCGTCTGTCCCCCAATAGACTCCGATTTCACAATCATTCGCTTCTTCGACCAGATGTTCATAGCTGAAATCGTCAATAGTAAACTCTTTAGCATGAATCTTATGCATCGTACTGCAAGAGTTTGCGACAGTTCCAACCTTATAGGTATCGAATTCCTTCCACCAATATAGGGGTGCAGTAATATCGCAATAAACCACAATCATGCGCATAAACTTACGATGATCAGTACCAGCAACACAAAGTCGATGCATGAGATCAAGATCGTTATCGCCGATATACATCTCGACACCATATTTATTAAACCATATGCTTGGATTGTTTTGTGCATAAGGAATTGCCAAATTTCTGCCAAATGCGCTATCACTCTTATCCCACGAGTTCATTGGGTTGCGCATACCTCGAATGGCTGCTTCCCAACCGTAAGTTTCAGTTTCTTCAATCTTAATCATATTACCTCTCCTACAAAAGAAATTCGGGTTCTGGCAGATCGAGTGTCCAAACGGATTTTACATGATGAGCATCTCGTTTAATAGACATTTTAAAGTTATCTGTAGTTAGTTCAAATGACCAAAAAGATCCAAAATCTGAATTATAAGAATCCAAGTCGCAATATTCTTTAAAGTCTAATGTCATAACACGACCATACTCAAATAGTGTATCATTCCACCATTGAATCAATTTATTTACATATTGATCGCTAGAAAGTTCCAAACGATATTTATCATTGGTATCCATTATTTATCAACCTCTTTCAAATCATCTATAGTTATACCGTAGTTCTTCATCTCAATACGAATTTCTTCGATTTTCTGCTGTTTAAGTTCGCGAATGAACGTATTAATCAGATCCTCGCCATCTGTCAGTGTCCAGTAACCTATAACTTTATCGTTATAATCTACCTGATATACGCGTTTGGTGCACATCGGTACGCTCCATTTAATTGCTCCAAGTAGTTGTAGTTTTCTCGACATAACCCAATGGACTTGTCGAATATCTACGTTCGACTACAGTAGTATTACTAAACTTTGCCTCAAAGAATTTACATCCGTTTGGACAAGTACAAACTAGAGGAGCATTCCCCCTAGTTCTATCGCTCATCATCCAAGCTCGACAGACGTCTCCGTGAACGCAAGAAGGCATTATATTTCCAATCTCTAATAATTTCCTCAACATAGTCCTTAATCGTATCAACTGCGGCAAGAAAGACCATAATAGCTATTGAAGCGAAAATCATGGTTAGACTAATAAAACATATTAATTTGAGAATTGTAAATAAAGATTCCATAAAATCCCACTTTTAATTGATAAACTCTTTAATAAATTCCTTAATTGCCATAAGTCCAAGTACAAATAGCATAATGGTAAATAGCACAAGCATTATCGCTAGACTGACATAGACTAACGTTAGAAAAATCGCTAATAATGTTTCCATAAAGGCTCTCAATCAGTCAGTTTACGATTTTTGAATTTATCTTCCATTTTGCGATAACGATCTTCTTCGGCTTTATTTCGTTTCCATGCTTTATAATCGCAAACGACAATTTGTATCAGAACATACGTTACTAAAAATAAGCCTAAAAAACATTCAATTATTATAATAACTAGAAAAGCATCAATTATTTTGTTCTCCATTATTTGTAGACTCTTTCTCTAGAATATAGATGACCGTATCTGGCCAATCCTCATCGGACAATAAATCTGATTTGAAAACGATCCAACCATCGTCAAGACACTCTCTAAGATAGTCGGCGTTTACCAGTTTATTGTTATTCCAAAACACCCATACTGCTTGATGCTCGATCATGCTTCAACCTCTTTCTCTAGAATATAGACATTGGAGACTGCCTTGCCCTCATGGTTGTACAGATGGTCCATCCGTTTGACGAACCAGCCTTCACGTAATGCTTTGACGAGATCGTCGTATCCCCAACATCCGTTGCCGTTGTAATGTATCTTTACCGCACGCTGCTTAGTCTTCATCTTCAAACTCCCACATCAGATAGTTATACCAAGGATCCTCGTTTTCGAACATCTTCCCATAGCAATCGTTTTTGTTTGTAAATATGTGTGAATGTTCATAATTATAAAGTCGTACGTAAACAGAATCGACCATAAGGCGTTTTCCAAGTCGATTTAGGAATTTGTTCAGTTCTTTGAATGTGTCTTTATAATGACGATCCCTCAAATTGCCATCGAGAACGAGAAAGTATCGACTTTGAGTTCTGAAATCTTCTACTCGATTATAAAACTCGTCGAAATTTTGCCACGAATCATGTCCGGCAGTTTGAATCGTATAAATATTCATAGACTTTTCTGAACCAGTAACTTTTGGAAGATGATCAATTACAGTCTGTAGAATATAATTCTTCTCAGCTTGGGTTCGTCCAGGAACGTCCAATTCAATCAAACCTTGAACATAAGTCCAGCTACTCATTCCATAGATCCTTCCGCTTACGAGCTACGTCGTCCATCTGTGTGCATAATTGTCGCGTATAGTCGGAAATTCCGGCTAGTTCATATCCGTTTAGCATCGAATCCTCCATAATTATCTCGAAGGTTCGTTGCAAAATATCAACGTATCTAGCTGATTCATTTGTTGCACTGGAGGAAATTTTTACAGTGTATTCCATTACAAACCTTCTTCCTTCAGAATCTCAGCAACTCGATTTTTCAAGTCATATGCAAATACTAGTCTATCTATATCAAAATCATCAATGGGAACGTCAGGCTTATTGAATTTAATAAAATCACCAGACCATTCTTTACTATCAACATAATAAGCTAACCTTGTCGAAGGTGACTCTGGAGGTTGATCTTTCGTACGTATCGTGAAAGTTATAATCATTAATTTTGAATAATCATAATTATAAAATTTATTAATAGAAATAGCACTAATTCGTTCAATCATTGCAAACCTTCTTCCTTCAGAATCTCAGCAACTTTATCGTCCAACCCCATATAGCTAGCAATGTTAAACGCTCGTCCAGGCTCTAATGCAATAGTCCCGCCATCAAAAGGAGTTTCGGCAAACCACCGTTGATCCTTTACTGCATAAATTAAAGTCACTAATTTGCATGAAGCAGAATTCTCACAGACTTTGTAATTCTTCAATGTGAAATTAATACCCGAAAGATTTCCATCTCGATCATAGAATTTGTTAACCGTATAGTCAGAATGATTCATGCTAATGTCCACCCTTAGCCTCCTTACGAGATTCAATCTCATCAAGCAATTCTGCGGCGTCATCTATCGTCATATCTTCATAGACCTGGGACTTTCTACGAATGCCGTTCGCACCATCAATATAGTATACGAGTCTTACGTCATTTATAAGAGATTCGTATGTGGCTTTTAGATGCGCAAGTCGAGGTTTGATTTCATTAATGCGTTTAGACACTTCGACTTTTTTATCCATTCGCTCGTTATAAATCGACACGTATTGTATATAATCATAATACACGTTTTCCAAATCCCAATATTGTTTATTGAGATCTTCTAGTTCTACCTCATAGCTCTTGATAATGGCTTTCAACTCACTCGGTTTAATATCGATCTTCATGGTTAGCTCTCCTTTTGATTAGACGTTAACTTTTTAAGCAGTTCTTCTTCGGTATAGTCGGGTACTGGTTCTTTAACGTTATTAATGCCGTAAATAGCATTAAGCGCGTTCATATAGGTACTACGCTTTTCGAATAGTAGGAGGAAATACATAAGCCTAGATTGAACTTCCATCCATTGAGTGTCTAGAACTTCTAATCTATCTTCATAATGTTCGTCTAAAAACTTATTGTTCTGTAGTTCATCTTTGAGTTCTTCGCGTTTCTTGTCAAGTTCAGATTTTTCGAGTTTGTATCCGGCAATGATTCGTTCAATATCGTGAAGGGTTAGATCAATTTTCATGGTTATCTCCTTTCAAAGAAAAAGAGAAGAGCTTATATTTCTATAAACTCTTCTTCATGACAAACTAAAGCTCGTCAAGCTCAGCTTGCAACTCACTGATGCGAGACTCATACCCATCGATTCGATGCTCATAGCGTTTGAGTTGAGTAGCCAATAGATCCCCATCGAGCAGATCGGTGCAAGTCTGCTTTATCTCGTCTACTTGCATCTTCTCATCAAACTTAAGACCGTCATAATAATTTATGAGAATGGTAATCTCGTTATTTGTAAGTTCCATTCCGACTCCTTTCAAAAGTCTTTATATGTCATTATACCATGTGCTTTTTTCGCGATTATTCAATTAAACATGGTACCAAGTTAGAGCAAGTGCTACACCATACATGTGAAGGAGGGCGTCCGTTTTCGCATTCTACAACAAATAAATGATGACAATACGGACAATGGATAGTGTATAAACGTTTGTTACTAGAGTATAAGTTATCTTCAATCATGTGTTTTACCTTTTTAATACAAAGAATCAATACTATAACGTCCGTAGTCCATAACCGGGATCGGGTCAGGAGGAAGAGCTTCGTTTGCAGTGGACCAAACAACTCTAGCAGTTTCCTCATCATAGTCTACTGATTCGACTTCGAACATTCGACCTTTGAACCGTCCTCGATTGGCTGCGACCAAATCTCCAGGCTGCAATTCACAAAAGCTGTAGTAATCCATTATTCGTCAATCCCCTTTTCATCATGTATTGCTGACTCTTCGGAAGTATTCTTACTAGCCTCATATGTACAATCAAGTGACATAGCTTCTACTTCTTTTAATAGACCATGCCTAGATACAATGGCGTACACTTTCGGTAGATTTATTTCCTCATGATGCTTATTAAAACCAAACCATTCATTCCTATCTGGATTATAATAAATGCTAGATCCGTTTAGAAATTCAAACTGAATCATTGATACGTGGTTCGGGTTTTCTTTCCAAATCTTTGTTGTGTACTGATTCATGGTTACTCCTTACCAAATGCTTGATTCTTTGGGATCGGGAAGCGTTAAAGCATAATATCCGCATTCGTCAAGCTTAAAGTAATCCATAGTTAACGGATTGAACCACTCTAAATAACTGTCATAGGGAAGTTGGATAGAAAACAGACCTTCTAGATCAGCCACCATTACTCGTCCTTTGTGGGTTAATTTCGAATTCCACCAATCGATAAGAAATTTGGCATCATAATAGGTAAATAAAAGCTTGTCGTTCATGGTTACTCCTTACAAGTGTCTAATTATCCGTGTGAATTAAGGTCTAAATCATTCGATTCCTTTCAATAGCTTTTTTAATTCTGCAACGGTCCCATCTCCACAGCACCTAAATTGCTTAATCTCTTCAGGGCGTTGTACATTTAACTCGTCTAAGAGTTGTTGGATAGTAAGGTTGTCGTACTCTCGTTTAACGCTATTATACCATTTGTCACGCTCTCTGCTGCTTGCTGATTTGTAGACATGATCTCTGTCTTTTTTATTCCAAAAAGCGACTAACAAATATCGATACAGCCTTGACCGAACTTTTATTTTTGTACCTTCCAAATCCTTCATTAACATAGTGATACTCCTTTCAATAGTTGTAAAAATATTTTACAAAAAAGTAAATGGTGAGATAATACTACTTACCAGAGTCTATGACTCAACCATCTGAAAAATATAAAGAAGGCTTACCAAGACCACTTTAAGTTTGGCAAGAGTGGTTCGATTTAACGAACTTCATCAAAGTGTTTCACTACTTCCTTCTATTATATCGTGTGAAATTTTCGCGAATTAAAAAAAAAAGAAAGAGTTGCTAATTACACCTTCCGCTAGCAATAACGGCGCTCGTTTTAATACCGGATACCTACCAAAATGGCGTGGCATTTCATTATCTCCTTCTATTATATCGTGTAATTTTTTCGCGAATGAAAAAAAGGATATGGCGTATAATCTACGCGGCATATCCTTTTCAGGAGTCGTTCTAATAAATACTAAAAATACTTCAACTAGAATTTCGGAATAAACATCGGTGCTTTACCAGTCAAAGCGATCTCGTCTTCAATCTTCTTAATAGCCACGATACAAAGTAACGAACCGCCGATCTTGACGAATTCCTTAGCAATCCCGGAGAAATCAAAGTCCAGCTTAAACTTCTGGTTACTCTTGATTTTCTCGAGCTTCTCCAAGTTATCCAACATTTTCGTATACTTGTCCGTATCACTATGCTCGTAAGCCATCTCTTCAAGAACCGAATTGATCTCATCGTCCAACGGATTAGCAAAGAACGTCTTAATACCATTAATTGCTTCGGTGAAAATATCCATTTTGCATCCTTTCAAGATATGACTCCTCATTATAGCATGTGTTAATTCTGCGTCTTATTGACCGTCACTACGAACTTATCGTTCTTAGCCAATGAGGGGAGATCCTCATGCAGAACGAGCTGATACTTGTCCTCATCATCCTCATTCTTAGACTCGTCGACGGTAAGCTCGCCCTGACCAGTATAATTGTTCGAAGAAATATGAAGAATAGTACCGAGGAAGGTTACCACAGCAGTAATAACACCAGCCACAACATCAGGATAAGGTAGACCAGGAAGTCCACCCTGGACCAGAACGCCGCTAATGGCCAGATACAGAGTAGCAATAGCAGGAAGAACAATGTTAGTAACATACTTAGCAACCTTATACGTCTTGTCGTCAAGAACCATGTTTTCTCCTTAAGAATTCCTAATAGGAAGTTTACCCAACTCCTTGGCTACTTTACTACCCGATCCATTTCCACCGTTTTCCACGTATGGCTCATACAGATATGTAAAGAAGTTTTCATACTCGTCCTTGGTAATATAGCCTCGTTCAATATAGGTCATACCGAGAGTGATAATACGATCATGGGCGAGTCCAATAAGTAGTTTCTTCTGTGCCTCTCGATTTTGAGTAGCAATCTCTTCGCGAGCACGCTTTTCCTCTTCCCTCTGGTCCATGCGCTTCATAATAACGCTCCAGAACCCAGAAGATGCAATAATAGCACACGCAATAGTAACAACACACTGAGTTAAGTCCATCCCTGTTGCTACCTCCCTATTAGCTTTAATGTCTGTAAAATATAAACTCCATAGTCAGCTACAAAATTGCATAGCCATTCTTCAGCTTCCACCCAGTACCGCGGATGGACCATTTGATGAATATCATCAAGTAAATGGAAGCTAAATATGATACAATGACCGATCTCGTGAATCAGCACCTTGGTTAGAAATTCTCCAGAGATTTGGTTTGATATATAAACTGTCATTGTCTCTAGATCAGTCACAGCGACTGTTGCTTTACCAGTACGATCCACGAGAATCGGATCATTGTAATCAACATATTGGATACGCCAAATATCATCACCTAATTTGAACGTATCCATCTTTAGGCTAAGACATCTCGTTAACCAAAGAAGTTAGCTGAGACTTCATTTGCTGACGGAGCGTCGGATCTGCACCATTCCAAATCTCTCGAATGGAAACAATAACAGAGTCGATATGCTCACGTGCTTTGCCATCCATAGAACTCTTGTCCGAACTGGAATGGGTCTCAGTATAGTGCTTTCGAGCGTCACGATACTCGTTAAATACTCGACCGTACTTCTCATCCCAGTCGTGATGAGGCATACGAGAATATTCGTCATACTCCTCATCGAGATCAATCATAGGAATATAACCGAGACGACGAGAGCGACTATCGCCATCCATGCCCTTAACCACAGTCTTGTAGTATTTGGCTTTGGCGCAGTCCTTCTCGGCCTCGTAAATATCCTTGATCATATCAATGACTTCGCCGAGCTCGTGAGTGTTAACTTCCTCAAGGTTACCGCACAAGGCTTCACGAGCAGCACAAGTCAACTCGGCCTTCATATCGCAAAGCTTAGTCATGCTATCATCCATGCTACTCACTCCTTACGCGATACGATGTACGAAAAGTACAGGATTGGCACTGACAATAACCGGCACAGTACCGGTATTAACGACTGTGATACGATCATAATCGCAGCAGCAATTAGCGACCGGAATATCGGTAGACACGTTACCCACAGCATTTGCAGCAGCCGGAGTGTAAATCATAGTAGACTCGTTAATAGTCTCACCGCCGATTGCAAGACTAAGCTGCACAGGCGTGCCAGCTGTTGCGCCGGTTACGTTAGCTGCGAAATGGACTTCATACGTTCCGCACTTAGCACAAAGCTTGACCGATCCAGAATTCTTTCGATGGCATTCTGCGCCATTCTTACTCTTCAGCAGCACAGTGTCGAAGGTAATGGACTGTCCAACAGCGACTGTCTGATCAGTCGTATTTGATAGCGAGATCATAATATACCTCCAAAGGGCAGAGAGGCCCCGTGAAAATATACTCAAGCAGAGCCTCTCCACAAATCAGTTAACTAAGCCTGGTTGCAGTAGCAGCCATAGCCCATCGTAGCATTAGGATTCGGGACATTAAATGCCGGAATCGGAGACGGATGCAGCTGACTGATCAAATATGCATTCTGAGCGCACTGGGAAGCCGCGAGATCCTTCTGACCAAGCTGACGCGTAAGGTCTGCGATCTGGGCGTCCTTGTCCTCCATACGCATGGCGACAAGCTCATCATGCAGCTGACGATAGTTGGCATTTGCATTGTCCGTGATATCACGTGCTGCGCTAGAAATGGAGTTGGTGATAGCACAGGTATCAGTCGCCATAGCATACTTGATGTCTGCCTGGCCCTGACGGTTCTCACAGCAGCAATTGGCAAGCTGAGAACTCAAACCGTTAATCGCGGTCTGGGTATCGTAGTTACCCTGCATGGTAGCCATCTGCTGACCGTTGAAACCCTGAAGCAAAGAGGTATTCACGGCATAGAAACCGTCGCAGATACCGCTATTGATGCCGTTGAGCTTGTTCAGGATGCTCTGGGTATCAAAACCGGACTGGAGATCAGTCGTGGTTGCTGCAGCAGCTCCACGATTACCGCCATAACCATTGCCACCCCATCCGAACAGGGCGAAGAGAATGATCAGAACCCACCAACCATTTCCATCGCTCCATCCACCATTGCGGTTACCATCCGTAACGGCAGCGATATCGGACAGGCTCGGTGCACTATTGCTAAACATAATGTTCCTCCTTATTTTGCACACCGACAGAAAAATATCATAAACTCGGATTCAATCTAAGGCCGCGGTCCCCAAATCTAGTCCGAGAGTATGAACAAACTGAGTTTACGAGGTAACGTCAGAATTACTCGTATTTTCAGCTTCGAGATTTAGTCGCCAAATGAGTTCGGCGAGGTTTTTATTTATTGCCTCGAGAACATATGAAGAAGTCGGAGGATCGAACGCGATACGAGTCTTCTGTGACAAATATGTTGCCACGCCCCCTACGTTCTTAAACCCTCCGATAAAGTCTTCAAATGTCTGAGAGGAATCAGTAACCGTAAACCCATCAGACGGACCAATCCCATTTTGAGTGAGATCAAGGATGGCAGCGTTTAGAAAAACCAGAATATCCTGATCGAATGCATCGTAGTCTGAACCCAGACCACAAGTCTTCTTAACTGTATCCAAGATGCTTGCTGTTTTGTCAAACGGCATGATTACCATCCTTTAGTCGTTAAATATTAGTGAGGAATGTTGAAGAAGTTAGCAGCCTGCTTGGTTGCTTCCTCCGGAGTGATTCCCATAGTGTTGCAGAGGTTCCTTGCAATCTCCTCGCCCTTCTGAGCATCGCCGCTCTTGACGACATTCAGCATTGCCTGGGCCTGAGGGTTGTTTGCAATATTAGGATTTGACTGTGCCATGTTAAGAATAGCATTAAGCGGACTTAGCATTGTTATCACCCTTCCTCATTGCCTGATTGGGCTTGGTGAAAAGATCCTCAATCTGATCAAGACGCTCATCCATATGAGACATTACCTCATCGAGAGTGACTGTCGGATTATCGTCCTTAGTATTAGCAGGAAGATACTCAAGAGTCTGAATCAGACCGTTGGGTGTCCACTGCTTTGCAATGATCTTGGAGAAGTCCTGAAGCGGGAACATAGCAATCGTTCCATCCATCGGTACATCATTCGGAGTGATCTGACTCTCATTTTGAACGACCTTACCGAAAATGGTCTGCTTTGGAGCGGGCGTTACGTATGGCAGAGTGACATTCTGGTTGCCCGGCAACCAAGTCTGTGGTGTAGCTGGTTGCTGACCTGGAATCTGGCCAATATATGGGTTGTACGTCTGCGACATGAGAAACTCCTTTCAACGATTCCTCATAAATAACCAAATGAATTAGAGTTTAATTCCTTCAGCCTCAGCACGGTACTCAAGTTTATGCATGTAGTTCTCCATATCAACTAGTTGGGCCTGAAGCAAATCGATGGAGCTAGTAGGAGTGAAATCAAGCTTCTTATTATAGAAATCTCGAAGAAGTTTATCGAGTTTTTCAGCTCGAATCTTAACTTGGTGATACTCGGCCTTAAAACGATCCTTATAATCGGAACTGGTCATGAGATCAATAGTGTCTTTGAGTTCCATTTTGAATCCTTTCAACGATTTCTCAAATAGAGTAAGAGGGTATCATAGGGACAATTCTGGATTTAACAATGAAAGGACAGAAGAACGAAGTTAAATCGAAGAACACCTACGACGTCTTGAACTAACGAATTGCCCCCAGGATACCCTCTTACTTTGAACTACTAAGAAATTTTCTTGTACTTAGTAGGGTTTGAACCGTCACCCTTCGAGATGATAATCGTATCGTCCGAAGAATCTTGGTTCGATGGTTGCTCAGGTTTGGCTGTAGGTTGCTGTGGAGTCTGAGCAGGCTTTACTCCAGCATAGGCGTTCCAGGCGTTTGCATCTCCATAGAAGAGGTCAGCGTCAAGATTGCCATTATAGCCATTTAGTCGACCGTCAGAGCAGAATTGCCACATGCAAACTAGTCCATCGACTTTGGGGCAATCCCACGATTCAGCCATTTTGAAAGTTGGATGAGATACTGCTGGATACGAAGCGACCCATCGTCCACATTCCTTATCTACGCCGCCTTGATTGAATCGCCAAGGATTCGCGTAGATGATCGGGGAGACTCCCCAGCGGCTACGGACAACTTTGACCCACTCGTTAACCCAGGCGACTGACTGTTTCTCTTCCCAATCAAGGACGGGAATGGCATCCCCCTTGTAGCCGATACAGTTATCACAGAAGTAGTTTGCCTCTGCGGTAGCGTTACCAGCCTTAGCGTAATGGTATACGCCTCGGAGGATGCCTGCTTGCTTCGCCTGTTGAAAATGTGGATCGCAGTAGGGATTTACGTAATTCGTACCCTCAGTACCTTTAATCACGACGAAATCAATCTGGCCTTTTACCGTAGTAAGGTTCAGACCGGACTGATATGACGCGATATCAATACCGTGAAGCATGATTTACTCCCATTTTGATTTAGGATTGGGTGATCTGAGTCCAAGCAGATTCAGAGCCAAAGACACCAGGCTCGTAGGTATTGGAGTCCATAGTAGACTCGTAGATATTACCGTACTTGGTCACTCGGTCACCCTTGTTGTAGATATGCCCATTCTCCCACTCGGGAGCAGTCTCACCAGAAGAGGAAGGAAGCACCTTAACCCAATTCTGGGGACTCTCTACGGGCGACGTGGTAGGAGTCGAGGTATGAGTCTCCAGAGCCTTATACAAAGTGCCGTTATAGAGAACTCGAGTACCTACAGGATACACCACGGAATTGCCACTCCACTCAGGATAGAGGGCAGATACCTTCAGAGCCTCATCATCGGACAATTTCTCAGCCTGCATCATAGCAAGCGTGATAGCAGCGTCCTGAGGAGTACCGGCATTAGGTACAACATCCCAAACCTGGGTAATAGAGCTGCCGTTGTCTCGGAATCGAGACTCAGCATGGTAACCAGTCGGAATATTCGTAGGCGGATCGACCTCCATAACAGGACGACCGGTAGACGAATCCGGCGTAAGGATTACCATATCATTTACAAGATTACCGTAAAACATTTTTCGCCTTCTTTATTATTTCCATTGACCAATTACTATTGGCTGAACATTGAATGTATAAGTTGCATTATTTGTAGTCGGATGGTAAGATACGGCGCCGAAACTTTGTGCTTTTCGCCATTCAGTCTGTATGGTTACTTGGTTAATATAATCCAATGTGTTGTAATACATCTGAGAATATACCACGTTATACGTAGTTGAAGCTAAAGGAATCGGGAGCTCAAAGGTGGTCCTACTGAAAATAACTCCACCCACCCATGACCAATTATTATTTTCGAGTAAGGACATTATGCATAACCCGCTAGGGAGTCGTATTACGCCCCATTTTAAATAGTGTGGAGAACTCGGTTTTGCGGCATTTCCATCATATGCTGGCGCGCTCATAATAGCGTCCAGATCATATGAATTAAATAAAAACCTAGCAGCATTGAATGATATTTTTCCGCTAGAATGGTTCCCGTTATAATCTAATCCGTCTACACTTAGAGTCAACTCTCCTTGACCGGCCGAAGACGTCCTGCCGTGAATCTGAGCCATTGACTCAAGTCGGTTATTGGTTGTATCGGCAGCGATAAGAAAATCAGGATTACCCGAGCCTCCGAGTTTCAATCCATCAGAACTCGGAGCAGCACTCAGAATACCGACTGATCTTCCTTGGTTTGCAACTTCCATAGGCAGAACTCCTGTCGTAATAGATCGAGCGATGGTTGCCGTTCCGTCCTTAGTATCCGTCAGAGAGCACTCAATATAATATACTGAGTTGATCGACGCTGCAAAATGGACATTGACTGTGCCCGATGCCTTGTTAAGATCTCCGGTAGGTGTTACGGTTACGCCGGTAGAATTTCCGTCTTGATAGTATTTGCATACAATGGATTTTGCAACATTACTCGGATAAATGGTTGTGTCTACCTTGTAACTAAAGCTCGCATAACAATAGCCACCTGAGTAATCATGAGTCGTAGAGGTCATTGAGCTGGTACGAATAGCCAGACCATTGGTAAACTTAGGCGGGACGTATAGAAGTTTCCATACTGCATAATATGTCGCATCGACATCGTCAATCCAGTACTTTTCTCCAGGTTTATATGCTACTTGTCCGTCTCTAGTAGTACTCCAACCTAGGAATTCATAATTAGTACGTGTCGGTTTAGTTGTCGGGATTGTTACCTGCTCGCCATACCACTTATCTACTCGACCAGGAGCACCAGTGCCACCGTTTGCGTCAAATGTTACATAATGATGAGCTAAGGCTGGAATCGTGAGATATTGAGTGGCTGAACTCGAACCATTCATATATCCAGATTTATTTGTAACAGTTCCCGAAAGCCAAATGTCATACGCGTTATGACCTTTAGTAAATCGTTGAGAAGCAGAAGTAATGTCTTTAGTACTCCAACTACCAGTAGACGTGTTAAAACTGGTATTAACTACTGACTTTGAACCATTAGCATTAGCATCACCGACAATTCCCGTCCAGATTTGAAAACCCCAACCGCAATCCTGGATACCAACAGTCAAACCTGCTGATACAGAGGTAGCATCCTCGGAGGACCAAGTGTTAATATAGCAACGCCAGTGATTTGTTATGTCGCCGTAAATAGTAGCCAATTGACCCTCCTAAGGAATATAAACCAGTTGCATGGACGTACCCGTATCTCGCCATTGATAGTGACCCATTTGCACTCGAGAAGCTTTCACAGTAGATGTAACACCGTCCAATTCCATGATTGTCTGATCACCCTGCATGAACTTCTCACTCGTATTAGTTAGCTTCGTACGGAACGAACTTGACGAGCTACCAATTGTCAGAGTAGGTTGACCAGATTCCCTAGCAAATGTCATATAGTCGTTGACATTCTTAACAGTCGTAGACATACCTGAGACAGTTGTTTCGGTTGTCTGGATACGAGATGTCAGAGACGTGGACGTCTGTTCAAGCTGAGACTTAGTAGCATAGCTCGATAGTGTCTCGTTATTAACATACGTAGCAGCTACTGTAGAAGAAATCTGATCGGCACGTTGATTAATGGCCGAATGAGTTTCTTTTGAAGTTAGATAATCGGCCATGGAAATACTCTGAGATGTTCCGTCTGTTGGCTCGGCTGTTTGATTCAATCCTGAATGTTCCCATTTACCAGATCCGCGATCAACCATGTATGAGCCGTTTCCGTAATTCCACGGGCAATAGAACCATACATCACAAACGGTATTTGACTTCGCTCGAACTTGAACTTTAACATTTGCACAGTTCAACCCGAGGGTAACTGTTACACCAAACGCATTAGAAGCACTATGTGTTTGTTGATATCCATCCTTGATAAATATAGAAAAATCGGAATTTTGACTCGCTGAGCCGTTATAACCATTGCCAGTGAACACTTGGATTGAGCAACACTCAGCGTCGCCAGAAGAAGTCCACGTTCCTAGTTTAATCCATTTGCTGGAATTGGTTGGTTGCGATCCTAAAAAAGTATATTTAACTGAAGTTTGATTAATCGTTGGATATTTCTGCATATCAGTTTTTGTTTGATATGTTTTTGACACTGCTGACGTAATAGATTCAGATGTGATCTTTAGTTGGGCATCAGTGTATTTTTTGGATTCGGATAAAGCGGTGTTAGCTTTGTTGGAAGCATCGATCTTAAGATCTTCATAAGCCGGTGACCAAGCTGTGGCTTTGTTGCCATACTCCAATTTCATATGCGATACGGTTACCTTTCCGGTAACATTATCTAACCTTAGGCCGATACCTGTAGCTACCTGCGATGAATCGGCGGTAAGTGTAAATTTGTGGTTTACGTGATGTCCAGTTGTAGAGATATTAATTCGAGGAAGCTGTATATTATAGGGTGTACCGTTCCACTGAATAAATGCGCTTCCTCCAGCAACAGTTCCGACTACATCGCAGACGATCACGTATGTTCCGCTTGGGAGACTTCTCACAGCATTGTTGAATAGGCGATACATAGAGTTGGTCTGGTTCACAGTGTTGTTTCCGGTCATAGTGAATGGAGTTTCAGTACCTATCAACAAATTTCTGCTACCTATTTGGATATTATCAATAGCACTAGTAACCTCAGTCTTAGTCGCCCTTAGAGCAATAGCTTCGCTATTCTGCGTAATTTTTGTCTCGGCCTGGGTCACACGATTCTTAAGAGCGTCAACATCATCCTGAGCCTTCTTAGCATTGGCCTTAGCGGTATCGGCGGTGCTCTGTGCCGTACTAGCAGCACTAGCAGCCGCATTAGCCTTAGATTGCGCTGTAGCGGCATTCTGCTTAGCTGTGTTGGCGGTGCTCTGTGCCGTATTAGCCAACTCTTTAGCCTTACTTGCAGCAGAGTTGGCAGCATCAGCAGCAGTTTGAGCAGAAGCCACAGCGTTCTTAGCAGCAGTTAGCTCCTCATCAGTCACATCGGCCCTATTTTGAAGATCTGTCAGATTCTTCTGGGCATCACTCAGAGCAGCATTAGCTTTGTTAGCAGCAGCCTGGGCAGCATCGGCATTAGCCTTAGCAGTCGAAGCCGCAGTAGCAGCACTAGTAGCATGTTCTTGGGCCTTATTAGCAGCAGTTTGAGCAGCAGTAGCCGTCGCATGAGCAGTATTAGCCGCAGTAGCTGCATCGTTAGCAGCCTTCTGAGCGTTATCAGCAGTTGTCTTTGCAGCAGAGGCATCCGTACGAACCTCTTCCACGCTGCTTACTGTCTGCTCAATACGATCACTAAGCTGATTCACAGTTGACTTTGTAGCATAAGTCTTCTCAACGGTGTTGGAGAGATTTGTAACAGCCGTATCATCAGTATACTTACTTGCTTTGACCCAATCGGACTCAGCATATGCCTGACTATCAATCTTCGGAGTCTGACAACGCATAATATCGCCTTTAGAGCCCTGAACCCATAAGTCCCCAATGTCATAAGGTGGTTTCGGGGTAACAATAAATATGCGCTTCTTGGCATTCGCAGTAGTTTGAGCCTTAGCTGCATCAGATAAGGCCTTAGTGACCTCAGTATCTTTAATTCTAGCCCAAGAATATACCCCATTTTGATGCATATAGCGATAGCAGAATCCGGTCTTATTGTCGTAGTAAAGGTCTCCAAGATGAGTCTGACGATCCTTATCAGTAGTCCAATTGACCTCGGGCTCTGTCAATGCATTAGGGATGCCATCGTAGAACCAGGTCTGAATAGCGCCATCAATCTGATCTTTAAGATTAGTGATGTCACCATCAAATTTACTAACAGCATTTGCCAAATCAGATGCGTTTGACTCGGCTGCTTTCTTAGCCGCATCAGCAGTGGATTGAGCCGTTTGAGCTGCCTTAGTGGTAGTCTCGAGCTCTTTCTTTGTGCTATACGTCTGAGAAACCTCAGTACGGAGCCCAGCAGCAGATTTAGAAATCTCAGTTTTGAGATTACTTTCGGTAGCACTCAACTCGGACTTCTTTGTATAGTCAGCTTCCATAGTCTCTTTAACTGTGGTAATCTTACCAGTCAAATCATCACGCAGAGTAGCTGCATCCTGCTTAACCGAGGTCATTTCTTTGTTGATCTCAGTAATCTGAGTCTTTACATTACCGACATCCTTGTTCGCCTGAGCAGCAGAGCTTAGAGCGCTATCGGCAGTGGACTGAGCGTTGCTAGCAGCTGTATTAGCGTTAGATGCAGCCTCATTAGCTTTCTCTGCAGAAGACTGAGCTGAATTGGCAGCGGTTGTCGCATCGTCAGCAGCCTTCTTCGCAGTATCTGCCGCAGTCTTAGCCTCAGTAGCCTTCTTTTCAACAAGAGTTACCTTAGCTTTAGTATCGTTTGAAGTAGAGATAGCCGTATCAGCTTTAGATACAGCTGAGTTAGCTATGTCTGTTACCTTGTCGGCTTTCGCAGCAGCGTCTGCAGCAGCATCTGTCGCGGTATCTGCCTTATCTTTTGCTTCTTGAGCAAGCTTAGCCGAATTCTTAACATTATCACCAAGAGCATCGACTGTGTCTAGACTTGCATTGATTGAGGCATTGAGAGCTTTTAGATATGCACTCTGCTGGCCGGTAAGAGTATCATACGAAGCACCTAAGTCAAAGGTAGTATTCTCAGGATTCATCAAATCGAGATCGATCGAATTAACCATGAGGTACTCGTCTACCTTGCGGGGCTTAGAACGAACTCGTACCGCCTGACCGAGCTGAAGATGCTGGTACTTCTCGCCAAGAATAAGAGCAAGGTCTACAGCCCTGACTGAGATGGTGAGAGCAGGAGATAGCAGAGTATTAAGTGTCTTGCAGGCGTACTCAAGAAGACCGTCGTGAGTCTTGATATCGGTATTCGAGACATAGTACTCTCGATAACCGTAACGGGCAACAGCTTCTACGTCATAAACCCTATCTCCCATTTTGACGATAGTCGAGGAGTAAGGTGTACCACCATCTGCACAACCTTCAAGAGTGATTGGCTTCATCTTGACATCTGTTTGACCCTCAGGAGGATCTGGCGTATAACCAGTTGCCACAACCGCCGTGTATTGAGACTCAGCAATCGTGGTCTTGGTGAAGTCAAGCATGTTGACGCCGTAATCAATAATCTGAGTATTAACATCATGGACGTCAGCGTAAAGGTCAAGAATATTCAGATCATCTTGATATCGTACGAACAGATAACCGCCAGCAGAGTTCAGAATCTTGTCCTCAATCTCAGAGGCAGTTGTTGGACGCTGTTCAGACGAACGATAAATATAGTTGTTCTTATCGAGGACATTGCCCTGATTCACACCGACTGAGAAACGCTTGCGTGAGTCAAGACAATTAGAATTATGCTGGTCAATCAGCCATTGAAAGTAACCCTCATAAGTTGAAGGAGCGTTAAGAGGTTGTTCTCCTTTAACTGTAGAGTACGGACGAACTCGAGTAGCAGTCAAGTAATCGAGAACGCCCGTACAAGAAACAGAACTATTTCCCTCAAAGTCTTCCTCTATTTTAGTAATCTCACCCTTGAACAGAATAAGATTATTGAAATAGATTCGAACTTCTCCTGCTCGTTCAGCGATCTTGGAATATAAAGAATGCGTAGGAGCGATAGTGAAATCGAAATACGATGCAGCATTAAGCTTAGCCGAAAGTTTCGTATCGGTTATACGATCATCCGTATAAGGATCGAAAAGAAGTTGATTGTCATACAGAACCTTATAACCCATACTTTATCCTTTCTTACTTGTATGTACCAACAACGTAAATTCCACAATGAAGTTCTGAGTAAGTACCACTATACGGATCAATGGTACGAAATGAAGGAGCTACAGTGGTTGATACAGAATGTGCTGCAGCAATATAACTCTGATGACTTCCTGGAGTACCGCCGTCACCATTAAATGAAATCATTGTAAATGGCTTTTCAGAAAAAGCAAAGGGGTATGCTCCAAAACTCTGTTGCGAATCAGTACCATACATAGCGCCCCATTGAATTTTATGATCAACGCGACCAAAATTCTTATCATTAATTCCGCATTCGGCACGTCCTGATTTCCATTTTCGATACCACCATTCTCCAGATTTACCTTGTTCTACAACGTAATCCAGACCCAGGGCATCCAGCGCTTTAATTGCGTTATTAATCGGTTCTGGAGATACAAAATCACTAGGACTAATGAGCTCCAGTTTCAAATTTTCGGTAGCAGCCATTACAGATCCTCCCAATCATATGTTAAATATGCGTTCACTTCTGGTTTATTCTCTAGACGATAATCCAATTCTCTCCAATGTTTTTCGGAAAAATCAGACCATCTCTGTTCGGCCAAATCGAACCAAGCTTTGGGGGCTCCAATAACGCTCGATCCAAGATTATGTATTTCATCCCAACGATAGGAATGAGAATCCGACCAAGTCATTTGATAACTTCCAGATTCTCCGATTTCATCCCAATGAACATAATAAAGCTTGTGCGTATTCAGATAAACTTCATTCAAGCCCTGTTTAAACAAAATATCGTTAAGTCGATAAGTTCCAGCTGGGATTATTTGTTCGCCGTTTGTTCCAAATGTGATAAAGCAAGGCTCTGTGCATTCCACCGTCGGATGAACGGGACGCCTACCGGACTCAAAACGATACAGCTTGCCGCCAGTAGCATTAAGTCGATAAGCACAATGTTCTTTCAACTTATACGGGTTCGCATCGACCTTAATCTTGAACTGTCCTAGAAGGCCATTTGCATAAGCCTCGTGGCTATAGGAATCCACAGAAAAACGTCCGTGGTAGGTATAACCAGGATCCATTGTCATCGTGTAATCAAACGCTCGACCATGGAGGAAGTTACTTACCTCAGTCTTAACCTTCTCGAAATTCTTTACGTCGATAACCGCAAACGTGAATTCCTGATTGCGATTCTTATAGGCAACATCCCCGGTAAGCGCCTCGGTCAAATCAATGACTCCGTTGCCCCCAGGGATGTCAACCGTATAAGTCTTAGGCTCAGGAGGCTCCAGCGTGTAACCATCCAACAGAACCATCTGAAAACGAATTGACAAATCAACACCGTTTACGATTAGACGGTTGTTGGGTAAATCTGGATAACTCACGCCAGACCTCCTCTCCTAGAAAGAACACCAAGCTGCTGATTCATAGGCTTGGCGATAGACGAAGCAAGCTTCTTACCATCAACGTACATGGCGGTCTCAGAATTCGCCACAGCATCAGTGTAGCTTCCGAGATTATCATTAAGTTCGTTGATAGCGTTGAGAACTTGAGTGTTGGACTTCATTGTCTCAAGGTTGGACTGCTCAATAGCTGATTGCATAGTACTCATAGGACTTGTAATACTACCGACAAATCGAGTATCAACCTTAAAACGCTTATTGCTCATAGAAGCTAGAACGTTATTTGAATCAATAACCGGAGTAAGAGTCGCAGTTGCCCCGGACATTGAATCTTGCATCTTAGCGACAGCAATATCACCGACTGATGCAGCGGTCATGCCAACTTTCTTCTTGAGAGCAATGATACCATTGATTAAGCCCTGATCAAAGAATAGACCAATCTGATGAGTCAGTTTTGATGGAGAATGCTCACCAGTAGCGTCCTTAGCCGCTTTAACAGCCCTAGCGCCCATGGAAGCAGCCGCATTAATTGCCTTGTAAGCTCCAGCATGGATGCCATCGGCCATACCCTGAGCCAGATTAATACCAATGTTGTAGAAACTACTACTATCCACCGCGGACTTGCAGGAATTCACAACATTACGAACAGCAGTAACGCAGGAAGACTTTCCGTTATTAATACCACGCTTAAGAGCGGTCATCATAGCCTTGCCAGCATTCTCGAAATTTGTATGAGAGGCTGAGCCACTAGACGTCGCCTGATTGCGCATAGCAATTATGATGTTTTTCACAGCCGTGGTTGCTGCTGCTTGCTGATTAGACATCCCGTTAGACAATGCTGTTGCAAATCCTTGAGTGACAGTGTTCGCTGCTGTAGTAAACGATTCAGAGGAATTGTTGATGGCGTTTACGACAGAATTCATCAATCCCGTAACCGCGACCGATAGAATTACTGAATTCGATGTGATGGCAGAAGCAATAGAATTAAGATTCGTTGAAACACCCTCAGCAACACCAGTAAGATCAGTCGGAATATTTTTAAGAGCAGTTGAGAAATCGGAAATTTTAGTCGCTACTCCACCAAGATCTACAGTAGATAAGGTACTCACACCAGTAGCCATTTTGCCTAAGCTCTTTGCCGCAGAACTAAACGACTCAATTGATCCAGAAGTATCATCAAAAGAATGCAAGCCATTAGCGAGGTGAGTCAGCTGAGTACCAATATTTTCCGGAACGGTAACGCCAGACCAAGCTTGCACTGAAGCTGCCATGTTCTTCAGTGGATCGTTCAAAGCTGAAATAGAAGCAGCAGAGATTCCGGAAATCAAGAATGAATTTACTCCATTACCTAAAGTTTCAAGCATTACTCCCAAATCTTGGCTTAACGTTACATTTTTCCAAGCTTTAACCGACGCTGCCATGTTCTTCAGCGGATCGTTCAAAGCTGAAATAGATCCGGCGGAAATACCGCTAAGAACAAATTGGTTAACACCTCGAGCTAGTTGACCAAGCCCAGCCTCCATGTTTTCCGGAATGGTTACGTCTTTCCACTTCTTAACGGATGAGGCCATATCGCCAAGAGGTTTTGCAGATTCTGCTAATGCACCAGCTCCCATGACGAACGTGAATTTTCCAACGCCATCCGCCAATTTTCCAAGCTGATCTCCAATTCCGTCAGGAACCGTAACACCTTCCCATTTCTTAATAGATGAAGCCATATCACCAAGAGGTTTAGCTACCGTGGAAATAGTTCCGGCACCAAAACCGCCTAACGTAAATTTCATTACGCCAGAAGCTAAACCAGCTAGCTGCGAACTTAAATCTGAAGGAACTTTTACGTCAGCCCATTTCTTAACAGAATCAGCAAGAGTTCCAAGAGGTTCAGCAATAGTAGCTATCGCCCCAGCTCCAAAACCAGAAAGAGTGTTAACTAAACCACCAAGAGCTGCGTCGCCAAGAGCTCCGGCCATAGCGACAAGACCCTTATTGATCTCATCCCAAGACATCGATCCAAACTTTTGTAATGCATTAGCAAGCGAATCTAGCTGAGGGATAAGTGTATCTAACGAAAGGGCACCGAGAACTCCAGAAAGACCGGTAAGACCTTCAGCACCGCAAGCTATTACTAACTCTGCAAGAGCGCCGCCCATAGCCGTAAGACCGGCTCCAATCTCAGACCAAGACATCGATCCGAACTTCTGTAATGCGTCGGCAATAGTTCCAAGTTGAGAAGCAACTAAATCGATTCCTATAGTGCCAACTACACCAGAAAGACCACTTAAACCAGCTACCGATACAGCTGCAACCAGCTCAGCTAATGCGACGCCCATAGCAGTAAGGCCTTTGCCGATTTCTTCCCAAGAAAGATATGCGACTCGATTAAGCGCTTCGCCAATCGGTTCTAACGCTTGAGCCACTATGAGAATTGCTGCAGCACCAGCAACACCGCCAGTAAAACCGGTAAATTTGTCGACAGCAATCAAAGCAACGGACAATTCAGCAAGAGCGATTCCTATTCCCGTTAGGCCTCTACCGATCTCGCCCCAAGAGAGAGATCCAATATCGGTTAAAGCCGGAACAATAGACTTAATTGCTTGTGCTATGATGAGAATTGCAGCTGCTCCGCGAATCGACCTCTTACGTCCAGCGAATTTATCAAGAAGAACTGTAACTCCAGTCAATTCGCCAAGAAGAATCGTAATAGCGCCAACACTTTTTGCGATGTTCCCGAGTTTCATCTTACCTATCGGAACCATAGCGGAAGCTATAATCTTTATAGACGTCGCTAAAGCCAACAAAGCAACGCTAGTCTTAGCCTTAACTTTGATCTTGTTTAAAAGTCTAGAAGCTAAAACAAGATCAGCCATACAAGCTGTTATTCCGGCAATACCCTTAGCGATGGATTCTACATCCATATTGCCAATTGTCTTCATAATACCGGAAAGAATCTTAATAGACGCTGCCATGGCTATAAGAACGGCGGCGGTTTTAAGACTTCCTTCTGACATATTAGCCTTTTGCGTGAATTTGGCTAATCCAGACATTAAGACTCTAACGGAAATGAGCCCCTTTGCTATGCCTTCAATATCCAGGCCAGCAATGATCACCATAGCCTTTGCCAATTTCTTAATGGCCATCGCCATTAAAACCATTGACGCCGAAGCCTTAATAATCGACCCGGTATCTGTTCCAGCTAAGGATTTTGCAACTCGACTAACTGCTATGTTGAGTTCGGCCAACAACACACCAATGGACACAAGACCCTGTGTGAGCTGATCCTGATTAAGTTCGGACAACTTCTTCATCGAATCGACCAACATTGCGACTGACGCAGCAATGATTAACAGTTTACCGAACTTAACCGTACCGGTGAAGTCGGTTAGCGCCGTACCGACAGTCTTGAAGAATTCAGAAATATTGCTACTAATCTGCTTAAGTCCAAAAACATCTTTCGATTGCTTTAAAAACCCCTTTATCGTCTCTACGAAATCTCCGAATTTGTCAGAAACTGTGACAAGATTAGCAGCTATTCCCAACAAAGAACCAGCTTTAATTCCGGAGAAAATATCATCCAACGTTACGTTATCCTTAAGCCATGTAAAACCTTCTTTTAGGCCGCCAGATAAAGAGGAGGCCAAAGTTTTAATAACATTAAGAACTGTTGTTAAGATATTCTTTGCCGTTAAAACAGTATCGGAAAAACCCTTCCAACCGGAGGACAATACCGATAAAACTTTCACAACACCTTGCGATACAGCAGTAAATACGTCAGATTTCTTAGCGGCATCGTCGATCTCAACAAGAAAATCACCAATAGCAGCCGTCATATCCAACAAGCTTGACGTAAAAACAGAAAATCCAGTAGACGAGCCAAATTGCTTAAACCCATTAGCAATAGCCATTACCGATTGTTTTCCAAGATCAAAAATAGCGAAGACACCTTTAGCAGTCCTGCCTATTTTATCAAGAGTCTTTTCAGAAGGTATCAGGTTCTTAGAGAATTTATCAATAGCCTCAGTTAACGAATATAGCTTCTCGCCGGTCATTGGCGGAAATACATCATCAAAAGAGTCTTTCACTTTGCCAACAATATCGGAAAGACCCTTAAATGCATTTGATAAAGCGTTTATTAGATGTTCGCGACCAGAAAGTTTGGTCATTTTCTTAGCGTATTCATCAATGTCAATAGAACCATTTTTGATTCCATCATCTAAAGCTATCAAAGATGCAGCTTGATCTTCAGTATACCCCTTGGCTTTTAGCTCCTCGTAACCAAGTCCACGAACCTCATCGGCCATCTTAGATATGGATTCAGATAGAATTGAAGAATCAGCCCAACCATCTTTCAATGATTTGGCGAAAGATCCATTCTTATTGATTATCTCATCTACAGAAACCCCATGCTCTCTAGCGACTTGTTTTGTGGTTTCCATAAATTTCTGCTCATCGGATATACCCTCGGATAATAACTGTTTCCATCCAGTCGATAATCCGGACGTAAGCATAGCGTTTCTGGCATTAGCTGATTCGTTAACGATCTTCGATAAAGCATCAGAAATATTGGTGAATAAATCTTTTGCCTCTTCGAAATCACCAAATATAATCTGCCAAGAATTGGTCCAACCAGAACCAAGAGCCTCTTTTAAGGTATCAATCAACTGAGAGAAAGTTTTCACCTTTGTCGCAGCATCGGCAGCAGTCTTAGCCATATTGGCAATATTCGTAGCTTCTTCTTTAGTATATCCTTGGTCTACCAAAGATTGTACAGCTCGTTCGTAGTCTTTCGCAGTATCAACATTCAAAGAGAACTGACGCAAAGTCTCGGTAAGAACTTGTGTGGTAAGCCAACCTTCGGAAAGTGACTCTCGGAATGATCCTTTAGCGGCAATAGCCGCTTTCGCTCCCGTCTTAAGATGTTCAGACGTTCGGATAAGCGCGTCTTGGAACACCTGACCGCCCATACCAGCATTAACGACTGAGTTCCAATCCATCAATTTAACTGTGCCAGTAGCGATTGCCTGTGACAACTGATACATTGCAGTACTTGCTTGCTGAGAGGTAGAACCAGACACTGCCGCCAAATTAGCAATGCCTTTGATCGAATCAACCGAAGTTTGAAGGTCCACACCAGCTGCTGTAAATGTGCCAATATTTCGCGTCATCTCGGTGAAATTATAAATGGTTTTATCAGCATAAGTATTCAGTGTACTTAAAGCATTATTAACGTCATTAAGATTCGATCCTTTGGATTGTGTGTTAGCCAAAATCGTTTGAATGGCGTTCATTTGTGTTTCGTATTCGCGAAAACCGTCAGTAATAGGCTGAATCGACAATGCGCTAATCATCGTTTTTCCAGCATTCAAAGCGGCATTCGTAATATTTTGAAGAACGGTCATTCCGATTACGCCAAGAGTGGAAAAACGATTGGAGACACTTTCAACGGCACTGATTAACGAACGCATATCAAACGAATCTGTTTTAGACTTAAGATCGTCTATGTCTTTGTTTGTACCTTTGAAATTTAATTTTCCACTAAGATCACTGAGTTTTTTAACTGCATTCTGGATATTCGATAAACTAAATACTTTATTTTTTGATTGCAACTCGTCTATCGATTTTGTAGTAGTCTTAAGGTTGATGCTCTTTTCAATACCCTTAAGATTGTTTACAGCCTTAACCAAATTCGAGGTATTAAGATTCTTAACCGATTTTTCCAAGTCTTGTATTGATCTGGACGAATCTTTGAAATTCAGACCTTTTTTCAAGTTTTCAATTGATTTTAAAGTCTGAGCTACACCTTTTTCAAAACCCTTATTATTAAATTCGAGGTTTACTACACGATTGTCTACACTGCTCATTAAGATGTAACCTCCTTCCAAATATCGTCAACCATGCTATCAAAAATCGGACGAATAGCTGGATTTATATAATCTCGTCCTTGTACGTAACCACCGTTTCTTGTACCGTGTCCATATTGAAGAATCACAGCGATATTTACGCCCTTGTTGATATTGTCGTTAGTCCAATAAATGGAATTACCATAAATCTCATAACCCCAAGAACTTGAAGTTTTTCCACTGTCTATTGGAGTAGCGCTAGATAATGCCTGTACACCTATTTTGCCATATTTATCTAAGATTTTTAAATAATCTTTATTAGAGACTCTTTTCAAAAATTTCTCAATTTTCTTGAAGTCGCCAGTTTGACTTATTCGAATCCCCATGATTATCCCTTAGAATTAAGCATTGCGCGACGTTTGGCATTAAGTTCAGCATAACGACTACGTACTTCATCTTTAGACATTTTTTTGGGCGGTGCGCTTTTTTGCGAACATACATTGATCAACGTTAAGAGTCTATTGAAATGCCATTTTTCGCATTCAAACGGAATATTTAAAGCAGTCATATAGTAATATATGACTTCGTTTGTTATAAAAGACTCACTTCCATGTTTAACATTAACGTCTTTTATAACAGTCGCAGTCATTGGCGCGTTTATATATGAAATAATAGTGTTATAGGCAGAGGTATCAATAAGATCATAAATTGTATCAGAAACATTCTTGTTGATAGTCATGCATTTTATGTATTCTATCATTTCGTCGTAAGAATGCTCTGATTCAATAATAAACGGTTTACAAAATTTAGATTCCCATTTGGAAATCGAAAGAAGCGAATGCTCGAGAATAAGCGTTCCGCCTTTGATTGTCACGAATTCATTGGTTTCGTCATTAAAAAACTCAGAATCCGAAATTTCAATCTCGAGCATTCGTCTTCACCTCTTTGAGTTATCTATGCCTATTTGACTACACGAAAACCATCGATCAAAGCTTTCTTATTTGGATCTTTCTTAACGTCGGCAACTACCGCATTTACAAAATCGGCCGCAACCGTTCCGTCCTTATCCGAAAGAAGTTCAAGCATAAGATTAGAAAATGCCTCAGTCTGCATAAACGCCTCTGAGAGCTCTTTCGACTTAATGAATCGTCGACCATCGTCAGACTTTTCGCCATAGCATCGAGCGATAAAATCAGACCAAATATTCCAAAGCTTTACGTTATCTTCAGTTTCGACAGCTTTTATGATGAACGCTTCAACGCCTCCGCGTTCGCTATTGATATATCCCAAAGTTTCGGCGTTACTAAGATTAAAGTAAAAATCCTCAGTTCGCTCTACTCCGTTATAATCGACATACGTAATAGACTTCTTAAGCATAGTAATAACTCCTTAAAAGATTACTTCCATTTTGACTAAATTACAGACTTTTCAGTATTCTTGGTAGACATGTCAGAAAGCGATACTGCCTCGGCCGCACCAAGAGTAGTGATAATGGTCTGAGGATCGGGAAGAGATGCGTCAGCCGTCTCGGAACCATAAAGGATCTTCTCAAGAGCAGCAAGCTTCTCGGGATCAGCGTAACGAGAATCAATCATCATGCTAGCAGTAGGCTTGAAGCCAGCGATGGACACCGGAGTGGTTGTGCACTCCCAAGAAAGAGTCATAGCATCGGGAGAATCATTAACAGTCTCATAAGCCTTCTCAGAAGGAGAGGCGGTGCAACCGTAATAGATGTGAAGTCGATAAGCAAGCTCAGAATCAACATCATTACCGATACGAGAACGATAGCAGAAACCGAAAGAATTACGAGTCTGCTGACCAATGTAGGCGCCCTTGGCAACCTGACGAGAACCGTCACAGGCCGCAAACTCATCAGGATAGGTATAAGCCTCAATAGTGAAACCAAGAGTCTCAGCCGAACGCATAACGGCATACTTGCCATTATCAGCGTACAGATCAGTAGGCTCGGCGCCATCAGGGGACTCCGTAACCGCCGTCAAACCATTCCACGCAACGCCGGTCGTATAACCAGAAGTGGTCTTAGGATACAGAACACCTCGGTCAGTGCCATTCTCAAAGAAACGCTTGCCATCATCGTCCCAAGAAAGGGTCTTAGAAGCCATATGTTTCCTCCTTAATAATAAAGATTAAAAATGTCATGATGTAAATTGTCTGACGTATAATGACGATCATACGTACACATAGGCAATTTTGCAAGTTTATCCATTATCCGTGAGCTAACATCTGGATCTTTAGAAATAACCGTTAGCTGATAACGCTTTGTGAAACGATAGCCAAAGTTATTAGCGAAATCGGTATCACCACTAGATCGCTGATAGATAATACATGGATAATGGATTTGTTTAGACTCTGGCGGATCGAAGTAAACATAATCAGAACCGAGAATCTCGTGCAAGACCTTGCTTAGCTCGTTTCGATTGTTACTCATTATAAATACCACCAAGAGTAAGAATAAGACGGGGAGGCTGGACCTCAACAGAAGTTACTTTCCAGTTACTCCCCATCCAAGAAGCATACCGAATGGCAAAGAAGTTCTCATTAGCATAAGCGTCAGCAACAATGCTAATCGAATTATTAACAACAACCTTGTCATTAATAAACTCAGTTCCGTCGAGACGACGAACGTTACGAGTCACATCCCCATAATAATTACGTTCAGTGATCTCTTCCGTCCAAACGTCAGGAGAACTCTCCACACTAGAGGCGAATCCAATAGCGCCATAATACTTTGTCATTCGTCACTCCCATTTTGATTAATTCTACTCAGCGGAAGAATCAAAAGTCTCAACCGAGATAGCAGCATAAGGCTTAATCAGAGCGCCAGAGCAACGAGTCTCGATCAGATACTTCTGCTGGTTGTAGTCGATGTCGAAGTCGTCAAACATGGACACGGCGCCGCCCTTGTCAGCACCAACGTTGTAGTCCTTAAGGTTGACAATGAGACCAACAAGATTAAGATCCTTGGTAGCGGAAGCAGCCACGTCGCCCTTGCTAGTGTCGCCCTTGCGAGTCCGGCCCTCCATGAGCTCAACGGTCACGATGTCGGAAACGCGCAGACGGTTAGCCAGCTCATCCTTCGTCTTATACTTAACGTCACCGATCTGATTCTCAAGGAGAAGCATATCGGTAAGAACATCCTCGGTGGTATAGAACACCGGGTTGCCAGAACCCTTATAATTCTTACGAGCACGGATAATAGCCTTAATAATAGCCTCAGTCTTAGCTTCCTCAGTGGTCATACCCTTAGTGTCAACCTGGGCACGGATGGTATAGAAAGTATCATCCTGCCAAACAGGTCGAATGTTAGTCGGGAAGATACGATCATCGGAGGAATCGGATCGACCGTCGCCGATAAGAACAGCACGAGCAATTTCCTCATCCAGCATCATGCGCATCTCACCCTTGACCCAGGCCACGACATCGAACTCAGTAATATCGATAACGTCGTCTCGATCAAACTTCTGCTTCTTATAAATGGTCTGCGGGGTAGTGGTACGCTTAAGAAGAGTAAAGACTTCCTCAAGCTTCTTCTTACCCTTAGTATAACCTCGAGCACGCGCCTCGTCAGCAGTGATATTTGCGAACACGGACTTGATTCGGGAGAACGGAGTGTGCGAGACACTGTTCATTACGACCTTGACCCAGTCCATATTGCGGGAAACAAATGCGGGAGGAGTGTTAAGGCTCTTGAAATCGGGGAACAAGGTATCGATCTGATCGATGCCGTAGGTTGCCTTACCATGCTCAAGATAATCAGCATAGCTAACATCCTCAAGACCATGCTGCATCACCGAGTCACGCAAAGAACCGCAACGCTTTGCGTCTCGAAGAATCTCATCAAAATCAATAGAATGAGCCATGGTGTCATCCTCATCCTCAAAAGCATTATGCTTCATATTATCCTCACTTTCGGTATCAATATCGCCGCTGGCAGCCTGACCAACCAAATAATAAAGTACGTTCTTCTGATCCTCGGTCATAGAATCAATGACATCCTGAACAGTCTTCTCGTTAGATCCGGTATTATCGGCCATATCTTTTTCCTTTTCATCAGTTTTGTCAGCATGAGTAATACTGACATCAGTTTCATCATCCGACGAATCGAAAGAATCCTCAGAATCATCCTTATCATCAGAATGATAAATTACGGGATTACTGTTAAGATTAAAGCAAATCTCAGCATCCTCGGTCTCTTCATTCTCATCAGAATGAACCATTACCGTATCAATATATGCCCCGGGATTAGCCCCAGCAAGAACTAAACTGACTTCACGAATAGCACCGTGAATAACGTTAGCGCCATCCTGCTTAAGCTTGTTAGCATAAATAGACAGCGCCTTAACATCGCCATTCTTAACAAGTTCTTTAGCATTTAAACCCGAAGGAGTACTATTAAACAATCCGTAAGCATATACGCCATCGTCTCGGTTCTCAAGCATAGCATGACCTAAAACGTTGTCCGGAGACATATGATCGTGCTGCCAAACCAAAGGCACTTTCTTATGATCATTATCCTTGAACGCGTCGCGCATAATGATACGACCATCAGAGCACTTAATATTGTTACGGGTAGCATAGCCAGAAAAATCATACTTCATACGGTTCCTCCTTTACATTTGTAGTTTCTTTACAATACATATAAATAGAATTATCGAGCAAGTATTATATCTTTACTGATAACTTCCATTTTGATTTTCGACATCCGATACGTCATTGGGATAGTAATCGGACTCCGATCCATAATTAGCATTGGGATCGATAAGATTCTTATTACGAAGCTCATCAGCACTAGGCTCTTCAGAAGGTTTAAATCCAAGAGCTGTACGGAACTCATTACCTGTAAGAACCTCGTTACGACTAAACGAATCTACCATCTGAGAAATCTGGGTCACCGTCATGTACTTAAATGGATCTTGGAACGTCATAATCTGCTGATTCCGAGTTCGAGCAGTCTTTGTCAAGAATTTACAATTCATAGCATCACGAATTGCTTTAACGACTGGTGCGACTGTTCGCTGATAATAATTGTTCATCGTAGAATCAGTAGCTGTACCATTAAGCACTGTAACGTCAAGACTCAACTGAGAATATAACTGATCAGTAAGTGTCTTAATCTGCTCAGGAAGAGTATTCTCAACAGAACGATTAAGTTGGGTAAACTTTTCCGTAGCATCAATATATGCGACACCATACTTGGAATTCTCGAGCTGGTCTTCAAGAGAACGCTTACGATCTTCGGCGCGCTTCTTTTGGGATTCATTACGAATCGTATATGGCAACTGAACGATAGCATCTAGCTTAGACGAGTTAGCCTTTGCGTCGGCATCGTCGAGAAGTTTGAGCTTATAAACGAGTCGCTTCAAAGTAGAATTAGGCTCATTCATAACAGCATAAAACGGATTCTCAACAATAGCTACCGATGACTTAGGCATGGTGATTTGCTGTTTAATTCCTGAATTATCGTTATAAACTTCAAGATCGACATGCTTTGGATGCCAACCAACGATCTTTCCTCGTCGCATAGAATTGATGTCGTAAGACCCCGTAACAAATGGGTCCAACGTCGTATCAATTGGAACGATTGCGATACATCCTTCTTCTAGAAGAGAATAAGCGATGTCAGCCATAAAAGCAGTTGCAGTCTGATCAAGATTTGCCTCTTCGTTAAGGCAATAATTTAAACCAGAATTAATCTCTTCTTTGTAACGCTTATTCTCGTCAACGTGAACATGCATAAAAGTCGTAGCTGCAACATCAACGGCTATTCGATTGTAAATAGCGTTAATGATGGTACGCTCAGAACCAATAGATATCCCAACACGATCCGGCCGATAACCGTAAGAAGACCCAACAGACGTAGAATACCGATAGTCAGTCGTCTCTTGATTACTAAAAGCATTCCAGGCATGTTGAAGCCTTGTCCTAAAAGATTCAGCCATAGAATCACCTGACGACATAATAACCGACCTTGGCGGCGGTTTTTGCTACTCTAGCGGCATTTGCAGTTGTTAGAATATTTTTTCCGACACCAACCCAGGGATTCTTGCTTAATGCATAAATACCTGCTGCCGTCGCTCCAACCGCGATGATCTTCTTAGAAACGGCGATTCCTTTATCGATTCCTTTTGGATTTAACCGTTTATAATTTTGCTCAAGATTCATTCGTTTGTTTAGTTTATTAAGTTCAGCGTTCGATAACTGCTTGTAATTCTTTTTTCGTAAAGGTTCTGACTCTAAATAATCTTTAGAATAAGTTGCTCTGCGTTTTTGACGTCTGCTTTTCTTTGACCCGGACGATACCGGTTTTCTCCGTACGCCCCACTTCATACCTGGGACACCGTAGTGCATGAGGTAATCTGGATAAACATACATGTAAAAACCACCTCCTAATACATATACGTAAGAATCTTCTTACCAACTTTAGCGTATCGAATAACATCATCTGAGGAAATCGAAGTATTTAAAACTCCATATTTATTCACTAAATATAAACCTCCACCGACGGCTGCTGTCGTTGCAGCAGCTTTAGCTGACATCGTTAAACCTCGTTTGACAGCTGCTATTTTGCGACTTCGATTAGCTCCTACTTCTGGGGCTTTTCGAGCCTTAGCTCGCTCAATATCATGTTTAGACATTAGATCTGAATATTGACGTTTAAGCTGCTTATTATTCGGATCGGCATCAAGCTGCTTCTTAACTTTTTTAGCAGCGCTTAAATATTTTCGGGAAGCATCTTTTCCTACTTCTCCACGAATAGCACCTTTTCGATAAGTAGTATTTTTACGAAGAGCTTTCTTATAAGCTTTCTTACTACTCTTATAAGCAGATTTTGTTTGCTTATTTCGATTAGATTCATACGCCATACGATTGGTATTCATTGATTTGCCAAGATCGATAGCATTTTCCTTCTTTTTGGAATTGCTATTCCAATTCTTAAAACCAGCGTCCACTTTGTCATTTTGACGACGAGCCATAGCAGCACGTACACTAGTAGAAGAATAATCTTTCTTTCTCACGCCCCACTTCATACCTGGGATGCCGTAGTGCATGAGATAATCTGGATATTGATACATCTTAGTTACCTCTCTATTCAAAGGAATCTCGATTAAGCTTAAATGCTACATATGCATCAAGCATTGCTGCTACCGAGTCGATCTTATCTTGATGGCGCTTCTTATACAGCTTACGATTACCGTTAGTATCTTCCAAAGCAATTGCATTGCCCATACAGAATTCCATCAAAGATTCGTCGAACAACAAAGCTCGATTCTCGGCAAGTTTCTTCAACTCACCAAGAGGAACCGACTCCGTCTTAACACCTTGAATTACTTTCTCGATGCCAAACGGACCGTTCTCGGTAGCCCATCGGTTAACAAATTCCTTTGCGTTATATGGGTCATAACCAAAAGAAGTAACGTCATATTCGTTATCTGCAATATACTGATCTAGATCGTTATAGACTTCATTCATGTCCAAAGCGACGCAATCGAGAACCATCAAAGAACCTTCTCGTAAGAAATCTTCGTACTTGATCCTTGTCGCAGGAGTAAGTTTAGCCATTGTGTCTGAAGAAATGTAGCACCGAGTCTTAATTCCGTATTTTTCTCGAGGAAGAGGAAACAAGAATGTAAACGCACAGAAGTCGTCGCCCTGAGAGAGATCTGCTCCCATAGAGCATTGCATCTGCCAGAAATTTCGTGGCTTATGAGGTAGAGTTTCTTCGTAAGTGAAGAAATATGTGTAGCCCTCCATAGGAATTCCGAAACGCTTAGCAAGAATATCGTTTCGTGTAGAGGGAGCCTTCTCAGCGCGCTCAACATCAAGCTGGTAAGTCTCATAGGAAACAGTCTTACCAATGTTGGGAGCGGCCTTCATCCACATAGAAGGATCTGCCACTTCTTCAATGCTGTCAAGTTTGTAATACCAAATGGACACGTGTGGATTCTCATACTCGCCTTTGAGTATGTCCATCAATTCCATTTTGATTGTATCACCGGCACCATTACGAACTGTACCCTCAGAAGAGATGGCAAGAATCAAGTAATCGTCATTCTTAGATGCGCCTTGTTCCAAAGCGCCAATTACGTCTTCTCTAACATCGCAAGAAAGCCATTCGTCAATCGAAGAGAACTTTGGCTTAGCTCCCTGAACCTTTTCGATCGACATCGGTCGAGCTTCAATGATAGAGTTTGTCAAGAAATTCTCAATACCCTTCTTGGTGGATGAGAGTTTCTTGCGATCGGCCAAACTTCCAGCGGTATTAGCCAGATTACCATCAGTTAGAAATTGAAATAATGGACCTTTGGCTCTGGTGATTGCCGTTCGAATAGGACTAAGTGTTTCTTCAGTCTGTGTGATTGTTGGAGCCATAACAATCTGCTGAGTAGTAGAAGTGTCGACTGTGAGATAATATCCTTGCATACAAGCAGCATACATTGACTTAGCCGAACCACGAGAAACGATCAAATACTGCTTATTGACAAGACGCTTCTTTATTCGTTTCTTTACATAAACTCCGCCATGGTTATCAGGACCAGGTTGATAAACAGTTCGATCTACAAAATAAAACCAACTAAGAGCATCTTCTGCCCAAAGTTTGAAAGTATCCAATAATTTGAGATCACTACCATCAGTAAGAGTTAGCTCATTCTCGCAAAAATGCACAAAACCATTAATGGCTTTGTCATCGTAGTACAATCCTGGATCTCGGATCATGTTGTCGATTCGGTTCATCTGCATGGAGATCTCTCGACAAACAGGAATCTCTCCTCGAATTACAGCATCACGAAATTTACCGTAATAAATTGGAGTAGCTGAATTAGAAAGACTCATGCAGAATCACCTCCATAAACAAGTATCATTCGGTCTGCGTATAACTGGATCGGACGGAAGTAGATTTACATTCCCATAATGAATGGCTTCGTGAGTATTAAGTGAACAACAAATAAGATTGTTTAAATCGAAGATTAGTGGAGAACCAGTTTCTATGTCTTCAGCGGTTATCGGATTGATGTGATGGATCAAAAGCCTATTTTGAATTTCAAAACCAGCTACAGCCAAATCGCATCCGTTATCACGAAGTATTACCTGACGTCGTATTCGTTTCCATTCATCCGAGGTATACAGTGCTTGGTTTAAGTATCGACTTCAACCAAAAGTATCCTCTCCAACTTTGCCATCGAGTCTTAGATACTCGTAGCGTTCTTTAAAGGATGGAATCTCGATAAGTTCCGAGTAAGTTCTAATACTCATCGATTATCTCTCCGTCATCAGCACCAGAATAATCGCGCATCGCTGCGAGAACCTTCTGATAGAACTCCTCAGAACGCTTCTGAGATTCAAGGTTAGCTGTCTTAGCTTTGAGAAGTCGATTCTCTTCTTGTAGCTTCTCGTTCTCAAGCTTTGCTTTGGCGGTTCCAAGCTTTAAATAATGAACCACGATCTGAGGAGACGCCGTGCCGTCAAGAATCTTGCGTTCTGCTAAATCAGTAGCTTCAGCAATTAAACGATTCTCTTGTTCTTCAGGAGTCAAGGCTGGTTTTACTTGCCTTTTACTCTTTGCCACGTAACTCACCTCATACTTTCTTAGTTAATCGTAAGCTTACTCATGGAGAACCTCTAGAGTTTCCAGATACTTTTCAGTACCCTCTTGAAAGGAGCCAGGGGTCACCACATCCCTGTTTAGTTATGAAAGACCAGAGGCCCTCTGTGAGTAAGCTTAGAAATAATTAAGACCTTGCGGGAGTTGGTCCATTTTGATTGTTGTAATGTGAGCCGAGACCTTCGGATCCATACGGATGCCTTGCTCGACCATTCATTTTGAAGAAGCAGATTTGTCCGATCTTCATTCCTCGCTTAATCCAAATCGGAAAGCGATTCTCATTCTTCATTTCGAGTGTGATCTGACCTGAGAAACCAGCGTCAATGAAACCTGCCGTAACATGGGTGGTGAGTCCAAGACGACCGAGAGAAGACTTTCCCTCGAAGCGGCCAGCAATGTCATCCGGCATATTTACCGTCTCTTGCGTCGAGGCAATGATAAACTGATTTGGCTGAATAACATAGATCTCATCTTTGAGAGTAGAAAGATCAATCGATTGATAATCAATACCATGAACTTGCTTGTCATAAGCCGTAATAAATGCCTCAGGCGGACATGAATTCGACGCAAACTCGAATGTTAGTAGATCTTTATCGAGAGTCAAGTCATAACTACAAGGCTGAAGTTGATTCTCGTTAAAAGGGACAATCAAATTCTTGTACTGAGACTTGAACTTGATTGCAGTATCCTCAAGTAGCATTTGGTTTACTCCTTATAAACTTAACGACGCTTAATTGCGTCTTTATACGCTTGCTTAGCTAATTCTCGGTCATTAATGTACTGCTGACCACTCTTCTTTAGGGCGAATTTCTTTTCAGCAGAAGCCTTCTCGTAAGAATCAGCATACTTAGCAATGATTTTAGCTTCAGAATTTGTAAACGATTCTGAGTTTTTAGCCAGAGCGCTATCGCGAGCAGAAGCTAAACCTCGAGCGGTACTCTCATGTTTCTCTGCTTTACTGATATACTCTTTTCCAAAGTAGGTATCACGACCCCAGAAATCGGCAGTATCGTAATGCTCTTTTGCTTTATCTTTATGCTTCTCGATTTGTTCGTTGTAGTATTCGTTCGTTTGATCTGCGATACGTTTATGTTTCTCTTTGTTTGAACTCAAAGCGGCCTCTCTACCGGCAACCTGAGATTTAAATTTCTTCTTAATTGCTTGATCTCGGGCATCTCGATCAGACGATGCTTTACGATAAGCTTCTTTACGAGACTTACGCGCTGCTTTCTTCTGAGCGTGTCGCACGCCCCACTTCATACCTGGGACGCCGTAGTGCATAAGGTAATCTGGATATTGGTACATTTTTGGTTACCCCCCCCCTGAATTATTCAGGAGAATGTTAAGAATAATGGTGCCGGAAGTGGGATTCGAACCCACAAGTCAAATATGACGAGAGATTTTAAGTCTCCTGCGTATGCCAATTCCGCCATTCCGGCTAAAAAGTTTTCAGAAAAAATCCTGTCTCTTATACACATCTGACGCTGCCGACGACTTAA
>ENA-OWZU01000078-OWZU01000078.1-human-gut-metagenome-genome-assembly--contig:-NODE-78-length-39309-cov-22.183523_pt1 | contig 39309 bp, 31 predicted proteins | sample MGYA00249263_ERZ652121 | MGnify/ENA primary metagenome ERZ652121 (study PRJEB26925, sample SAMN05827113) | human gut metagenome | biome: ENVO:2100002; feature: ENVO:00000062; material: ENVO:00002003... | reverse complement strand
GCTCGAATCTAGACGCTTTAGTCACGACCTTAATAAACGGTGTTCCAAAAGCAGATTCTTCGGCAATAAGTCAAAAATCCCAAAAATTGAGAACCAATTTCTAGAATTTGTGAGCTTATCGCTCGAATCTAATCGCTTTAGTCACGACCTTTTTCTTTACATAATTTTTACATAAATACAAACCAATCCTAATGAAAGATGTGTATAGTAACGAGTGGATAAGGAAATGAGAAGTAGGATAAATATTTCGTGTCGATTAGAAAAAAGGATTTAAGGAAATTCTTAGCAAAACAGGAGCTAATTCTCATGAAAATATAATACAAAATCATTGATACTATCCGATTATTCATTTATAATTTAGTAGCAATTGTTCGTATTTAATTGCAAAACATTTACTAAAGGGGAATAAGGATGAAAGTTTGGAAGAAATTGGCAGCAGTTGGCTTGAGTTTAGCTGCAGCAGTTACATTAGCGGCATGTGGGAGCTCTAGTTCATCAAGTTCTTCATCAAAAGATGGAAGCTATGAGCCAAAAAAATTAACGGTACAATTCGTTCCTTCACAATCTGCTGAAACATTGGAAGCAAAAGCGAAACCATTGGAAAAATTATTGAGTAAGCAATTAGGCATTCCAGTCACTGTAAGTGTTTCTACTGACTATAATACCATTGTAGAAGCAATGGGTTCTAAACAAGTGGATGTTGGTTTCTTACCACCAAACGCATATGTATTGGCTCATGAACAAAGTGGTGTGAAAGTACTTCTTCAAGCACAGCGCTATGGCATTTCTCAACCTGGTGGAAAGAGTACAGATAAATTAGTAGATAGTTACCGTTCAATGATTGTTGTGAAAAAAGGAAGCAATATTAAAGATGTTGATGATTTAAAAGGGAAAAAAATCGCAACGCAAGACGTAACATCTTCAGCAGGCTATGTATGGCCAGTTGCTGAATTGAAGAAAAAAGGAATTGATATTAATAAAGATGTTACAACAGTGCAAGTGAAAGGTCATGACCAAGCTGTTCTTTCCGTTCTAAATGGAGATGTGGACGCAGCCTTTGTCTTTGAAGATGCCCGTAATACAGTGAAGAAAGACTATCCACAAATTATGGATGAAGTAGAACCAATGTATTTCACTGAACCTATTCCAAACGATACAATCAGTGTTCGTTCGGATATGAGTGAAGAATGGGACAAAAAAATCCAAGACGCCTTTATTGCAATCGGGAACGACCCAGAAGGAAAAGAAATTATTTCTTCTGTCTATTCTCATGAAGGATATGTGAAATCAAAAGACAGCAATTTTGATATCGTTCGTGAATACGCAAAAGAAGTTGGACAATAAGCAGCTGTTTCTATAAAATAGACAAAGGGTATCGAGTGTTGCCGATACCCTTTTGCATTGTGTTTTTTTATTTTTATCAAAAGAAAGTAGGAAAAAAAGTGACAGAGGAAACTCAATCGATTATTTCGTTTAAAAAAGTCAACAAAGTTTATCCAAATGGGGTACACGGGTTGCGTGATTTAAACATTGATATCAAAAAGGGAGAATTCGTCATTGTTGTCGGATTGTCTGGTGCAGGTAAGTCGACTATGTTGCGGGCAATTAATCGTCTGCATGAAATTTCAAGTGGTGAAATATTAATCGACAATCAATCAATCACCAAAGCAAAAGGCAAAGAATTGCGATTAATTCGTCGGGATATAGGCATGATTTTCCAAAGCTTTAATTTAGTGAAGCGTTCAAGTGTTTTACGTAATGTATTGACTGGACGAGTGGCATACCATCCAACTTGGAAGATGTTATTGGGATTGTTTCCAAAAGAAGATAAAGAACGTGCGTATCAATCATTGCAACGTGTGAATCTAGCAGAAAAAGTCTATACAAGGGCGGATGAACTTTCTGGTGGCCAACAACAGCGAGTATCGATTGCACGCGCCTTAACACAAAAACCAAAAATTATTTTAGCCGATGAACCGGTCGCGTCATTGGACCCGGTAACGACGGAAAAAGTAATGGATGATTTGAAACGCATCAACCAAGACTTTGGCATTACGATTGTTGTCAATCTGCACTCAGTTGAATTGGCACGTCAATACGGTACGCGTATCATTGGATTACGCGATGGCAGTCTTGTATTTGATGGTCCGGTAGCAGAGGCGACAGATGAAACGCTAAGAGCCATTTACGGCGGAGAAATTCTAGAAGAAAAAGCACAAGGAGCGATCGTCTAATGAATTCACAGACTCTACCAAAACGTGGAGGACTCTGGAAAAATATCTTGTGGCTAGTCATTTTTATTCTTATTTTGATTGTAAGTGGCGATATCTCTGGTGTCGACATTCCTCGTTTTTTGATGAATGCTGGGCAGATGAATATTATCATTGAAAAAATGGCGCGTCCGGATTGGTCCTATGTTTCAATTATTATTGATCCGATTCTAGAAACGCTACAAATGGCGATTATTGGTACAACCATTGGGGCATTAGTTGCGTTTCCATTTTCTCTTTTTGCAGCTCGAAACGTCGTACATAGTAAATGGATTACGGGTGTCTTTCGTTTTGTGTTAAATATTATTCGAACCATTCCTGATTTGATGTTAGCGGCTCTGTTTGTAGCAGTTGTCGGGATTGGACCGGTAGCTGGGGTTATATCTTTGGCCGTCTTTACCTTTGGGATGGTATCCAAATTGTTTTTTGAATCTATTGAAACAATTGATGATGGACCGATTGAAGCCATTACTGCTTCAGGTGGATCAAAATTAGATATTATTCGTTATGCCGTTTTACCACAAGTCTTGAGTCATTTTTTAAGCTACTTACTTTATGCATTCGAGATTAATATTCGGGCATCGACAGTACTAGGGTATATCGGTGCTGGGGGAATCGGGATTTACTTGCAACGTTCACTCAGTCAGTTCCGTTACGACCAAACATCAATTATTGTACTCGTGATTTTTGCGGTCGTATTAATTATTGATACAATTAGTAATAAGTTAAGGGAGCGATTAATATGATGCCGGCTGAACCAAAAAAACATCTGGTAAGAAATTGGCTGATTGCTCTATTGTTACTAATTATATATATATGGGCATTCTCTGGTATTCCATTTACAGGTGTCAAAGAAAATGTAAAAGAAATTGTAGGATCAATTTTTCAAGGATTAACCCATCCTGATTGGGCATATGTGTACACAGGTGATGGCGAAGATTTGGTGTCCTTGATGATTCAAACAGTAGCGATTGCCTTTTTAGGAACGTTTATTTCTTCTTTATTGAGTATTCCATTTGCCTTTTGGGCTGCGCGTACGAAACAGGGGAATCGTTTTGTCTCAGGAAGCGGAAAAATTATGCTAACAGCAATTCGTACGTTTCCAGAAATTGTTTTAGCCATTATGTTTATTAAAACAGTCGGACCAGGTTCATTTGCAGGGGTATTAGCAGTGAGTGTCCATTCGATTGGGATGTTGGCTAAGTTATATAGTGAAGCCATTGAAAATATGGATCATGGTCCATCTGAATCAGTCGTCAGTGCTGGAGGGAATCGTTGGGATATATTAGCCTATGCGACATTGCCTCAGCTCGTACCTGAATTTATTTCCTTCACGCTGTATCGCTTTGAATTAGCGGTACGTTCTGCTTCAATCTTAGGGATGGTTGGCGCTGGTGGGATTGGTACACCAATGATTTTTGCCATCAATGCCCGAAATTGGAGTCGGGTTGGAATTATCTTAATTGGAATAATTATAACTGTTACAATAATTGATTTTATTTCTGGTCAGCTAAGAAAACGATTAGTATAAATTAGAAGAAAACGGATGAGAACAAGCTTTATCGTCCGTTTTCTTTTGTTTATACAGATTATTCTTTCCGTCAAAAAAAGGTAATTTTTTTTTGAAAGGTATTTTGAAAAGGAGTATACTAAAATTATTCTAATGTAGGAGATGACGATCATGAAAGTGAGTTTATTTACGAGTTGTGTCGTAGATGCCCTTTTTCCAAATGTATCGATAGCGATAGTAGAAGTTCTTGAACGCTTTGGCGTTGAAGTAGTATACCCTGAAAATCAAGTTTGTTGTGGCCAACCCACATTAAATAGTGGGTATCGAGAAGAATCACGAAAAGTATTAATTAATCAATTGGAAGCATTTAAAGATGCAGACTATGTCGTAGGTGCTGCAGGAAGTTGCACAGCCTCTATGAGAGAATATGCGGAGTTCTTTAAAGATGATCCCGTCTACTATGAAGAAGCAGTAAAATTACACGATAAAACATATGAATTTACGCAATTTTTGTACCATGTCTTAGGATTAAAAGATGTTGGTGCTACCTTAAACAAAAAAGTAACTTACCACCGTTCTTGTCATATGACTCGACTTTTAGGTGAGCGCGAATCACCATTTGAATTAATGAAATATGTAAAAGGACTAGATTATGTAGAAATTCCCCATATCGAAAATTGCTGTGGCTTTGGGGGGACTTTCTCTGTGAAAGAACCAATCATTTCCAATGCGATGGTGACTGAGAAAATGAATGATATCATTGACACGGGTGCCGAAGTATTAATTAGTGCGGATATGGCTTGTTTGATGAATATAGGTGGGAAATTTAACCGTGAAGGCCAACCGATTACAATCATGCACATTGCAGAAGTCTTAAATCACGATATTGATCCGACACGAGTAACTATTCCAGAAAAGGCGTTAGCATAGGAGGACGGATACATGGGACTAAAAACGAGTACCTTATCTTTCGATGAACGATGTACAGAAAACATCGAAGACAAACAAATGCAAGCCGCTTTAAAAAAATCTCAAGATGCCCAATGGATTAAGCGTGAAGGTGCACGTGAAGAATTGGGAAATTGGGAACAATGGCGTGAGCTAGGCCAACAAATCCGCCAGCATACGTTGAACCATTTACCTGATTATTTGGAACAATTTAGTGACAATGTCGAAAAACAAGGCGGCCATGTGTTCTTCGCAAAAACAGAAGAAGATGCCCAAAATTTTGTGCGTAAAATTGTTTTAGAAAAAGAAATTAAAAAAATTGTGAAATCAAAATCCATGGTAACGACAGAAGTTGGGCTGGATCCGATGTTTGAAAAAATGCCGGGGGTCAGTGTGGTGGAAACTGATTTGGCAGAATTTATTTTGCAAATGGATGATTGGGATGAACCTTCGCATATCGTATTCCCCGCTGTTCACAAAAATCGCCAACAGGTGAAACAAATTTTCGAAAAATTAGGCTATGTGGGTTCGGATGAGCCTGTGGATTTGGCAAAGTTTGCTCGTAAAATATTGAGAGAACGATTCTTAGAAGCTGATTTAGGTATTTCTGGTTGTAACTTTGCAATTGCTGATAGTGGCATGATCAATTTAGTGACCAATGAAGGAAATGCTGATTTATGTATTAGTATTCCTAAAACACAAATCGTCTTAATGGGGATGGAACGGATCGTCCCAAGTATCAAAGAAGCAGAAGTATTGGACAATTTGCTTTGTCGCAGTGCGGTTGGTCAAAAATTAACGAGCTATGTGACGTTTGCTGGTCGCAAGCATGAAGATGAATCAGATGGACCAGAAGATTTCTATGTCATTATTGTCGACAATGGTCGTTCCAATGCATTAGGTACACAATTTCAAGAAATGCTGCAATGTATTCGTTGCGGTGCTTGCCTAAATGTGTGTCCAGTCTACCGTCATATTGGCGGTCATGGCTATGGTTCAATTTATCCAGGTCCAATGGGGGCTGTTTTGTCACCAATCTTAGGTGGCTATGAAGAATTTGGGGATTTACCTTATGCATCTAGTCTCTGTGGCGCATGTACGGATACATGTCCGGTCAAAATTCCATTGCATAAACTGTTGATTGAACATCGTACCGTGATGACAAATGAATTAAAAATGAAGCATGGTATTGACGATGCTACAATGAAAATGATTGGTCGTGTAACGGCATCGCCAATTGTCTTCAAAATGGTCGAAAAAGTCGATCATGCAGGCTCAGCGCTAGTAACGAAGAAAAAAGATATGAGTGTCAATAACCTATACAACCATGATGGCTACTTAAACAAAGCACCTGCGATGGCTAAAAACTGGACAGATTACCGTGATTTACCACGTCCACCAAAAGCCAAAGACAACTTCCGTCATTGGTTTAAAGAACATCAAAAAGCTAAAGCGCAAACGGGAGGGAAGTAAGATGGTCACTACAACCAATGAAAACAAAGAAAACTTTCTGAACCATTTGGCTGATTGTTTAAGCTATGAACGCCATAGCTTAACAGATCCAGAAGTACCCTTTATGAATAATTTGCCGCATGAAACATTAAGTGATTTGACACAAATGGAATTACTTGAGGTGTTAAAAAAGCAATGCGCGGCCTTGCATTGTCATTTGGTGACGACAGTTCGTTCAGAGCTGCCAGCTACTTTGGCAGCACAAGTGAAAGAATATGGAGAAGGATCGATGATTTTGCCAGACGATGATCGATTTGAAGAGTATGGACTGTCAGAATTGTATCAACGACCTGACACGTATGTTTGGCAAAAAGGGGCCGATAAGCGCGAGAAAAATATTTTTGAGGCCCAACGAGCAAACATTGGGATTGCATTTGCTGAATATGCTTTGGCAGAGTCAGGTACGGTTGCTCTAGAGTCATCGGCAGGCCAAGGTCGCGCATTGCACTTTTTGCCTACCAATTATATTGCCATTGTTCCGATTAGCAAACTTGTTCCTCGGATTACACAGGCTACAGATCAATACGCAGCAAAAGTCAAAGCGGGTGAAACGACAGGATCTGCCTTGAATTTCATTTCTGGACCGTCTAACTCGGGAGACATTGAAATGGTGTTAGTCGAAGGGGTACACGGCCCATTAAGAGTGACGTATATTGTAGTCGAAGATTGCTAAGAAAGATCTCCTGCATGGTATAATGTAGGAGACCCTTTCTTTTTTTCTATTCGTGAGTAATCTTAGTGAAAAAAAGAGGCGCAAAGATTGCATTTATTTGAAAATCGCCTATTATAAATAGAGAGTGAGTTTCAAAAGAGGTTAGGTCATTTCACTGCTGTATTCGTGAAAAATGCCACTTAAAAGGATTGTTGGTTGCAAGTTTTTATCGTACATTGTGTACAAAGTTGATTGGAGGAATTAGAAATGGATATTGTTACATTAGCTCGAATCCAATTTGCTATGACAACCGTGTTTCACTATTTCTTCGTCCCATTTTCGATTGGGATGGCGTTTGTTGTTGCAATTATGGAAACTCTTTATGTAACGAAAAAAGACGAAGTGTATAAAAAGATGACCAAGTTTTGGGCTCAAATCTTATTATTAAGTTTCGCAGTTGGTGTCGTAACAGGTATTATTCAAGAGTTTCAATTCGGTATGAACTGGTCAGATTACTCTCGTTTTGTAGGTGACATCTTTGGTGCACCGCTAGCAGTAGAAGCGTTATTAGCATTCTTTTTAGAATCAACCTTTTTAGGGTTATGGATGTTTACTTGGGATCGGGTGAAACCAGGCGTCCATGCATTATTCATTTGGTTAGTTGGCTTTGGTTCAGTCATGTCAGCCTTTTGGATTTTGGTTGCCAATAGTTTTATGCAACATCCGACTGGGTATACGCTAAATAATGGTCGGGCAGAAATGACTGACTTCGGCGCAATTTTAAAAAATCCCCAAGTGTGGTATGAATTTTCTCACGTCATTGCGGGTGCTATTGTCACTGGTGGGATTGTGGTTGCGGGGTTATCTGCATTCAAGCTACTTAAAAAGCATCAATTAAGTGAAATGACACAAACCATCTACAAAAAAACGATGCGTGTCGGTTTATGGGTGACACTTGTTGCTTCGGCTTCGGTATTATTTGCAGGAGACCTACAAATGAAAGCATTGGTTGAAGACCAACCAATGAAATTTGCTGCAACGGAAGGCCTATATGAAAACTCAGGAGATCCAGCTGCTTGGACAGTGGTCGCTTGGGCAAATGAAGCGAAAAAAGAACGCGTATTTGGTATTGAAATTCCATATATGTTAAGTATTTTATCTTATAACGCTCCAGAAGGCGCTGTTAAAGGGATGAATGAAATCAATGAAGAATTAACAGCTGAATATGGTGAAGGAAATTACTATCCACCTGTCAATACGTTGTTCTGGAGTTTCCGTATAATGGCTGGTTTTGGTACGTTGATGCTGATTACAGCGATTGTGGGCTTAATTATGACGCGTAAGAATAAGCAAGCACTATTTGAGAAAAAATGGCTACTATGGATTTTTGGATTTATGACTTTTTCACCATTCCTTGCAAACACATCAGGCTGGTTAATCACCGAGCTTGGTCGTTATCCATGGACTGTATATGGTCTTTTCAAGATTGAAGATAGTGTCTCACCAAATGTATCCGTCACTTCATTGTTAATCTCGAATATTATTTATTTCTTATTATTTACAGGATTAGGTGCGGTGATGGTGTATCTTGTTATTCGTGAATTGAAGAAAGGTCCTGAGTATGTGGATCATCAACACGAAGAAGATAGCAAGCCGTCAATCGACCCATTCGATGGAGGTGCATTCTAATGTCTGGTTTACAATTAATGTGGTTTGTCTTAATTGGTGTTTTATTTTCTGGCTTTTTCTTCTTAGAAGGATTCGACTTTGGTGTCGGCATGTCCGTACAGACACTTGCGCACAATGAAAAAGAAAAAGATCAAATCATCAATACCATCGGACCTGTCTGGGATGGAAATGAAGTATGGCTATTGACTGCTGGAGGTGCGATGTTCGCATCGTTCCCATATTGGTATGCCTCTTTATTCAGTGGTTACTACTTAATCTTGTTTATTATTTTGTTTGGCTTAATTATCCGTGGGGTTTCATTTGAATTCCGCCACAAAGTCCCAGAAAAGAATAAAAATTTCTGGAACTGGACATTGAGTATTGGAAGCTTTATCGTGCCATTTTTCTTTGGCTTATTGTTTATTAGTTTGGTACAAGGAATGCCAATTGATGCGGACGGCAATATGACAGCGACCTTTACTGATTATGTGAATGTCTTTTCTGTAGTTGGTGGGGTGGCGTTGACATTACTTTGCTACTTACATGGATTAAATTATATTTCCTTGAAGACAGAAGGACCGGTCAGAGAGCATGCCCGTAACTACGCAAAATTATTGTATTATGTTTTGTATGTGGGATTAGTTTTATTCGCGGTCTTGATGTATTTCCAAACAGACTTCTTTGCAAAAAATGCAGTGCTAACAACTGTCTTAGTCGTAACAATTGTGCTGCTAACAATTTTTGCAAATGTTTCAGTCTTTAAAGAAAAAGAACTCGCTGCCTTTTTAGCGAGTGGGTTAACATTGGTTGTTTTAGTCGTCTTATTATTTACTGGACTATTCCCACGTGTGATGATTAGTTCATTAGGTAGTCAATTTGATATTTTAATTAAAGATGCTTCTTCTACACCGTATACTTTGAAACTTATGACGTATATTTCCTTTACGTTGTTGCCATTTGTTTTAGCTTATACAGCGTGGGCATATTATGTGTTTAGACGACGTGTGACTTTAGATGTGAAAGGATACTAGAATGGTTGATAAAGCGATTATGCGCTTGCCGAACATTCAAAAAATAATGGGGGTGCTTGCAGGATATGCTATCTTGCAAGCTCTCTTTATAATCGGGCAAGCTTACACCTTAGCAACAGTCATTACAAATCTTTGGGAAGGTCAGGGTCTATCTTCTCAGCTAGCGATGGTAGGACTATTTTTTCTTAGTTATAGTGCGCGCCATGGTGTGACATTTTTAAGAGATAAGTTACTAGATACCTATGCACAAAAACAGGCCCAAGTGTTACGAAGTCAATTATTGGCTAAGCTCTTTCGTTTAGGGCCGGTGGTTGTTCAAGAGCAAGGAACGGGAAATATGATTACGATGGCCTTAGAAGGAATTTCGCAAGTAGAAAATTACATCCATCTCATTTTGGCTAAAATGATGAATATGATGATTGTTCCTTGGCTTATTTTAGCGGTCATCTTTTTACTTGATTGGGAATCTGGCGTGACGTTGCTTTTGATTTTTCCGTTGATTATTATCTTTATGATTATACTTGGCTACGCAGCACAGGCTAAAGCTGATCGCCAGTACAAGGCGTTTCAATTGTTGTCCAATCATTTTATCGATTCACTGCGAGGAATCGATACGTTAAAAGTCTTTGGCTTAAGCAAACGATATGGCCGCAGTATCTATAATACGAGCGAGGCGTTTCGTAAAGCGACCATGAGCACATTACGGATTGGGATTCTTTCGACGTTTGCGTTGGATTTCTTTACGACGCTTTCGGTAGCAATCGTTGCGGTATTATTAGGGTTGCGATTGATAAAGCAGGAAGTCTTTTTATTTCCAGCTTTGACGGTCTTGATTTTGTCGCCAGAATATTTTCTACCAGTGCGTGACTTTTCGAGTGACTACCATGCGACACTTGACGGCAAAAATGCGATGACAGCGGTCCGTGAAGTATTGGAGCTACCTGAGCGAGAAGAGCAACAAAAAGCTTTGCCAAAATGGACCAGCACTACGCCACTAATGCTTGAGCAAATGAGCTTTTCTTATGACGGTCATACTGAGACAATTCAACCGTTTGATTTTGCGACGACGGGATTCAAAAAAATTGGTGTGATTGGGATGAGTGGCTCTGGTAAGTCGACATTCATCAGTGGTTTAAGTGGCTTTCTCACTCCGCATAGTGGCGCTATTCAGGTGGCGGACCAATCGTTGACTTCTTTTGCCCAAACAGATTGGCAAAAACAAATGAGCTACATTCCACAAAGCCCGTATCTCTTCCAACTAACTTTGCGTGAAAATATTGCGTTTTATACGCCTGAAGCGACAGAGGCTGAGATTTTAGAAGCAATCGAAGTAGTAGGGCTCAATGAATTAGTCGCTGAGCTTCCAGAAGGCATCGATACGCCGATTGGTCAAGGAGCGCGAGCGCTAAGTGGGGGACAAGCACAGCGGATTGCATTGGCGCGAGCGTTTTTAGATAAAGAAAGAAAAATCTTGCTCTTTGATGAGCCGACTGCGCATTTAGATATCGAAACGGAAGTGGAAATCAAGGAGCGCATGCTGCCATTGATGGAAAATAGGCTGGTCTTTTTCGCGACGCACCGCTTGCACTGGATGCACCAAATGGATCTGATTTTGGTTATTGAGCAAGGCAAAATTGTCGAGCAAGGGACCTTTGCTGAGTTGACTGCTAAGCAAGGACATTTTTATGATTTAACGAAACAAATGAGGAGGGAAGCCGATGTTTAAAATCCCACTTTTTCAATCGCTAAAGCATGATCAATGGGTCAAACCATTTTTACATCACTACAAGCGAGTCTTGTATTTGGCTCTTTTTCTAGGGTTTATGACCTTTTTCTGTGCGGGTGCGTTGATGTTTACGTCTGGTTATTTGATTAGTCGCTCGGCATCTTTACCCGAGAATATTTTGATGATATACATTCCAATCGTGTTGACGCGAGCATTTGGGATTGGTAGACCGGTCTTTCGTTATGTGGAGCGCTTAACCAGTCATAATTGGGTCTTGAAAATGACATCTAAGTTGCGCTTACAACTTTATAATACTCTAGAAAAAGATGCGATTTTCTTTAAACGGACCTATCGGATGGGGGACATCTTGGGCTTGTTGGCTGAAGATATTAATCATATTCAAAATCTTTATTTACGGACCATTTTTCCGACGATTATCGCGTGGGTTTTGTATTGTTTCGTAGTGATTGGGCTAGGATTTGTTTCGCTGTGGTTTGCCTTGATGATGCTGGTCCTTTTTTTAGGGTTGGTGGTCGTCTTTCCATTAGTCTCAGTGTTACGCAATGGTGCAAGGCAAGAACGAGAAAAGCAAGTGAAAAATGCACTATATGTAGACTTGACGGATAATGTGATGGGTGTCTCTGACTGGATCTTCAGTCAACGATCACAGGAATATGTCGATACTTATTTAGCCAACGAGCAAGAACTTTACGATGTGCAAAATGAGTTACGTCAATTTAACCGTCGACGAAATTTTCTTTTCCAGCTGTATATTGGGTTGATGGCGGTTAGTTTGATTCTTTGGACGAGTCAGCGCTTTGTTGGCAATCATGGGGGTGCGGCCAATTGGATTGCGGCCTTTGTCTTGAGCCTTTTTCCACTGATTGATGCCTTTGCCGTGTTGCCAGATGCAGCACAAGAAACCAATGTGTACAAAGATTCTCTCGATCGTTTAAATGCACTGAATGGCAAAGACCAGCCCGAACCAAAAAAAGTAATGGTTGATTCGACAGATATTCATCTTAGTGATGTCTCATTTCACTATGAAAATGAAATCAAAGTCGTGTTAAATCAACTAAACTTAACCATTCCACAAGGACAACACGTGGCGATTTTGGGTCGAAGCGGCTCCGGTAAAAGTACATTGGCGACGTTGATTCGTGGTGATTTGACCCCTACTGCTGGTTCTTTGACATTAGGTGGCGTTTTGACGAGTTCGTTTGGTGATCAGATGGCCCAATACATTGGGGTGATTCAGCAAACACCGTATCTTTTTCACACGACGATTTTAAATAATTTACGTATTGGAAATGAAGACGCATCTGTCGAAGAAGTCTGGCACGTGCTTGAACGAGTAGGCTTAAAAGAATTGGTTCAGCGCTTACCGGATGGGTTGCAGACAATGGTCGATGAAGCGGGCTTGCGTTTTTCTGGAGGCGAGCGTCATCGGATGGCATTGGCACGGATTTTGTTACAAGATACGCCGATTGTCCTATTAGATGAGCCGACTGTTGGTCTGGATCCGATTACCGAACAAGCGTTAATTGAAACCTTTTTTGATGAGTTGGCAGAAAAGACAGTCATTTGGGTGACGCATCATTTGCAAGGGATTGATCAGATGGAGCGGGTCATTTTTATCGAAGATGGTCAAATTGAGTTATCCGGTAGTCCAGCCGAACTAGCTGCGACAAATGCACGTTACCAACGATTAAAAGCAATCGATGAAGGACGCTAATAGAGGTTGTGACTAAAGCGATTAGATCCGAGCAATACGTTCAGAAATGCCAAAATTGATTTTCAATTTTGCGGATTTTTGACGTAATGTCGAGGGATCTGCTTTAGACACACCGTTTAAATAGAGGTTGTGACTAAAGCGATTAGATCCGAGCAATACGTTCAGAAATTGTTGAGTAATTAACTATAAAAGGGCCAGGAAATCCGAAGTGTTAAACTTCTGGATTTCCTGGCCCTTTTGTAGTTAATTGTCTTAGCTTCTTTTTAATGATTTCGTTTTAGTAATTGTTTGGTTAGGCGCTCTAATTGCTCACGTGCTGCACCTGCAGGTAATTCTTGAATGCCAGCCAATGCTTTTTCGGTATAAGATCGAGCGAAGGCTTTTGCTTGTTCGACGCCTTGGTAATGAACGACTAAAGCGGCGACTTCTTTGGCCTCAGATTCGGTTAAGTTTGCTCGTTTTTCTAAGAGTGGTGCAAAGGCAGCCGGATTCTTGGTTTTTGCTAATAGCAAGGGGATGGTGTAGACACCTTGCATCAAGTCTTCTAAGACTGGTTTTTGTAAGATTGCTTCGTCAGCAGTGTAGTCCAAGATATCATCATAAGCTTGAAAGGCAATCCCGATATTTCGGCCAATTTCACCGGCTAAGGCTTCAATCTGCGGAGAGGTCTTGCCAAAATGGGCGCCCTCGAGGCAAGCGAGCCAGAAGAGTTCTGCTGTTTTGCCATTGACGCTTAGCAGGTAGTCATCAATTGTTTGATCGACATTGTAGCGTAAGTTCATTTGATCTAGCTCACCTAATAGCAAACCTTTCATCGCTTGGGCATTTGTCGCCATGAAAGGAGAGCCGTTCATCACATCAATCAGGACTTCAAAAAACAAAGTGAACAATAAATCGCCGGTATAAACAGCGATATCTTTGCCATAATGAGCTTGAACAGTCAGTGTCCCGCGGCGTAGCGGTGAATCATCTATAATATCATCGTGTATGAGTGTCGCCATATGGAGCAACTCGATCGAAGAAGCTACTTTGATCAATTCTTCTTCATTTTGTTTTTTTGGATCACCAAGTTCAGCAAATAAAAAGAAAAAGGCAGGTCGTAAATACTTGCCACCAGCTTGACTGAATTCAACCAAAGCATCTTGAATGTCTTTGTTGCGTACAGTCAGCTGTTTTTCTAAAAATGAGCATACGACTTGGAGTTTGTTTTGAATCGTGGGATAATCGTTCCAGTGTGAATGCATAATACAGCCCTTTCGATAGTCAGAGTCACATAGACACATTTTACCCTATTTTCTATCGAATTGGCTAATTTTATGCAAGTTTCTTGGAAAGGAGGATGTTATGTCACTAAAAGTTTTTTTAGAGCTTGTGGAGTTTAAAGCGAAGACTGCGAGCGTATTGCCGTTTTTGATAGGTATTTGCTATAGTTGGTATCAATTTCAGTCCATTCATTTAGGATTTGTTCTTATGTTTTTTATTGCAATGTTTTTATTTAATATGGCTGTAGATATTTTAGATAACTATAATGATTACCATCATGCGACAAGTGTGCATGATTATAAAGAAAAGACCAATATCATTGGCCGGGAAAATCTTTCACTGCGACTGGTGTTTTGGTTAATGATCGGTATGATTGTCGTATCGGCGACGATGGGGATTTTACTGGCGACTGTGGTTGGTTGGCCGCTGCTATGGATGGGCCTTTTCTGTTATTTTGTGGGTATTTTTTATTCGTCTGGTCCTAAGCCACTTTCGAGCATGCCAGTTGGTGAATTTTTCTCAGGTTTTACAATGGGCTTTATGATTACGCTCATCTGTGTTTATTTGAACACGTACCAAGCATTTTATTGGAATTTTTCACAAATTTTCAGTATCTTTATAATTGCATTGCCTAATACATTATGGATTGCAAATCTAATGTTAGCGAATAACACGTGTGACTTGGAAGAAGACGAAAAAAACAAACGGTTCACATTGGTGCATTACCTAGGTAGAAAGCGAGCTTTGGTTTTGTTTGTGAGTAATAATGTTTTAGCTTTTATTGCTATTTTTGGTGCGGTGTTGCTAGATTTGGCGCCTTATACAGTGCTTTTGACCTGTTTAGTCGTGCCATTTGTCTGGAAGCAAACAAAGCTATACCTCACAAAGCAAATAAAGAAAGAAACGTTCATTTGTGCGGTTCGGATTTTGGCAGCTGGCTCATTTGTACAAGTAATAACATATGCATTAGGAATAATGATTGATTTTTAGAAGAAAGAAGGAACGAATCGTGAAAGAAGTTACGATTTTGGGTGCTGGCTATGCCGGTTTGCGTGCATTACGAGCATTACAAGAAAAACAAGGGTCATTTCATATTACATTGGTGGATCAAAATGATTACCACTACGAAGCGACTTGTCTGCATGAAGTAGCCGCAGGAACACAACCAAAGGAAAAAATTACGTTTCCAATTAAAGACGTAGTGAAAGGTTCTACGACATTTATTCAAGATTGCGTGCAAGCAATCGACACTGAAAAACAAGAAATTACATTGGCCAACAATGCACCTTTGCATTATGATTACTTGATTGTTTCACTAGGATTCCGTTCTGAAACATTTGGTATTCCAGGTGCAAAAGAAGATGCCTTGCAAATGGTAAACATCGAAACAGCAGAAAAAATTCATCAACATATTTTAGCGATGATGGCAAAATACAAAGAAACCAAAGATAAAAATTATTTGAAATTAGTTGTCTGTGGCGCTGGTTTTACTGGGATTGAATTGGTCGGTTCTTTAGTAGAAGCTCGTCCACGTTATGCCAAAATTGCAGGTGTTCAACCAGAAGAAATCGAAATCTATTGTGTCGAAGCTGCACCTAGCATTTTACCAATGTTTAATGACGACTTAACAAACTACTGCTTGAGCTACCTAGATAAATGGCAAGTAAAACTAATGACTGGTAAAGCAATCAAAGCAATCAAACCAAACACTGTTGTCTACCAAGATGGAAAAGAAGACACTGACTTGGCTGAATTGCAAGCAGCGACGATCATTTGGACTACTGGGGTTAGTGGTAGTGAAGTCATCACTAAATCTGGTTTCTCTGAACGTCGTGGCCGTGTAATGGTCAACGAAGATTTGACCGATCCAAATCATGCCAATGTCTACCTAATTGGTGACGTGTCTGCAGTGATGGATAAAGAATCAAATCGTCCTTATCCAACAACTGCACAAATCGCGACAAAAATGGGTGCGCACGCGGGTGAAAATATCTTGCGTCAATTAGCTGGTCAGGCACCAACACCATTTACGTATCAATCACAAGGTTCTGTGGCATCTATTGGAAACACGCATGCTTTTGGGGTAGTAGGTAAAGGCAGCAAGCCAATGAAAGGTTACCCAGCATCAGTCGTGAAGAAGATGATTGAAAACAAATCATTACTTGAATTAGGTGGGTTTAAAGAAGTCATGGCGAAAGGCCGTTTTGACTTGTACCATTAAGCAATAGCCAAAGTCTTAGTATCAGCACTCAGCGATGAGTAGCTGTTACTAGGGCTTTTTTTTGTGGAATGATGCAAGAAATTATCGTTGACAAATGTAAACACAAGTAATAAAGTGAAAGTAGCAAATAGGATAGGAAGGGATCGAAATGAAAGAGACGTTAGCGATAGAAGGCATGACGTGTGCTTCATGTGCACAAACAGTCGAAAAAGCAGTCAAAAAAGTTTCCGGCGTGAATGAAGCTTCCGTAAATTTGGCGACTGAAAAACTACAAGTAGCATTTGATGAAACGCAAACGACTATTCCTGCAATTGAACAAGCTGTCAAACAAGCGGGATATGGCGTACAACATACACAGGAAAAAGAAACCTTTGCGATAGAAGGGATGACGTGTGCTTCTTGTGTGCAGACAGTCGAAAAAGCAGTCAGTAAATTAACTGGTGTAGCAGCAGCGCCGGTGAATCTGGCGACGGAAAAAATGACCGTCACCTTCGACCAAAATCAAGTGACCACCCAAGCAATTATTGCAGCGGTAAAGGCAGCTGGGTATGATGCCAAACTGGCAACAGGCGAAGATTCCGCAAAGGATAGTAAACAAGCTCATACGCAAGCCATGTGGCATCGATTTATCGGTTCGGCAGTCTTTACCATTCCACTATTGTACATGGCGATGGCTGAGATGGTTGGCTTGCCATTGCCTTCATTTTTAAGCCACGCGGGTCATCCAGTAGCTTTTGCAACGGTACAGTTGCTCCTATGCGTGCCGGTATTAGTATTGGGTCGCTCATTCTTTTACACAGGCTTTAAAACATTAGCAAAAGGACATCCGAATATGGATTCATTGGTCGCATTGGGTACGAGTGCTGCCTTTCTCTATAGCTTATATGGGACAATCGAGGTCATCATGGGTAGTCACCAGTATGCGATGAATTTGTATTACGAATCAGCAGCGGTCATTTTGACCTTGATTACATTAGGAAAATATTTTGAAGCAGTCTCAAAAGGGAAAACATCGGCTGCCATGCAATCACTGCTGAACTTAGCACCGAAAAAAGCCAGTGTGGTAAAAAATGGTACGGTACAAGAAATCCCAGTCGATCAGGTCGAATTAGATGATTTGATTGTCGTGCGTCCAGGCGAAAAAATCCCAGTCGACGGAGTGATTGTCGAAGGTGTATCAAGTGTCGATGAATCGATGCTGACAGGAGAAAGTCTGCCTGTTGAGAAGACAGTGGGCGATGAAGTAGTCGGTGCTAGCTTAAATAAGCACGGAAGCTTTCGATTTCGTGCCACGAAGGTCGGCAATGACACCGCACTGGCTCAGATTGTCAAACTAGTGGAAGAGGCGCAAGGATCAAAAGCACCGATTGCTAAATTAGCAGACAAAGTTGCGGGCGTCTTTGTGCCGATTGTCATTGCTTTGGCACTGGTATCTGGTGGTCTTTGGTTGTTCTTTGGTCAAGAGTCTTGGGTATTTGCTTTGACGATTACCATCTCAGTCTTGGTCATTGCTTGTCCATGCGCATTAGGCTTGGCGACGCCGACAGCGATTATGGTAGGGACAGGTAAAGGGGCTGAAAATGGCATCTTAATCAAAAGTGGGGATGCGTTAGAAATGACGCAAAAAATCCAAACAGTTGTGTTAGATAAAACAGGAACGATCACAGAAGGTAAGCCCGTAGTGACAGATGTATATGGGTACAATAACTGGCAAGAAGCAGACATTTTACAATATGCGGCGACAGCTGAAGAACTATCGGAACACCCTCTCGGTCAAGCAATTGTCGATGAAGCAAAGAAGCGTACGATTGCTGTCCTTACAGCGGAACAATTTACAGCAATCCCTGGTTTTGGGTTACGAGCTGTAGTTGACGGCAAGCTGCTGTTTTTAGGCAATGAAGCCTTGATGAACCAACAAGCGATTGACGCTGATGTGGCCAAAGCAGCGGCACAAGGACTAGCGCAAGACGGCAAGACGCCGATGTTTTTAGCAGTCGATGGCCAATTAGTGGGTGTGATTGCCGTTGCCGATACGGTCAAAAAACATAGTCGCCAAGCCATTAAGCAATTACAAGCGCGTGGGGTCGAAGTCGTGATGTTGACAGGGGACAATCGACAAACAGCTCAAGCAATCGCTCAACAAGTAGGGATTACTCGCGTACTAAGTGAAGTATTACCTGAAGACAAAGCCAATGAAATCAAAAAAATCCAACAAGAACACAAACGCGTGGCGATGGTCGGCGATGGCATTAATGATGCGCCGGCACTGGTGCAAGCCGATATCGGTATGGCGATTGGATCAGGAACAGATGTTGCCATTGAATCGGCCGATATTGTCCTTATGAAGAGTGAGCTACTCGACGTGGAAAAAGCCATTCACTTAAGCCAAGCAACCATGAAAAATATCCGCGAAAATCTATTCTGGGCATTTGCTTACAATGTCTTAGGAATTCCAGTTGCGATGGGTGTGTTGCATGTATTCGGTGGACCACTATTAAATCCAATGATTGCCGGTGCAGCGATGAGCTTTAGTTCAGTATCAGTCGTTTTAAATGCGTTACGCTTAAAACGATTACGACTAAATAGAGGCTGAATCAAAAGCGGTTAGCTCCGAGCGATAAGCTCAGAACTCTCGAAAATTGATTTTAAATTTTAGAGAAATTCTGACTTATGGTCGAGAGAGCTGCTTTTGTACCACCGTAAATAGAGGCTGAATCAAAAGCGGTTAGCTCCGAGCAATAAGCTCAGAATTTTCGAAAATTGATTTTAAATTTTAGAGAAATTCTGACTTATGGTCGAGAGAGCTGCTTTTGCATCACCGTAAATAGAGGTTGAATCAAAAGCGGTTAACCACAAACAAAAGACCAGAACATCCAAATCGGATATTCTGGTCTATTTACGTATAGTTGCACACTACAGTCTAGTGTACGAATTCTTCTGTTATTTCAAGGAAAGTAGTAATATCGGCTAATACCATATCAATACCTGCTTGCCAAAAATCAGGCTGGGTCAAATCAACACCCAAATGTTTTTCGGCTAACTCTTCTGTCGTCATTGAAGCTGTATCACGCAAGAGTGCGATGTAATCATCTTCAAAGCTTGCGCCTTTTTGAGATGCATATGCATAAATGCCCATGCTAAACAAGTAACCAAATGTATATGGGAAGTTGTAAAACGGAATGTCATCAATGAAAAAGTGCAACTTAGCAGCCCAAAAATGAGGATGATAAGAAGCCAATTGATCAAGGTAACTTTCTTTTTGCGCAGCGAGCATCATGTCAGTGATTTGTTGCGGAGAGACTAGACCTTTTTGACGAGCAGTGTAGAAGTTATTTTCAAAAATAAAACGAGCGTGAATATTTAGAAACATCGCGACAGCATTTTGCATTTTTGTATCAAGTAAGTTGATTTTTTCTTCGACTGTTTGTGCTTCTTTCAAGGTCGCGTCGGCAACGATTAATTCCGCAAAGGTGCTTGCTGTTTCGGCAACGTTCATGGCATAGTCTTGATTCATACTAGGTAAGTCCCAAAGTACGCTACTATGGAAAGCGTGACCTAGCTCATGTGCAAGGGTCGCTACTTCATTAACTGAGTTGCTATAGGTCATAAAAATACGAGATTCTTTTGATTCTGGTAGACCCGTACAGTAGCCACCAGGACGCTTGCCAGGACGGTCTTCTGCTTCAATCCATGCTTTTTCAAAAGCCATTTGCGCGAAGTCTGCCATTTTTGGACTAAATGAGGCAAAGTTTTTGGTAATAAAGTCCGCCGCTTGATCAAATGAATACGTCTTTTCTTCCATATCCCCCAGAATAATAGGGGCATCTTGGTCTTGCCAAGGCATTTTTTCTTTGCCAAATAGTTGTGCTTTACGTGTTAAAAAGTCCATCATTGGTTGTTTGTTTTTTGCAATGGTCGCCCACATTGTATCAAGAGTTTCTTTTTTAAGTCGATTGTATTCTAATGGCTCTTTTAAGTAATCCGTGACACCGTGTAGTCGTTGTGTCGCAATTCGGAAGCCATCTAGATGATTGAGCGTATCGGCAAAGAGCGCTTCTTTTTCACCCCAAGCTTGCTCCCAAGCAGTGAACAATGTTTGGCGCACATCTGCATCAGGATCGCCCATCATTTTGTTAAAGGCTTGGCCAGCCGATAAGGTGATTGTTTTGCCTTCTTTATCAGTGAAAGGAATCGCAATTGTAGCGACCAACGTATCGTAGTGTTCACTCCAAGCATTCAAGCCGTCTAGAGCAAGCGTGTGAATAATATTTTCTTCTGATTCAGCTAACAATTCTTTTCCATCACGGCGAATTTCGCTTAAACGAAAAGCAACGGGTGCTAATGCTGAAGACTGCATTAATGTTGCCCAATCGGCATCAGAAATGGCCGTTAATTTTTTTGAAAAGATGGTCGCAGCTAATTGAAAAACAGGGCGCTTGGCAGCTAGTTCACCCATTAATAATTTCGCTTCTTGGTCATTGACATTACTAGAAAGCAAGGCAGTAATAAAGCTACCGCATTGGCCAAAGCCATTGGTACATTTTTCTGCAAGTTGCAAAATAGTCGCTAATTCTTCCGGTTGTTTTACTGAGGGAGTCCATGCTTCTATGGCGCGATGGTATTCAGCAATCTCCGTCGATAGTTTTGATAAACGAGTCTTTAGGGTCTCAGATTGGCTTCCACCAGGGAAGATGCTTTCTAAGTCCCAATTTATTGCATAAGTCATTGTGTTCATTCCTCCTTCTTTTCCTAGTATAGCATAGCTTTTCATGTTGGTTTGAAATGAAATCAGAAAATGGTAAGATAGAACAGGATAGGAGTGGCAGTAGATGAAACAATGGCAAAAAGATGGACGCTTATACTTAGCAATCGCGTTTGCAGTGATGGCGATATTGTTTTATAGTTCTTCGCAAACGTATGCACAGCAATCACAAATCGGATTGCTAGAGCGCGTGTTAAAGAATCAACCTTTTTTGGATCAATTGCAGACAATCTCGTTTGTCTATGCGGGCAAAGAGATTAGTATTGCAGCAGATGGCTACTTCTCGTTTGTGGAATTTTTCGTACGAAAAGGTGCGCATTTTGGCACGTATTTGGTGATGGGAGGTAGTTTGTTTTTAGGACTGCTACCGAGAATGAAGTCTTATCCGCTGACAGCGGTAGTGGCTTGGTTAGTAGCGGTCGGATATGCTGGTTTGGATGAATTCCATCAGATGATCACTGGTGGACGCACACCACTCTTTCAAGATGTTATGTTAGATGCTTCAGGAGCAGGCACGGCCATTATTCTTTGTATGATTTGGTCATTCATTCGAAAAAGAAGAACTTTTTAGGAGGAATACACATGTCAGGACACAGCAAATGGAACAATATTCAAGGGAGAAAAAATGCACAGGATGCCAAACGTGGCAAAATTTTTCAAAAGTTGTCGCGTGAAATTTACATCGCTGCCAAGGCTGGCGGTGGAGAAGTAAGTATGAATCCTGGGCTGCGCTTAGTTATTGATAAAGCCAAGGCAGCCAATATGCCTAATGACAATATTGAGCGCGCAATCAAAAAGGCAACAAGTGGCATAGAAGGTTCTAATTATGAAGAGCTCACGTATGAAGGTTATGGTCCAAATGGTGTGGCGATACTCGTCGAAGCGCTCACTGATAATCGCAATCGTACACAAACCAATGTCCGCGTGGCGTTTACCCGTAATGGTGGCTCATTGGGTGAGACAGGCTCAGTTAGTTATTTGTTTGAACGGCAAGGGTATTTAGCTATTGCGCGAGAAGGGATAGCACTTAGTGAGGAGCAGATGCTTGAAGCAGTGATCGATGCTGGAGCGGAAGATTTACAGATGCAACCAGAAGTAGTTGAAATCTATACGGATCCCGAAGATTTTCTGGCGGTAAAAGAAGCCTTAGAAGCTCAGTTTACACTCGCTCAAGCTGAATTAACTATGGTGCCTAAAACGACAGTCGCGCTCAATGACGCTCAGTTAGAGCAGCTGTCGCAACTAGTCGCGAAGCTAGAAGATGACGACGATGTTTCAGAAGTATATACAAACCTAGCAGAATAAAACAGCAGCACTAGCTACAAGCAAAAAGACCAGTAAATCCCTAAGTTTTTTCTAAAACTTTTGAATTTACTGGTTTTTTTTAAGTATAGCGAATTCTATCTTTTTTTATTCTAAAATAAATCAACACAATGGTTCAAAAGCTTTGTGTTAATTTATTTTTTTTCAGCTTGTGCATCTTCTTTTTCTAGTGCTTCAAAGGCAGCATCAACAACTTCTTTTAATTGTTTTGCGGAAGCAACCATTTTGTCTTGTTCGCTATCTGATAATGGAATTTCAATAATTTTTGCTACCCCATTGGCATTGACAACAGCTGGAGTACCAATGTAGATACCATCTAAGCCATATTGTCCTTCTAAGTAAACAGATAAAGGTAAAACAGCATTTTCGTTATCTAAGATAGCACGAGTAATTCTTGCCAAGGCAACGGCGATACCATAGTAAGTAGCACCTTTTTTCTCGATAATGGTATAGGCAGCATCACGAACACCAAAGAATAAGTTAACCATTGCTTCTTCATCTACTTCAGGGTTATTTTTTACCCATTCATAAATTTGTAAGCCGGCCACGTTGGCATGAGACCATACTGGGAATTCAGAGTCACCATGTTCACCTAAAATATAAGCATGGACATTACGTGCATCCACATCTACTAACTCAGCTAATGCTTGACGGAAACGAGCTGAGTCCAAAGAAGTACCAGATCCGATGACACGTTCTTTAGGAAAACCAGAGAATTTCCATGTTGCATAAGTTAAAATATCTACTGGGTTAGCAGCTACTAGGAAAATACCATCAAATCCTGAAGCAACGATTTGTGTGACAACTGCACGGTTAATTTTTAAGTTTTTATTTACTAAATCAAGACGAGTTTCACCAGGTTTTTGTGCTGCTCCTGCAGTAATAACTACTAAATCTGCATCGTGAGCATCAGCGTAAGTTGCAGAATAGATTTTCTTAGGAGAAGTAAATGCTAGCGCGTGTGAAAGGTCAATGGCATCACCTTCTGTTTTTTTTGTATCAATATCAATAATCCCGACTTCTTGCGCGATGTTTTGCGTAACTAATGCGAATGCATAACTTGAACCAACTGCGCCATCTCCAACTAAAATGACTTTTTGGTAATTCTTTTCAGTAGTTGCAACCATTTGAATCCATCCTTTTTCGTTTTTTTTTTTTACAAAGTCTATGTTACCATCTTCTGGTCGATTTGTCATGTGATTTACTAAACAATATAACAGTTTTTTTTGTGTGTTTTCTTGTAAATGCTTTCTAAAATGGATTTGCAGTATATTATATGACACAGTTGTAAGTGCTGTCATAAAATGATAAAAAAGAGAAAAGAAATTCACGAATTCACTCTTTTGGCTTGAGATGTGCTATAATTTTAGTACCAAATAATTTCCGATACTGGACAGCCTTAAGCTGCCCAGCATTTTGTGTTTGGAAAGAAAATTGATGGAGATTGTATCGCATGAAAATGATAGTAGGATTAGGCAATCCTGGAAAAAAATACGAGCAAACAAAACACAACGTCGGGTTTATGGTTGTTGATCAGATTGCCAATCAAGAAAATAGTGTTTTTAAGAAAACTGCTTTCGAAGCAGAAGTAGCTGATTTTTTTAGCAATGGTGAAAAGATATTACTTGTGAAGCCTCAAACGTTTATGAATGAATCAGGACGAGCTGTCGGCCCGTTGATGACATATTTTGGTGTATATCCAGAAGAATTAGTCGTTGTTTATGATGATTTGGATTTGCAAGTAGGAAAGATTCGATTACGACAAAAAGGCAGTGCTGGTGGACACAATGGGATTAAAAGTATTATTTCGCATCTGGACTCGCAAACATTTAAGCGTGTGAAAGTCGGCATTGGTCGCCCAAAAGGAAAGCAAACGGTGGTACAACATGTGTTAAGTCCGTTTGATAAAGTAGATGCACCATTGATTCAAGAAGGAATCGCACAAGGTGTAGATGCGACGGTAGCGTGGATGCGTGGAGAAGATTTTGTCATGGTTATGAATCAGTTTAATAAAAAAGGGGCATCTGAATGAATATAGTAGAATTAGTGCAAAAGACAGAGCCGGTTGAAAAGTGGCTTCGTCAATTGCAGGAAGGACTGTCGCGTCAGCTCATTACGGGGCTTGCTGGTTCGGCTAAGAATCTGGCCATTGTCGGAGCGTTTCAAAAGCTAGAGCAATCCGTGGTCGTTGTCGTACCCAATCTCTATTACGCCAATCAACTAGCAGAAGATTTGCGTCACGTACAAGAGCAAGTATATGTCTTTCCAGTTGATGAAGTTCTCTCAGCTGAGATGGCGTTTGCTTCGGCGGACGCCAAAGCAGAGCGTGTGGCAACCTTGACTGCAATCGCGGCTGAAGAGAGAGGCATCTACATTTTACCAGTTGCAGCATTACGTAAAAGACTACCCAAAAAGCAAACTTGGCAAAATGCGCAACTAAGTATTGCACTAGAAGATGAGCTTGATTTAGAGCAACTGCCAAAAAAATTCGTACAAATGGGCTTTGTGCGTCAAGCAATGATTGAAAAACCAGGTGATTTTAGCATTCGTGGAAGCATCGTAGACATCTACCCATTAAATCAAGTACATCCTGTACGGATTGAATTATTTGATGTAGAAGTCGATTCAATTCGTTACTTTGATGCGCAAACGCAACGTTCACTGGAACAAGTAGAAAAAATTGCCATTCAGCCAACGACTGAACTTATCTTTGCGCCAGAAGATTTTGAACACGGTAAGGAAACATTGCGCGAAATGCTAGAAAAACGTCTGGCAGTGACACAAGATGAGACCGAGCGAGCATTTTTGACAGACTATTTTGGTCAGTTGATGCAATCATGGGACGAAGGTATTGCTGGAGATCAGCCACAGTTTTACACAGATATGCTTTATAAAGATACGGTCACGGTGATGGATTACTTCACCGACTCTTATTATCTGATGGTGGATGACTATGCACGTATCATGGAGACCAATCGAGAAATCGAGCGGGAAGAAGGTGAATGGCATACTCAAAAGATTGAAGAGTTGCGCCTCTTTGCCGATCAGACATTGGGGTATGATGTGCATGCCTTTTTCCAAAAAACGCATGTGCCGACTACATTTTTTGCGTTGTTTCAAAAAGGGATGGGAAATTTGCGCTTTCAAGCAATTGAAACCATTCAATACCGACCGATGCAACAATTTTTTGGTCAGATGGGCTTATTAAAAGCTGAGGTGGATCGTTGGGAGAAGCAAGCACAGACGGTCGTCTTTGTCGTTCAGTCGGCAGAACAACAAAAAAAATTGGAACAAGAATTTCGTGATCATGATATTTATGCAGTACAGACGACACCAGATCGATTATTTTTAGGGCGCTCACAAATTATACATGGGACGTTGCAAGCTGGGTTTGAGTTACCGCATGATCAAGTGGTGGTCGTCACGGAACGGGAGATTTTCCAAAAAGTTGCGAAGCGTCGTGCGCGTAGACAAACAGTGTCCAATGCCGAGCGCTTAAAAAGTTACAATGAGCTAAAAACTGGCGACTATGTGGTACATGAAAATCATGGGATTGGGAAATACATTGGTATGGAAACCCTTGAAGTAGATGGGGTTCATCAAGATTATTTGACAATTATTTACCAAAATGATGACAAACTCTTCATTCCAGTAACCCAGCTGAATATGATTCAAAAATATGTCGCCTCAGAATCAAAGTCACCAAGAATCAATAAACTAGGCGGAAGCGAATGGACGAAAACCAAACGCAAAGTATCTGGTAAAATTGAAGATATCGCGGATGATTTGATTCAGCTTTACGCACAGCGGGAAGCGGAGAAAGGGTTTGCCTTTGGTCCAGATGATGGCTATCAAAAAGAATTCGAAGATGCCTTCCCTTACTCGGAAACAGAAGACCAGCTACGAAGCACGTCTGAGATAAAAAAAGATATGGAAAAAGAGAAACCAATGGATCGGCTGTTGGTCGGTGATGTTGGCTTTGGGAAGACAGAGGTCGCCTTACGGGCAGCGTTTAAAGCCATTCGTGAAAGCAAGCAAGTCGCAATTTTAGTGCCTACGACAATCTTAGCGCAACAGCACTACGAGACCATGGTCGATCGCTTCCAAGGTTTTCCAGTCAATATTGGTATTTTAAGTCGCTTTAGAACCAAAAGCCAACAACAAGAGACCATCGAGCAACTGCGGCGCGGACAAATCGATATTGTAGTAGGGACGCATCGCCTATTATCAAAAGATATTACGTTTGCTGATTTGGGTTTATTGGTGATTGATGAAGAGCAACGCTTTGGGGTCAAGCACAAAGAGCGACTGAAGGAATTACGCTCGCAAGTCGATGTGTTGACCTTAACGGCGACACCGATTCCTCGTACGTTGCATATGTCTATGCTAGGTGTGAGAGATTTGTCGGTCATTGAAACGCCGCCTGAAAATCGCTACCCCATTCAAACCTATGTGATGGAGAGTAATCCTGGTGCTATTCGAGAAGCAATCCTACGAGAGATGGCTCGTGGTGGCCAAGTCTTCTACTTGTACAATCGCGTCGATACCATCGAGCGGAAGGTGGAAGAGTTGCAAATGCTAGTTCCTGATGCACGTATTGGCTATGCACATGGTCAAATGACCGAAATCCAGCTAGAGAATACGCTCTTTGATTTTATCGAAGGAGAGTATGATATCTTGGTTACGACGACCATTATCGAGACTGGGGTAGATATTCCTAATGCAAATACGTTGTTTGTGGAAAATGCTGACTACATGGGGCTGTCTACATTGTATCAATTACGCGGAAGAGTCGGACGAAGCAATCGCGTCGCCTATGCCTACTTTATGTACGAGCCGCAAAAGATCTTGACCGAAGTCAGCGAGAAACGACTACAAGCTATTAAAGACTTTACGGAATTAGGTTCAGGCTTTAAAATTGCGATGCGTGATTTGTCCATTCGTGGGGCCGGAAACTTATTAGGTGCCCAGCAGCATGGCTTTATTGATTCGGTTGGGTTTGATATGTATGCGCAGATGCTACAAGAAGCAGTCGAGCGCAAGCAAGGGAAAAATACGCAATTACAAAAAACCAATGTGGAAATTGATCTAGGCATTGATGCCTACTTGCCGGCTTCTTATATAGAAGATGAACGACAAAAAATTGAAATCTATAAACGAATCCGTGAATTAGAAAGTATGGACGCGCTAGATGAGCTGCAAGATGATCTGCTTGACCGGTTCGGTGACTTTCCAGATGAAGTATCGCATTTGTTAGTCATTGGAGAAGTAAAAATGAACGCTGACCGGGCGTTAGTCGAAGTAATTCGTAAACAACAGCAGACCATTACCGTATTACTCAGCAAAGTCGGTACCAAAAACTACACAGTTGAACAATTATTCGAAGGGTTGGCAGCGACGAAGCTAAAGGCGACAATGGGAATGGAAAAAGAAAAAATGGTGATTCGTCTACAAGTGCCAAAAGACATGAAGGCGATGGTTTGGTTGCAAGAAGTGGCTTCATTTATGCGGGCATTACGTGCCATTCGTTACCAGGAAAAAGGACAAAAATTAGCCGCCCAATCTTAGAAAGGGGACAAGAATGGCGAATAAAACTATGCATTCATTGGTCAGAGGGGCATTTATTTTAACGTTAGCTTCTTTCCTTGCCAAATTGCTGAGCGCAATCTATCGTGTGCCTTTTCAAAATTTGGTGGGGGATCGAGGGTTTTATGTCTATCAGCAAATTTATCCGATATATGGGATTGCAATGACGATTGCGCTGACTAGTGTGCCACAATTTCTGTCAAAATTATTAGTCGGACAGTCACCGTTAGAAAAGCGAACGCAGTTACGGACTTATTTTTCGTTTATTTTTGGTTTGTCTGTTTTGGCTTGGTTATTTTTGTTGCTTACGAGTGACTGGTTAGCGCTAGGCATGGGAGATAGGCAATTGGCACCTCTCATCCGAGTGACGTCCTTTACGTTTTTGCTGATTCCGTTTCTTTCGTTTTACCGCGGTAGTTTTCAAGGAGATTTCTATATGGTGCCGACTGCTGTATCACAAATCATTGAACAGGTGGTACGTGTTGGGATTATCTTATTGGCGGCACTGGGCTATGTGACGCTGCACTATTCTATTTACCGCGTGGGTGCCTATGCACTCTCGGGGTCGTTATTTGGCGGAGTCGTTGCTTGGATGGTGTTGGTACACTATAGCAAGCAGATGAGTGGCACCACTCTTTCCTTTTGGCGATTTTTTCAGGTTAAGCCACCGAGTAGGGCGATTCGCATGCGTTTTTACCGTGAAGCCGGGATGTTGACGGTCTTTAGTTCATTATTGATCCTATTTCAGTTAATGGATTCGTTTTTTGTGGTGAATGGATTAATCATTGCGGGGATGCCCAAAGATTTGGCACAATTGGCCAAAGGGGTCTATGATCGCGGACAACCACTCGTTCAGTTAGGATTGGTCGTTGCTGGTGCATTAGGCACAAGCTTTCTGCCGGCTTTGACAGAACATTTGCGGTCGCATAAGCTAATGAAGTTTCGTTTTTCAGCGATTATGTACTTGCGCTTAACGGTTTCACTGTCGCTAGCAGCATCGATTGGGTTAGCAATGTTGATGCCTTTTGTGAACTACACGTTGTTTAAAGATTTCCAAGGAACAAAGACGTTGCTTTTGTTTGTATTTGCGATTGCATTGATGGCAATCATTCAAGCTTTTCAAAGTATCGAACAGAGCCGCAACAAAGTATTGGCTTCTTTTAAAGCAGTTGTTTGTGGCTGCATCGTCAAGTTTGTCACGACAGGAATCCTGACAGCCGGTATGGGGACAATTGGCGCGAGCCTGTCGACGTTGCTCGGCTTAGCAGCGGTGTTAGCGACATTTTTGCATTTTGATGAATTGCAGTTGCATCAATTTTGGACACAGCGCCAGTTTGGTTGGCGCTTGCTTGGGGCGCTGGCGGGTATGTTAGTGATGTTAAGTGGATATGATGCCTTGTGTGTAGCTCTTTTAGCAACACAGTGGCATCGCAGTCTGACACTGGTGGTCAGCCTTGGCGGTGTTGTGATTGGGGCAGCGGTGTTTTTGTTACTTATTATAAAATTAAAGGTTTTTACCGTACGGGAATGGTTATTCATTCCGTTTGGTGAGAAGTTACTACGAATAGGAGAGAAAAAATGAGAATTGATAAATTTTTAAAAGTTTCACGTTTGATTAAACGTCGGTCGGTCGCAAAAGAGGTTGCAGACAAAGGAAGAATTCAATTAAATGGCAAAATCGCTAAGTCGGGTACGACAGTCAAAGTTGGCGATGAGTTGCAAATTCAATTTGGTAATCGGACAGTCAACGTTCGTGTTGAAAAATTACAAGAGTCTACCAAAAAGGAAGATGCAAGCTCTATGTATACGCTTCTTTCAGACGAACGAGTGAACGCTTAAAAAATGCGCACGTATCAAAGTTGTTTGTAATATTGTTAGACAAGTGATTCTGATGTTGGTATAATGAAAAAGACAATCAAGAGACTGGGGCGAGTGGATTGAAAAAGCAAAAGAAAAACAAAGTAGCTTATCTGCCAACAGATTTCGCCAAAGAGCAATATGCAACTTACGCAAAGCAAAAGCGGCAAGTGATTTTTCGTCGTAGGCGCTTGGCTGTTATCTGTACAGTCGGTATTGTGGCGTTCATTAGTATCGGGTATAGCTTGGCAAGAGATTATGCACGTTTAGCCACGCTAAACACGTATAAGCAAGAGACGTTGGTTGAGCAAAAGCAAGTAAACAAAGAAGTAAAACAATTGAAAGCTGATGTCGCATTATTAGAAGACGATGACTATGTAGCCAAGCTGGCGCGCAGTCGGTATTTCTATTCAAAAGACGGCGAGATTAACTTCAAAATACCGGATTCAGATAGTCAATCACCGACTGAGTCTAGTGATAAATAGGTCATCATGACGCTTATGTGTCAATGGAATATAAAAGGGTAATAAAATAGGAGGAACACATTTTTTATGTCAATCGAAGTTGGAGAAAAAGTACCAGGGAAAGTTTCAGGAATTACTAATTTTGGTGCATTTATTGATTTGGGAGCGGGCAAGACGGGCCTTGTCCATATTAGTGAAGTATCAAATGGCTTTGTCAAAGATATCAATGAAGTATTGAAAGTCGGCGATGAAGTGACTGTATTAGTAACGAATATTGGAGCAGATGGCAAAATCGGCTTATCTATTCGTAAAGCAGAGGATCGTCCGCAAGAAGAAAAGCGTGAGTTCCCTAAAAAAGATTTCCATAAAGCGGGACCAAAAAAACCGTTTAACCGCAATCAAGGAAATCAAAATGCAGCAAATAATTCGAAACAAGACTTCGATTCATTGATGTCTTCTTTTTTGAAAGATAGTGATGATCGCCTTTCTTCTTTGAGAAGAAACACTGAAGGAAAGCGCGGCGGTCGCGGCGGTCGCCGTAGCTAGTCAGTATATTGAAGGTTGAGCCTTGCGCAAGGTTCAACCTTTTTTTGATTGGAGGAATCACAATGGATGTGCAGCGCATGCAACAAGAATTTCAAACCCAACAATTTGCAAACCAAGATGTCTTGCTGGCAGTATCGACAGGGGTTGACTCGATGGTTTTGCTCGATTTGCTGATTTCATCAGTGACGGATATCCAGCGAATAGCGGTGGCCCATGTGAATCATGGGTTGCGACCAGAGAGTGAAAAAGAAGCTTGCTTTATCAATGCGTATTGCAAAGAACACCAGCTAGATTTCTTTCAAGCCAATTGGACACCGACGTCTAGCAATATCGAAGCCAATGCACGCCAGTTTCGGTATGACTTTTTCAAAAAAATAATGAATGAACAAGGCTACAAGGTACTGCTTACTGCACATCATCGCGATGATCAACTCGAGACAATGCTGATGAAGGCGATTCGGGATGGGCAATTGACCGCGCTAAAAGGAATTGTAGCAAGTCAGCCGTTTGCCAATGGTCAACTTGTTCGGCCGCTACTACCTTATGACAAACAAACACTTTATGACTATGCCAAAAGGCGTGAGCTAACCTATTTTGAGGATGAGACAAATCAAGACTCGCTTTATTTCCGTAATCGGATGCGTCAGCAAGTCGTCCCGCTCTTAAAAAAAGAGCATCCCCAAGTAACGGAACACTTTCAACAGATTGCCAAGCAAGTCGAAGACAACGAGGCCTTGCTTGAAGAAGTCCTCTGGGAACAAGAAAAAGGGATGTTTAAGAAAACTACTACTGGTTGGTCACTGGATTTGTCTTTATTCCAAAAAAGATCGCCGCTGGTAAAAAAATATTTACTGGAAAAAGCAGCCCAACTTGTTCGTTCGACAGGGACAGTCGCGCTCTCGCAAAAACAAATCAATCAAACGCTCACTTTGCTTGATGAACACAAATCCCAATGGCTACTCAACATCGCTCATGGTTGGGTCATTCGCCGAGCCTATCAGACATTGGTTTTGGAGAAAAAGCCTGAGCAACAAGAACGGCAAGCCGTCACTTTAATGGAAGGCACACAGCTCTATTTATCAGATCATCAATGGATTGGGCTCTTCCAATCACCTGTGGACGAGAGTTTACTGCCCCCAAAAGTTCAGACTTGGTCGACTATGTCTGTGGCTTTTTCGGATGAACTAGCCTTGCCGCTTTCGGTTCGAAAGCGGCAAGATGGTGACCGAATCGCCCTGACTCCTGAATTGACGAAGCGACTTTCTCGCTGGCTAATTGATCAAAAAATCCCGCAAACACAACGCGAAGATGCTTGGTTTGTTTTAGATTCTACTAAGAAGGGTTTGGTTTTCTTTCCTTTTCTTCATTCCTATTTGAGTATTGCGAAAGAAACTGATAAAATACGGTACGTACTTCTGTATAAATGTCAGAAGTAACTTTGAAAGGAGAACGGTATGTTAGATAAAGATATTGAAAAAATACTTATCACACGAGAGCAAATTCAAATGCGTTGTGCAGAATTAGGAAAACAATTAACGGAAGAATATCAGGATAAAACACCGCTTGTGGTTGGTGTATTAAAAGGAGCTGTTCCTTTTATGGCGGATATTGTTCGTGAAATGGATTGTTATTTAGAAATAGATTTCTTAGATGTTTCTAGCTATGGAAACGCGACGGTATCTTCCGGAGAAGTGAAGATCGTGAAAGATTTAGATACAAATGTTGAAGGTCGCGATTTATTAATCGTGGAAGACATTATCGACAGTGGCAGAACGTTGGCTTATTTAGTTGACTTGTTTAAATACCGTAAAGCGAAGTCAGTGAAGATTGTGACGTTACTGGATAAACCAGAAGGACGCGTTGTGCCGATTGAAGCCGATTATGTTGGTTTTGATGTGCCGAATGAGTTTGTGGTCGGCTATGGACTAGACTATATTCAACAATACCGTAACCTCCCTTATGTGGGTGTGTTAAAACCATCTGTTTATCAATCGTAAACTATCATAAATTCTATTTAAATATGATACAATGAAATGGTCAGATAAAGACAAGACAACAAGGAGGGCCCGCATGAATAAAAAAGGAAATGGTACGGTCAAAACGACCTTATATTATGTACTCATTTTGTTAGCCATGGTAATGGTTGTCTATTACTTTTTTGGTAACGGCAGCGATCGTTCGCCAGAAATTGAGTATTCGACTTTTACAGAGCAATTAAAGAATGGCGAAGTTGAATCGTTTACGGTTCAACCATCAAATGGTGTGTATCGCATTACTGGGCAGTATAAAGATGCACAAAAAGTAGACAATGACAGTGGATTGAGCGTATTCGGCACAACGTCTTCTACCTCTACTTCATTTTCAACGATTGTCTTACCAAATGATTCCACATTGAATGAGATTACGACATTAGCGAGTGATCAAGGAGTCAAAACAGAGATTGAACAAGAGTCAAATAGTGGGATTTGGTTGTCACTATTGGTTAGTTTCTTACCTTTAGTGATCATCATCTTTTTCTTCTATATGATGATGGGTCAACAAGGCGGCGGCGGTGGCGGCGGAGGCCGCGGCGTGATGAACTTTGGTAAATCAAAAGCCAAAGAAGCAGACAAAAAAGCCAACCGCGTACGTTTTTCTGACGTAGCTGGAGCGGAAGAAGAAAAACAAGAATTAGTTGAAGTGGTCGAGTTCTTAAAAGACCCACGTCGTTTTTCTGCGCTTGGTGCGCGTATTCCAGCAGGGGTATTATTAGAAGGCCCTCCAGGAACAGGGAAAACATTGCTTGCAAAAGCAGTAGCTGGTGAAGCTGGCGTCCCATTTTATTCTATTTCTGGTTCAGATTTTGTTGAAATGTTTGTCGGTGTCGGTGCTAGTCGTGTACGTGACTTGTTCGATACTGCGAAGAAGAATGCGCCTGCGATTATTTTCATTGATGAAATTGATGCAGTCGGACGTCAACGTGGTGCCGGTATGGGTGGCGGACATGATGAACGCGAACAAACTCTAAACCAATTACTAGTTGAAATGGATGGCTTTAACGGAAACGAAGGCGTGATCGTGATTGCTGCGACAAACCGTTCGGACGTATTGGATCCAGCGCTTCTTCGTCCAGGTCGTTTTGACCGCCAAATCTTGGTCGGACGTCCAGATGTGAAAGGCCGCGAAGCTATCTTAAAAGTACATGCTAGAAACAAGCCATTAGCCGATGATGTCGACTTAAAAGTGGTAGCACAACAAACACCTGGCTTTGCCGGTGCAGAATTAGAAAATGTCTTAAACGAAGCAGCGTTAGTCGCAGCTCGTCGAAATAAAACCAAAATCGATGCATCTGACATTGATGAAGCAGAAGATCGGGTGATTGCTGGGCCAGCGAAGAAAGATCGCGTGATTAGTAAGCGCGAACGAGAAATGGTGGCCTACCATGAAGCAGGACATACGATTGTCGGTTTAGTTCTTAGCCGTGCGCGTATTGTCCACAAAGTGACGATTATTCCTCGCGGTCGCGCGGGCGGATACATGATTGCCTTGCCGAAAGAAGATCAAATGTTAATGACCAAAGAAGATATGTTTGAACAAATTGTTGGTCTACTTGGTGGACGGACAGCAGAAGAAATTATTTTCAACGTTCAATCAACAGGTGCTTCCAATGACTTTGAACAGGCGACTGGCTTAGCACGTAGTATGGTTACAGAATATGGAATGAGTGACAAATTAGGTCCTGTTCAATACGAAGGAAACCATCAAGTGTTTGTCGGCCGTGATTATGGTCAAACAAAAGCATACTCTGAACAAGTGGCTTATGAGATTGACGGAGAAGTTCGTCGCATTCTCGTTGAAGCACACGCGAAAGCACGTGAAATCATAGAAGAACATCGTGCGCAACACAAATTGATTGCAGAAAAACTATTAGAGTTTGAAACGCTAGATGCCAAAGCAATCAAATCTTTATTTGAAACAGGTAAGATGCCTGAGGGAGTGGAAGAAAATCCTTTCCCAAGCGAAAAAGCAGCATCTTATGAAGAAGCAAAACGAGCATTGGAACAAAAAGATGCGGAAAAACAAGCAGAACAATCAGAAACTGAAACGAAAGAAATCACACCTGATTCAACTGATGACAAAACTGTATAATGTTTTGACAAGAGAGCCGTTCATGGAATGACTCTCTTGTTTTTTGATGGAACGAGCGAGGCAGTTGAAAAAATTACGCATTCTCGGTATGATGCAGTAATGAAAAAGAAAGAGGAATTGGAAATGGCAAAAGATTATTTAGTAAAAGCATTAGCATATGGTGGCTATGTGCGTGCGTATGCAGTTTGTGCGACAGATGTCGTAGCAGAAGCACAGCGTCGTCACGATACTTGGAATACAGCGACAGCAGCACTTGGTAGAGCAATTGTCGGATCACTTCTATTAGGAAGCACTGTAAAGGGCGAAGACAAATTAACCGTAAAAATCCAAGGAAATGGACCGGCAGGCTTAATTATGGTCGATGCGAATGGTAGCGGTGAAGTAAAAGGGTACATTCAAAACCCAAAAATTAGTTTACCGTTGAACGCTCAAGGAAAATTAGATGTACGAGGCGCAGTAGGGACAGAAGGTATTTTCACAGTGATCAAAGATTTAGGATTAAAGGAGCCGTTCTCTGGTCAAACACCGATTGTCTCAGGTGAGCTCGGTGAGGACTTTACTTACTACTTAGCGGCTTCTGAGCAAGTACCTTCAGCTGTAGGCTTGAGTGTATTAGTTGATACGGATGATTCTGTGCGCTCGGCAGGGGGCTTTATGCTACAAATTATGCCAGGTGCATCCGAAGAAATGATCGCAAAAATCGAAAATCGTCTTCAAGAACTACCAAAAGTTTCGACTTTGCTTGATCAAGGCAAGACACCCGAAGATATTTTAGATACCATTTTTGCTGGCGAGTCAGTAATGATTTTAGAAGAAATGCCAGTTGAGTTTAAATGTGATTGTTCAAAAGAAAAATTTGCTTCAGCTATTTTAACGCTAGGATCCAAAGAGATTCAAGATATGATTGATGAAGACCATGGCGCAGAAGCTGTTTGTTCATTTTGCGGGAACAAGTATTTCTTTGATGAGCAAGAACTGACAGAGATTAAGGAAGAGATTACTGGAGGGGCAAAGTAAAATGTCTACATCTTGGATGATTGGTCAAGTGGAGATTCCCAATCGTGTCGTTGTGGCACCGATGGCAGGTATTTCAAATGCCGCATTCCGTGTGACAGTGAAAGAAGCTGGTGCGGGACTAGTCGTGTGTGAAATGATTAGTGACAAAGGGATTCAGTTGCGCAACAAAAAGACATTAGAAATGTTGTACATCGACGAAACAGAGCATCCGTTGAGTTTGCAAATTTTTGGTAGCACAAAAGAATCACTCGTTGAGGCGGCTCAGTTTGTCGAGAAAAATACGACGGCAGATATCATTGACATTAATATGGGCTGCCCGGTAAATAAGATTATTAAAGCCGAGGCGGGTGCTAAATGGCTGCTTGATCCAAACAAAGTATACGAAATGGTACAAGCAGTTGCTTCGGCAGTATCCATTCCTGTGACGGTAAAGATGCGTACGGGCTGGGATGAGGAGCATTTATTTGCTGTAGAAAATGCGTTAGCCGCACAAGCAGCTGGTGCCGCAGCTGTTGCGATGCATGGAAGAACGCGTGTACAAATGTATGAAGGCAAAGCTGATTGGTCCGTCTTGAGAGAAGTGAAGAAAAAACTCTCGATTCCTCTCATGGGCAACGGCGATGTACGCACACCTGAAGATGCGCGGCGTATGTTTGAAGAAGTCGGCTGTGATGCCGTCATGATTGGTCGAGCAGCCTTAGGTAATCCGTGGATGATTGGGCGTACCAATCACTACTTGCAGACCGGCGAATTGATTGCTGAGCCGACACCAGAAGAGAAAATTGCGATGGCTAAGCTTCACTTTGACCGACTAGTAGCTCTAAAAGGAGAAAGAATCGCAGCAAGAGAGTTTCGCCAACATGCCGCCTATTACTTAAAAGGCATTTCAAGAACGGCTAAGCTAAAGGCTGAAATTAATAAATCAGAAGATCGTCAAACTACCATGATGTTACTCGATGATTTTTTGGCAAACCAAGTAGTGGCTGGATAATTGTTGCAAATCAAAGCAAGTCGGAGTAGAGATTCGGCTTGCTTTTTTGCCTGAAGATTGGCATTATAAGAAAGAAGCATATCTGAGAATGGAGGAAAACTCGTGACAGAGGAACGACAAACACAAGAAGAATTAAATGATCAAATGCTGGTTCGTCGCCAAAAAATGGAGTCATTACGTGAAGAAGGGATAGATCCTTTTGGTCATCGTTTTGAGCGCACACATCAATCAGCAGAACTACATGAATTATTTGATCCTCGTACGAAAGAGGAATTAGAAGAGATGGGTCTGACTGCTAGTGTGGCTGGACGTATTGTAACCAAGCGCGGTAAAGGGAAAGTCGGCTTTGCTCACTTGCAAGATCGTGAAGGCCGTATCCAGATTTATGTCCGTAAAGATCAAGTAGGTGATGAGCCCTATGATGTCTTTAAGCATGCTGACTTAGGTGATTTCTTCGGTGTGACTGGTCAAATCATGAAGACCGATACTGGTGAAGTAACGATTAAACCAACTGAAATTACCATTTTATCAAAAGCGTTGCGTCCATTACCTGACAAGTATCATGGGTTAACGAATGTTGAGCAACGCTACCGTCAACGTTATTTGGATTTGATTAGCAATCAAGAAAGCTTTGATCGTTTTACAAAACGAAGCAAAATCATCAGCGAAATTCGTCGCTATTTAGATGGATTAGGCTATCTTGAAGTGGAAACACCAGTATTGCATAATCAAGCAGGTGGGGCAGCTGCACGGCCATTTATTACACATCACAATGCATTAGATATAGATTTGTATTTGCGCATTGCGTTAGAATTGCACCTAAAACGGCTAATCGTAGGTGGCATGGAAAAAGTCTACGAAATTGGACGAGTATTCCGTAATGAAGGAATCGATACGACGCATAACCCAGAATTTACCATGATGGAATGTTATACCGCGTATACAGATTATCGTGATGTAATGGACTTGACAGAAGCAATTATTCGGACTGTCGCTGAAAAAACACTAGGTACAACAAGTATCACGTATGGTGGAGCACCTGTTGATTTGGGTTCTGACTTCCGACGCGTACACATGGCAGATGCTGTAAAAGAAAAGACGGGCGTAGATTTCTGGCAAGAAATGTCCATTGAACAAGCACGTCAATACGCGAAAGAACACAATGTTGAAATTACCGATGCAATGGCAGTTGGCCATATTTTGAATGAATTTTTCGAAACATTTGTTGAAGAAACATTACAACAACCGACATTTGTTTACGGTCATCCTGTTGAAGTATCACCATTGGCTAAGAAAAATCCAGAAGACCCACGATTTACTGATCGTTTTGAATTGTTCATCGTTGGCCGTGAATTTGCCAACGCCTTTACTGAATTAAATGATCCAATCGATCAAAGAGAACGTTTTGAAGAGCAAGAACGTGAAAGAGAAGCAGGAAATGATGAAGCACATGGCGTGGATGAAGATTTCTTGGAAGCTTTGGAATATGGTATGCCACCAACCGGAGGGCTAGGGATTGGAATCGATCGACTAGTGATGCTTTTGACGGATGCACAATCAATCCGTGATGTGTTGTTATTCCCGACAATGCGTTAATAGTAGTGTATTAACCAAAGAAACTGAATAATGAATGAATTATTTGTTATAAAAGAGCTGGAAGACGAACGTTTTTCAGCTCTTTTTTTCGAATGAAAGTGTTTAGGAGAAGAACTGAAAAACCACAAAAAAAGATTGACCTATGGCAAATTACTTGTTATATTAATAGAGGTCTTAAAAAGAGAGCTTCATCTGAAATTTTATTTTTAAAAAGTGTTGACGAATGTCAAATCAGATGGTAATATAACGAAGTTGATTTGTTTCTAGTTTTATAAATGCTGATACAGCAGTTTAAGAAGTGAAAAAACATGTTGACAAATAACATTTCGTTTGATAAGATAGTCAGGTCGCTAATTGAGTGATGAAAAACATTTTTAAAAATCTTATTTCTAACTGTTGACAAATCAACGGAGAAGTGTTAAGATATAAAAGTTGCTACGGCAGCTAAGTAGACCTTTGAAAACTGAACAAAGTAAGCAAACGAACCAATTGTGTAAGGTGTT
>ENA-OWZU01000075-OWZU01000075.1-human-gut-metagenome-genome-assembly--contig:-NODE-75-length-39649-cov-24.009092_pt1 | contig 39649 bp, 39 predicted proteins | sample MGYA00249263_ERZ652121 | MGnify/ENA primary metagenome ERZ652121 (study PRJEB26925, sample SAMN05827113) | human gut metagenome | biome: ENVO:2100002; feature: ENVO:00000062; material: ENVO:00002003... | reverse complement strand
TTTTCGTCATCTCCGGATGCGTGTCCTGATTCAACAGAACATCTGTGAAATCATTCAATAACGCAAAAAAGGAAATGCCGAAGCATTTCCTAACATACGATTTGAGCAAAACAACAGCAATTGACAAAGAGCCAAAGTTTAAGAATCAACTTCCGGATTTTCTAGTCTTTACGCTTATATTTGCGACCAAACGCTTTCTAAAATATTCGTTTGCGTCCGATCTGGTCCAACAGAGAATGTCGAAATGCGTACACCAACTAATTCCGATACGCGACGGACATAGTTGCGCGCATTTTCCGGTAAGTCAGCTAATGTCTTACAACTTGTAATATCTTCTGACCAACCAGGTAATTCTTCATAGACTGGCTTGCAGCGTTGCAATTCTTTCAAGCTTGCTGGGTAATGGTAGATTAATTGACCATCTAGCTCATACGCTGTACAAATTTTCACTGTTTCTAACCCACTTAAGACGTCGATTGAATTCAGTGATAAGTTAGTAATACCTGACACGCGACGAGAGTGACGCATAACAACGGAATCAAACCAACCAATTCTACGTGGGCGGCCAGTTGTCGTGCCATATTCACGGCCGACTTCACGAATCTGACTACCAATTTCATCAAATAACTCAGTAGGGAAGGGACCATCGCCGACACGTGAAGTGTAAGCCTTACAAACACCTACCACTTTGTTAATTTTTGAAGGACCTACACCGCTACCGATTGTTACACCACCGGCTACAGGATTAGAAGAAGTCACAAATGGATACGTTCCTTGGTCAATATCCAGCATAACGCCTTGAGCACCTTCAAATAAAACTCGTTTGCCTTCATCGAGAGCATCATTTAAAATCACCGAAGTATCGGTTACATATTTTTTAATTTGTTGGCCGTATTCGTAGTATTCTTCAAAAATATCTTCGAATGCTAAAGCTTCAGAATCAAACATACGCTCAAATTGACGATTTTTATCTTCTAAATTCGCACGTAGGCGTTCTTCAAAGATTTCCTTGTCTAATAAGTCAGCAATCCGAATACCTACACGTGCAGCTTTGTCCATGTAAGCCGGGCCGATTCCTTTATTAGTCGTACCGATTTTATTGACGCCTTTTGCCTCTTCTTGCAATTGATCTAATTTTATATGATAAGGTAAAATGACATGTGCGCGATCAGAAATTCGTAAATTGTCAGTGTCGACATGATGTTCTGCTAAATAAGCAAGCTCTTTCACTAGCGATTTAGGATTGACTACGACCCCATTACCAATGACACTAATTTTTTCTTTGTAAAAAATACCAGAAGGAATCAGATGCAATTTATACGTCACGCCATCGAATTTAATGGTATGTCCTGCATTGTCCCCACCTTGATAACGAGCAATCACTTCTGCATTTTCGCTAAGAAAATCCGTGATCTTCCCTTTTCCTTCGTCGCCCCATTGCGTTCCAACTACTACTACTGATGACATATGAATACCTCTTTCTTTGTTTGTTGTATTCCCAAAACATTGTAGCAAGTTTTTGTATAAAATTCAAACAATAATCGAATGTTGAAACATATGAATTACAAAAATACACCAAAAAACGAACATTAATGAATTAGCACCTAATTGTTCTCTTATCAGCTAAAATTTATGTAAAAAAGAAGGGAGCGTGAAAAACTCTCACACTCCCCTATGGATAAACACTTACGCAAACTCTTCCCTTAATGATAGTGAGGAGAATTTGTTGTACTCTTTTATAAAAAGTAGCTCAACGGTACCTCGTGCGCCACTTCTATTTTTTTCAATGATTACTTCTACTTTGTTGTTCACTTCTTTTTCTTCGTGATCTTCATCTTGATCGCCTTCGCGTTCATAGTAATCCTCACGATATAAGAAAGCCACAATATCCGCATCTTGTTCAATTGACCCTGATTCACGGATGTCACTTAAAACAGGTCGCTTGTCTTGCCTTTGCTCAACTCCCCGAGAAAGCTGCGATAAAGCAATCACTGGGACTTTTAGTTCTTTCGCTAATTTCTTTAGCTGTCTTGAAATTTCCGATACTTCTTGTTGACGGCTTTCACGACCAGTCCCTTCAATTAGTTGCAAATAATCAATTAGAATGAGTCCTAAATTGCCTTTTTCTTGTGCCAATTTACGACAACGGGCACGAATCTCAGAAATTTTAATCCCTGGCGTATCATCAATGTAAATATTGGCACGCGATAAGCTTCCCATAGCGACGATCAGCGAGCGCCATTCTTCATCAGTCAATTGACCTGTCCGCAGATTCCCTGCTTGAATCGAACCTTCTGCACAGAGCATCCGATTGACCAGCGACTCTGCCCCCATTTCAAGACTAAAGATTGCCACTGATTGGTCGGTCTTAGTCCCAATATTTTGCGCAATGTTTAGGGCGAAAGCTGTCTTCCCAACAGCAGGTCTGGCCGCTATGATAATCAGCTCTTCTTGATGCAAGCCAGCTGTCATTTTATCCAACGCTTGATACCCTGTCGGTAACCCTGTGATTGCTTCACCTTGTTGTGCCAGCTGATCAATATTTTCAATTGCTGTATTTAAGACATCGGCAATCGACTTAAAGCCTGAACTGTTGCGTTTTTCCGTTACTTCCAAAATACTACGTTCTGCATCATCGACGATTGATTGAACATCCTCGCCTTGTTCAAATCCCTTGGTTACGATTTGATTGGCTGTGTGAATCAAATTACGCAACACAGCTTTGTCATCGACAATCTTCGCATAATAACTAATACTTGCTGCTGAAGGTGACGCTTGACTTAGCTCTGTTAAGTACAAGATGCCACCGATATCTTCCAATGACTGTATACTTTCTAGTTCTGCTTTCAACGTAATGACATCAATCGCTTCGTTACGATCGTTTAATTGGATCATTGCTTGAAAAATAATTTGATGCGCACGGCGATAAAAGGCTCTTGGTTCAAGAATCTCCATGGCATCAATGATGGTGTCATTATCTAAAAAAATCGCACCTAAAACAGCTTGTTCTGCCTCAATATCTTGTGGCGGAATGCGATCTTGCCAAACTTCATTCATCCGTTACGCTCCTATGCTTCTTTTACTCTAGACTATTTACCTTCTTCAATATGAACCCGGATAGAAGCAGTCAATTCAGGATGCAACTTCACTGGGATATCTGTATAGCCCAAGCTTCTAATTGGTTGTTTCAAATCAACTTTTCGCTTATCGACTTTGATGCTGTATTGTTTTTCAAGTGCATCGGTAATTTGTTTTGATGGAATCGATCCAAATAGACGTCCATCTTGGCCTGCTTTGGCCTTTAGTGTTACGACTGTTTTTTCATCTTCTAAGACTTTTTTTAATTCTTTTGCTTCAGCTAGAATTTCTTCTTCGTGTTTCGCTTGGGCTTTTTGCTTCCCAGCTAACGCAGAAATACTTTCTTTTGTTGCTTCTTTTGCCAAATTATTTTTAAGAAGGTAGTTTTGGGCATATCCTGTGGGTACTTCCTTAACATCACCTTTTTTTCCTTTGCCTTTTACATCTGCTAAAAAAATTACTTTCATCTTGGTCACTCCTTGGTACGTTCTAGTTTATCTAATTCTTGAAATAGCTCTTGCTGGACTTCATCTAAGGTTTTCCCTTTGATTTGAGTAGCAGCATTGGTGAAATGGCCCCCTCCGCCTAGTGCCTCCATGATGGTCTGGACATTGATGGTCCCCGAGCTCCTAGCACTAATGCCAATCACATCACCTGCTTGTTTGGTAATCACAAATGACGCATGAATGCCATTTAATGACAGTAGGGTATCGGCTGTTTTGGCGACTGTCACACCGTCGTATACTTCTCGTTCATCTGCTACGGATACTACGATATCTTTTCGGTAATAATCACTTCGGGCGACAAGGCGACTAATCGATAAATACGAATCCAAATCAGAACTCAAAAGGTACTGGACTAATGCAATATCAGCCCCCTGTGTTTTTAAGAAACTAGCCATATCAAATGTTTTCCCCGTCGTACGGACAGCAAAGCTCTTCGTATCCACGTAGATTCCAGCCAACAATAACGTCGGTACAAATTTAGGCAATCGTATTTTACGATTGGTTTGAAATTGAATAAATTCCGATACTAATTCGGACGCTGAGGAAGCTGACGTTTCAATATACGTTAAGAGTGGCTTATTGGGAAATTCATCTCCCCGTCGATGGTGATCGATGATAATAATTTTTTCAAAGGCATCATAGACCGTTTGCGAGATTGACAGTGATGGCTTATGGTAATCTACCATCACCAAGACACTACGATGATCAATTTTTTGCAGCGCTTCTTTTTCAGTTATGACCATCTCAGATAATTCTGTATATTTATCCAATTCGCTCAAACAGCGCGTCATATCAGGATTGACTTCTTCCCGATTGAGCAAGACATACGCTTCTCGATTGGCCAATTTAGCTAAGCCAGCAATCCCAAAAGCTGCCCCCACAGCATCCATATCAGGGAAACGATGGCCCATAATAAATACTTTTTGATTTTCTAAGAAGATCTTCTTTAGCGCCAAACTCATAGCTCGAGAACGTGTTCTTGTACGTCGTATGGTCCCATCCGTATTACCCCCGAAAAATTGGGGCTTAGCATTTGGATCAGTGTCTTTGACGACCACTTGATCACCACCACGAGCCTGTGCCAAGTCAAGATTATTTTGCGCAATCTCGCCGATCTTCTCGATCTCAGCATCGCCATATGCAATGCCCATGCTCAATGTCAACACGAACTCACTATTGATCTCAGCTTCTTTGACTTGCTTCAAGAGCACAAACTGATGCTCTTTCATCCGGTCAACATCAGCTTCTTTTGCAACAAAAAAGTATCGTTCAGAGTTGATGCGCTTATAAAAAATATGGTTATCGTTTGCCCAATCTGATATCATCGTCGTGATTAATGTATTCAACGCTGAAACATATTTATCATCCATTCGATCAATGATGTCATCATAATTATCTAATGAGATAATCCCTATCGCTGTCATAATTCTACTCCTCATATTTTACCAATTAGTCCCCTAATTCTAATAGCCATTGACTACTTGTTCGCTTAGTTTGCGAAACTCATACTCTATTCTACCATAAAGTTGAATACACTCCTAGCTGGTACTATGTTTCACATGAAACATCCATCCCGCATGAGTGCATGAAAAAAAGAACCTCATAAAGTGAGATTCTTTCGGGCTGATTATTCTTCAGTAGCAAATGGTAATAGACCCATGATACGTGCGCGTTTGATTGCAATCGTTAGTTTACGTTGGTTTTTAGCGCCAGTACCTGTTACACGACGTGGTAAAATTTTGCCACGTTCAGAAATGAATCTTTTTAATAATTCGATATCTTTGTAATCAACATGTTCAATGTGATTTGCTGCTAAATAATCTACTTTACGACGTTTACGTCCGCCTCTTCTTTGTTGTGCCATCCTATTTCCCTCCTATCAAAAATTTTCTAGAATGGTAAGTCATCGTCTGAAATGTCAATTGATGAACTTCCGAATGGATCAGAAGTATCGCGATCAAAATTAGGCATTCCGTTTGATGGTTGAGATGTTTGAGTTTGATTATTGTTAAATGTTGTCGATTGATTCCCACTAAAACCAGTGTCTGTCCCGCGACGCTCTGAAGCATTACGAGATTCTAACAATTGAAAGTTTTCTGCCACAACTTCTGTCACATATACTTTTTGACCTTGTTGATTTTCGTAGTTTCTAGTCTGAATTCTACCAGTCACCCCTAGAAGCGTACCTTTGCGAGCATAGTTCGCTAACGTTTCTGCTGGTTTGCGCCAAATCACACAGTTGATGAAATCTGCTTCTCTTTCACCGCTTTGATTCGTAAAATTACGATTGACAGCTAAAGAAAAAGTTGCTACAGCGGCACCATTTGCAGTATAACGTAATTCTGGGTCTCTTGTTAATCTTCCAACTAATACAACGTTGTTAATCAAGATTCATCATCTCCTCATCGTTTTGTTTCACGTGAAACAATTATTTTTCTTCTTTCACAATCATGTGGCGAACGATATCGTCATTGATTTTAGCAAGACGATCAAATTCGCTAACAGCGCTTGCTGATGATGGAGAAGAAACTTTAACGATGTGGTAGATACCTTCACGGAATCCGTTCATTTCGTACGCTAGACGGCGTTTTTCCCAATCCTTTGATTCGATAACTTCTGCTCCGTTATCTTTCAAGATTGAATCGAAACGTTCGATTAAAGCTGATTTTGCTTCTTCATCAATGTTTGGACGAATAATGTATAAAATTTCATAGTTCGTATTGTTCATTGATTTTTCACCTCCCTATGGACTTTGGCTCTTAATTCTCTAAGAGCAGAGAGAGTTGTCTTTAGACTACTCACAAACACAAATTATACAGAATTTGCTGTGAAAACGCAAGAAATTTCTTTTCGCTCGGTTTCTTCTCTTCTCACTATATAGTTACGTATGAAGAACGAGACTAAGACAAAAATAATTTTATCCTGCTAAATTCCAAGAAACCGATGAAATAGCATGCGTGACAACAAAAAGCCATAAAATCCAAAAGTTTAAAAACGACTTCTGAATTTTATGGTCTTTTTGCTTGCAGCTTTTATTTACTCAGTTGGTTGATTGGTGGATTCTTCTGCTTCGATTTCTTCTGGTTCGACAGTCGCCATGGTAACAACTTTCGCCTCGTTTTCCATTTTCATCAAGCGAACGCCCAGTGTGGCACGTCCGGTTTGTGAGACTGTGGCTACATTGAAGCGGATAATCACCCCTTTATCGGTGATGACTAAAATATCTTCTTCACCAGAAACCGTCGTTAAACCAGCGAGTGGTCCATTTTTAGGCGTAATATTGGCGGTCTTGATTCCTTTCCCACCACGGCCTTTCACAGGGTATTCTGAGCTAGCTGTCCGTTTTCCGTACCCATTTTCGGTGATGACCAATACTTCGCTCTCAGGCGTCAATATGGCCGTCCCAACGACATAGTCCCCTTCGCGTAATCGGATCCCTCTAACACCTGCTGCAGCACGTCCCATATCACGAACGACACTTTCAGCAAAGGTAACGGAATACCCACCATGAGTACCAATAATGATTGTGTCGCTTCCCTTTGTTTGTAGCACATTAACCAATTCGTCTTGCTCTTTTAAGCCAATAGCGATCAAGCCATTGCTGCGAATATTCGAGAATGCTTGCACATCAGTCCGCTTAACCACACCCAGCTTGGTCGTAAAGAAGAGGTACTGTTCGGCTGCTTCATGATTTTTCACCGCAATAATCGCCTGTATACGCTCAGATGAATCAATTCCTAATAAATTAATGACAGGAATTCCTTTTGCTGTCCGGCCATATTCTGGAATTTCATATCCTTTTGCTTTGTAGACTTTGCCGGCATTCGTAAAGAACAAGAGCGTATCGTGTGTGGAACAGGATACTAGCGTTTTGACAAAATCTTCATCGTGTACGCCCATTCCTTGGACACCGCGTCCACCCCGTCTTTGCGCACGAAACTCTGTGTTTGCGACGCGCTTGATGTAACCATTGTTGGTGAGTGTAATGACGATTTCTTCTTCTTCAATCAAGTCTTCATCTTCTAATGACAAGACTTCACCTACGAGTAATTCGGTGCGACGAGCATCGCCAAATCGTTTTCCTAAATCGAGTAATTCCTCTTTAATGATTTGTACAACACGTTCTGGACGAGCCAGAATATCTGTTAAATCAGCAATGAATGCCAACAACTCTTGGTATTCATTTTCGATTTTTTCGCGTTCCAATCCTGTCAAACGACGAAGACGCATGTCTAAAATGGCTTGCGCTTGACGATCAGAAAAGTCAAAGCGTTCGATTAACGTTGCTTTTGCCAAGTCATCACTTTTTGATCCTCGGATAATGGCAATGATTTCATCGATATGGTCTAATGCAATCCGCAGACCTTCTAAAATATGCGCACGTGCTTCTGCTTTTTTCTTATCGAAAATCGTACGACGGGTAATCACTTCTTTTTGATGCTCGATATAATTTTCTAAAATGCGTTTTAGGCTTAAAATTTTCGGAACGCCTTTTTCAATAGCTAGCATGTTAAAGCCAAAGGACGATTGCAAGGCGGTCATCTTGTAAATATTGTTCAAAATAACGGATGCACTCACATCGCGACGGACTTCAATCACGATACGCATGCCTTTGCGACTGGATTCATCGCGCAAAGCAGTAATTCCTTCAATCCGCTTGTCACGGTGTAATTCAGAGATGCGTTCGATTAACTTTGCTTTGTTCACCATGTATGGTAATTCGGTGATTAAAATGCGTTCTTTGCCATTGCTCATCTCATCGATTTCAACACGTCCACGAACGATGATGGAGCCTTTTCCGGTCTCATACGCCCGACGGATACCTGATTTCCCCATCACAATCCCACCAGTTGGGAAGTCTGGTCCAGGTAAGACCTCCATCAGTTCACTTGTTGTGACGTCTGGATTATCCATTAATAAATCGATAGCGGCGATTACTTCATTTAGATTATGAGGTGGAATATTGGTCGCCATCCCAACTGCAATCCCAGTTGTTCCATTAACCAATAAGTTAGGGAAACGGGCTGGCAAGACGGCTGGTTCGCGCTCAGTATCATCGTAGTTGCTTTGAAAATCAACGGTGTCTTTGTTGATGTCGCGCAGCATTTCGACTGCTAATTTACTCATACGAGCTTCGGTATACCGCATCGCTGCCGCTCCATCACCATCGACAGAACCAAAGTTTCCATGACCGTCGACAAGCATATAACGATAGCTAAACGGCTGTGCCATCCGAACCATCGACTCATAAATGGCACTATCACCGTGAGGATGGTATTTCCCCATTACATCGCCGACAATTCTGGCCGATTTTTTATGAGGTTTATCTGGTGTCACGCCTAATTCATTCATTCCGTATAAGATACGACGGTGAACAGGTTTTAGACCATCTCTGACATCTGGAAGGGCCCTAGCAACAATGACACTCATAGCATAATCAATAAAGGACTCTTTCATTTCACTGGTCAAATTGACACTGTGAATATTTTGTTTCGCTTCTTCACTCAACTACATTTCCTCCTTTATGACTGTTAGATATCTAAATTCTTCACGTAATGTGCATTCTCTTCGATAAATGCTCGGCGTGGCTCTACACGGTCTCCCATTAACATCTCAAATACTTGATCGGCTTCAATGGCATCATCGACACTTACTTGTAACATCATGCGATTTTCAGGGTCCATCGTGGTCTCCCAAAGTTGATGGTCATCCATTTCTCCAAGACCTTTGTAGCGCTGTACGTTGGGTTTTGGTGAAGCTGGTAGGGAAGAGACAATTTGTTTTAGCTCATCTTCTGCTTGCTTACCTGGTTGCACATAGGTGATATTTTTTCCTTGTTTGACCCCATACAATGGTGGTTGGGCAATATAAACATAGCCAGCCTCTACGATTGGGCGCATGTATCGATAAAATAGCGTTAGGAGTAACGTCCGAATATGCGCTCCATCCACATCCGCATCGGTCATAATAACTAATTTATGGTAGCGTGCTTTTGATACATCAAAATCCGCCCCAAATCCCGTTCCCATTGCTGTAAATAGTGAACGAATTTCTTCGTTGGCTAAAATTTTGTCCATGCTTGCTTTTTCGACGTTCAAAATTTTCCCACGAATAGGCAAAATGGCTTGAAATTCACGGTCACGTCCTTGTTTAGCTGATCCACCGGCTGAATCTCCTTCGACGATAAACAACTCACACTTATCCGCCTCACGACTCGAACAGTCGGCTAGTTTACCTGGTAAACTACTAATTTCCAATGCCCCTTTGCGACGTGTCACTTCTCGCGCCCGTTTAGCAGCCAAGCGAGCTTTTGAGGCCAATAGACCTTTTTCAACAATTTGGCGACCAACAGTCGGATTTTCCATCAAAAATTTCGCAAAGTGCTCTGAAAATAAGCGATCTGTTACGGTACGCACTTCTGAATTACCTAATTTGGTTTTGGTTTGTCCTTCAAACTGTGGATCTGGATGCTTGATAGAAATGACGGCCGTCAATCCTTCACGCACATCTTCCCCTGAAAGATTTTCATCGGATTCTCTCATAAGTTTTTGCTTCCGGGCATAATCATTGATGACACGCGTTAACGCTGTTTTAAAGCCTGATTCATGCGTTCCACCTTCGTATGTATGGATATTATTGGCAAAGCTCAATAAATTCGTGTGGTAGCCATCTGTGTATTGCAAGGATACTTCAACACTAATATCTTGTTGGTTGCCTTCTAGATAAATTGGCTCTGGGAAAAGAACTGTTTTCGTTGCATTTAAATGCTCGACATAACTTTTAATCCCGCCTTCAAAGTGGAATGCTCGAACTTCGGCTTCCTCTTTGCGCTTGTCTTCAATCGAAATATGTAGTCCACGATTTAAAAAGGCCAATTCACGAACCCGTGTTGCTAATTTTTCAAATTCAAAAGTCGTCGTTTCGCGGAAAATTTCAGGATCTGGTACAAAGTGAACTTCTGTCCCATGACGGTCAGTCTCACCAATAATCGTCAGATCAGATACGACAGCACCACGATGGTACTCTTGGAAATAGACTTTGCCTTCTTTGAATACTTTGACATTCAATGTCGTCGATAAGGCATTGACAACTGATGAACCCACACCATGTAGTCCACCAGATACTTTATATCCGCCACCGCCGAATTTTCCCCCAGCATGCAGTACGGTAAAGACCGTTTCGACAGCTGGACGACCAGTTTTCGCTTGAATATCGACTGGAATTCCACGACCATCATCTGTAACGGTAATACTATTGTCTTTTTCAACAACCACTTCGATTTTTGTGGCAAATCCTGCTAACGCTTCATCGATAGAATTGTCAACGATTTCCCAAACTAAGTGATGTAGACCTTCTGAACTAGTCGATCCGATATACATTCCCGGACGTTTTCGAACGGCCTCTAATCCTTCTAACACCTGAATTTGACTGGCATCATATTCTTTGGCGCGCTCGACTAAGCTTTTTTCCTCTTCAGTCATTCCGTCTTCTCTCCTTCTAATTTTCCTTGATTCACATAATAAATCGCCGGCTGCACGGTCATTTTATCGCGTACATGTTCAAGCGTTGTTGTCGTTAAAAAGGTTTGTACTTTGCCTTCAATTGCCTCTAGCAAATGCACTTGTCTTGAATCATCTAGCTCACTCATGACATCATCCAATAATAAAATCGGGTATTCGCCTGTTTCAGCTTTCATCAGATCAATTTCTGCTAATTTCACACTCAAAGCAGTCGTTCGTTGTTGCCCTTGAGAGCCATATGTCTGGACATTTTTGCCATTGATGAAAAAAACCAATTCATCTCGATGAGGGCCGATGAGCGTCATTTGCCGAAACAATTCTTTGGCACGAATCGCTGCAAATGCTTGGCTGTATGCCGCTTCGATGTCAGCCAAATTCGCCTCTTCAAATGTCACTGTCGCATCATAGTGCAACGTTAACGTTTCTTTTTCTTGGCTAATGAGCTGATGCAATTGATTGGCCCAATATTCCAACTTCTTAACGAAATTGATGCGCGTCCACAAAATTTTGCTACCAAACGTTACCAATTGCTCCGTCAAAATATCTAAATAAAGCGGATCTGTTTGTTTTTTTTCAGCTAATTGTTTTAAATACTGGTTACGCTGCTTCAATACTTGTTGATACTGGACCAAATTGTATAAATATACAGAATCAATCTGACCAATCTCCATATCAAGAAATTTTCGTCTTAATTGCGGCGTGCCTTTTACTAAAGACAAGTCTTCTGGCGCAAATAAAATAACATTCAATTGACCGATATAGCTGCTTAATTTTTTTTGTTCGATATGATTCACTTTGGTTTTGCGGCCTTTTTTACTTAAGCCTAATTCAAGTGGAATGGTTTGTTGCTTTTTTTCCACAACACCTGCTAAATAAGCCTCCGCGCAATCCCATTCAATTAATTCTTGCTCGTTGGTTGTCCGATGACTGCGTGTCATCGCCAAAACATAAATACTTTCAAGTAGATTGGTCTTTCCTTGCGCATTTTCGCCCAAAAAAATAATCAAATCTTTCGCAAATGGTAACTGCAACTCGTCGTAATTACGAAAATGTCGCAACGTTAAACTATTCAGCCGCATCGCTCGCCTGCTTTGCTATGAAATATGTCCCATAAGAAGGAATCTCGATCATCATACCACTGTATAACTTACGGCCACGACGATTTTCTAGTTCACCATCGACGAATACACTATTTTCTGCCAAAAACCATTTTGCTTGCCCACCACTACTAATAATGGAGGCCTCTTTTAGCATTTGTCCCAAAGTCATGTACTCTGATGTCAAAAAGATTTTCTCTTTCATTTTTTCCCTCTATTCTTCGTTAGACATATGTTCTTATTATACCCTTAAAATAGCGAGAAAACAAATTTTGATGGATATTTTTCGCTATACGCTTCGATAGACATTTTTGATAGATTTTAATAAAAACAAAAAACAGGGCTTAAACGTTCATTTAGGCCCTGTTTTTGTTTTTTCGCTTGTTTTGTTCATTTTCACTTAGAATTTCAATTTTTTGAAAATTAGTTTGTCCGAACCGGGGTAATTAATTGAATGAACGATGCTTGTCCTTCAGTTGGTTCAAGCGTAAAGGGACGAATCGCTGAGATAAACTTAATTGCAATGGTCGTATCGCCAAATGCGCGTAAGGCGGCTTTCATGTAGTCCGGATTAAACGAAATGTCTAATGGATCGCCACTTACTTTGTCGTAACTCAACGACTCTTCGACTTTTCCGACTTCCGGTGAATTCCCATACAAAATAACATCTTGATCTGTAATTGATAATTTAACAATGTTGTTTCGGCCTTCATGAGATAACAAAGACGCACGCTCGATAGCCGCTAATAAAGCTGGTACTGAAAATTCAATTTCGGTATTAAAACTTGTCGGAATCAAGCGATTGGTATCAGGATAGGTCCCTTCTAGTAGACGTGAATAAAATTTCATTGTCTCTGTTTCAAACAACACTTGGTTTTCCATAATGCTAATGTCGATTTGTTCATCTGTTTCCGCTAATGATCGTGACAATTCCGTCAAACTTTTTCCTGGAATGACGATGTCTATTTGATCAGATTGGCTTTCTAGTGGGATGGTTCGTTGACTCAAACGGTGAGAGTCTGTCGCCACTGCTACGAGTTGATTATTTTTCAAGGTCATGTGGACACCAGTCAAGATAGGGCGGCTTTCATGTTGCGATACGGCAAAGACAGTTTCGCTAATTAGCTGATTCAAAACTTCGACAGGAATGGTTAGCTGCTGGTTGGTTTCGACGACTGGTAAATGTGGATAGTTATCGGCATCTAGACCATTGACGGTAAAGCTAGCTTTGCCAGAAGTAATAAGTACTTGATTGTTTTCAATTACTTCAAGTGTAAAGGTTTCTTCTGGTAAACGGCGGACAATTTCGCCAAAAAAGCGTGCTTGTAAGACGATTGCTCCTGTTTGCTCAATTTGCATGTTCGCTTTTTCATTGGTGGCACTTAAAAAAGTTTCAATGGAAATATCTGCATTGCTCCCAGTTAAAGTTAAGCCTTGATGACTCAATTGAATTTTGACACCCGTTAAGATGGGAATGGTAGTTTTACTAGAAATCGCACGTTGTACGGTTTGTAATTCTTGAATAAATGTTCCTCGATGCAAGGTTACTTTCATAGTGTTGGACAACTCCTTTTAATTAATGGTAAATAAAAAATAGTCGTAGTAATAGGCTTGTTTATTCTGTGGATAATTAGGATAAAAGTCAATATTGTCAAGTTTTCCACTTGTGTATAACTTGTGGAAAACTTCCTAGTTTTTTTTGGGATAACTATCCACAGCGAATTAGCCAAGTATGATTTGTTTGATCTCAGCAACTTCATTTTGAAGAATTGCATCACTTTGGAGTAAATGCTGAATCTTTTCATGCGCATGAATAACAGTCGTGTGGTCTTTCCCACCAAATTCTGCCCCAATTTTAGGCAAAGAATTGTCTGTCAACTCGCGTGAAAGAAACATGGCAATCTGTCTTGGAACAACAATACTTTTTACCCGTTTTTTTCCTTTTAAGTCCTTTAGTGGAATATGGTAATACTTTGCGACCTCTTCTTGGATGCGCAAAATAGATACTTGGTTTAAATGATGGGTCGACTTTAAGGCTTTTAAAGCTTCTGCTGCAAGACTAGTTGTTATATCGACGTTTCTCATAGCAGCAAAGGCCTGTACACGGACAAGTGCCCCTTCTAATTCACGGATATTGGAATCAATTTGACCAGCAATGTAGCTAAGCGTGTCATCAGGAATTTCCAAATTTTCGGCTTCTGCTTTTTTTCGTAAAATGGCCGTCCGTGTTTCTAAATCTGGTGGTGTAATATCGACAGACAAGCCCCAAGCAAAACGAGAGACCAGCCGTTCAGGCAAGGTCGGAATTTCATTGGGTAGTCGATCACTAGTCAAAACGATTTGTTTGTTGTTTAGGTAAAGTTCTTCAAAAGTATTGAAAAATTCTTCTTGCGTGCCCTCTTTGTTCACCAAAAATTGAATATCATCGACTAGTAATAAGTCGACAGTGCGGTATTCATTACGAAATTCTTCCATTTCCTTCCGTTTAATAGAATTAATGAAATCATTTGTAAAATTTTCGCTACTGACATATTTAATCCGTGCATTGGGGCGTTTTTGGAGCATTTGATGCCCAATCGCGTGCATCAAATGGGTTTTCCCTAGACCGACGCCACCATAGAAAAATAGTGGATTGTAAATAGATCCTGGATCTTCGGCTACTACAAGTGCAGCAGCATGTGCCATTTGGTTCCCTTTCCCAATGACAAACGTATCAAATGTGTATTTTGGATTCAGCATGGCTTTTGATGGCACTTCTTCGGCTTGTTCAGGCTGAACAGCTTGAGGTTCTTTCTTTTTTTGATAAACGTCGGCTTCTTCTGGTGTCATGAATGTCGGAAATAATTCTTCACCATTTAATAGATAGCCCGTTTCTAAAATTTGACCGGCTAAATTTTTTTCCCAGTAATTTTTATGTAATTCGCTAGGAACTTCGATAATTAGTTGGTTATCTTGAAAAGAAAGAGGCTTGGCGGTGTCGACCCAAGTGTTGTAACTGACAAAATTCATCTCTTTTTTGTAACGTTCTTGTAGCTCTTTCCAAATGGTATCAAGAGATGGCATAGTCGTTCCTCCCAATTCTAAAAAATTTCTAAAGCATAGATAGTATTAATGTAGCATGGATAGGAAAAGTTTTCCACAGAATAAGATAAGAAAATAAAAAAAACACAAATTTTTCCACACTGTGAAAAAATAAAAAGAAAAAAGTAAACAGGTGTGAAATAAGTTTTCCACAAGTATGAAACAGTCTGTGGATAATGAATTATTTTTTTGAGTTATGCACAGATGTTCGTGGAAAAGAAAGATGGTTATACAAGAGTTTACCCAATTCTATCCACAGGAAAAAACTAGCGTGTGGATATCTTTTACAAGCCAGTGAATTTGTGTAAAAGTACCCCCAAAAGTCTTCGCAAGTATGTTAGGTGAAAGACAATCGTCCACAAGGCAATTGACACGATTTTTTCGTATTGTGGATAAAAATGTCTTATTTGAACGAGTTGTTGTTCATTTTTTTATTGACAAAATTGACGGAAAGTCGTTATAATATCAAGGTATGTCTGTACATAGAGATAACGGGAAATTTTTTTGGAGGTGAATTGAATGAAAAGAACGTATCAACCAAATAAAAGAAAACATCAAAAAGTTCATGGTTTCCGTAAACGCATGAGCACAAAAAACGGACGTCGCGTCTTAGCTAGTCGTCGTCGTAAAGGCAGAAAGGTTATTTCTGCATAAGCCACTGAGCCTCAGTGGTTTTTTTTTATGCCTTTTTTTAGGATAAACAGGTGAAGAGTCAGCCAGTAATATGGTATGATTGGCAAGTGAGTATATAAGAAAAGGAATGAATAAACACAGGATGAGAAAGGCATATCGCGTCAAAAAAGAACTCGATTTTCAACGAGTGTACCAAACCAAAAATTCATATGCGAATCGTAAGTTTATTGTGTACGTATTGGCAAAACCGGAGCAAAAACATTTTCGTGTAGGAATATCGGTAGGCAAAAAAGTAGGCAATGCCGTCCATCGCAATGCGGTCAAACGCAAAATTCGGGCTAGTATTCAAGCAATGCAAGCAGAGATTGTCGCCCAACAAGACTTTATCGTGATTGCTCGTCCAGGTGTCTCAGACCTTTCTTCTCAAGAAGTGTACTCGAACTTAAAACATGTCTTCGCACTTGCGGGAATTACTAACTAAAGAGAGGAATGTGTTTCGTGAAAAAAAGGAAGCGTCTACTTATGACCGGAAGCTTTGCGGTTTTAGCATTGCTTTTATCCGCATGCGGAACGAGTCAAGTAACGGCTCAGAGTACTGGAATCTGGGATCGTTACATTGTGTATTATTTTGCGGAGGCGATCAAAGGACTGTCATTTGGTAATGCAGGGATTGGGATTATTTTATTTACAATCATCATTCGCGTGATTTTGCTCCCATTGATGCATTTTCAAACAAAGAGCATGCGCAAAACGCAAGACTTGCAACCACAATTAAAAAAATTGCAAGCACAGTATTCTTCAAGAGATACGCAAACGCAACAAAAATTGCGAGAAGAAACACAAAAACTGTACGCAGAAAATAATGTAAATCCTTATATCGGCTGCCTGCCATTACTTGTGCAAATGCCAATTTTAATGGCATTGTGGCAAGCTATTTCACGCGTACCAGCATTAACAGAAGGCCATTTTTTATGGTTACAACTAGGTCTAAAAGATCCCTATTACATTTTGCCAATCTTGGCGGCGCTGTTTACGTTTGCTAGTACATATTTATCAAGCATGAGCCAAGTGGAATCAAATGCGAGCATGAAGATTATGACTTTTGTTATGCCATTGATGATTTTATTTATGGGGGTTAACTTAGCGAGTGGATTGTCACTGTACTGGGTTATCTCTAACGGCTTCCAAGTGATTCAAACACTACTAATCAATAATCCATTTGTGATCCGTAAAGAGCGTGAAGAGGCAGCTTTATTAGCCAAAGAAAAAGAACGAGCTTTGAAAAAAGCGAAAAACCAAGCATTAAACAGTAAGAAAAAACGAAAAAAATAAGAGCATTGAGGTAGAAAGGAGTTTTGACTATGCCAATTTATGAAGGAGCAACGGTTGAAGATGCCATTCGCCAGGGGTTATCCGATTTGGCTTTGACAGCTGAGCAAGTGACGATAACAACAGTAGCAGAAGGCAAAAAAGGTTTCTTAGGATTAGGGAAAAAAGTTGCTCGAGTCCAAATAGAGCCGCGCGTGGAGCCAGTTGCTACGATAGAGCCAATACCAGTTTCCATTAAAGAACCAGAAGAAAAACCAAAAGCTGCATCAGATGAAGAGACATTGACACAGCTAGCCTTATATCTCACTGCGATTACTAACGCACTAAACGCACCCGCAACGGTAACGTATACCCGCGAGCAAGATCAAGTGGTTGTCCACTTAGAGACGGAAAAACAAGGCATGTTGATTGGCAAGCACGGGAAGATATTGAATGCTTTACAATATTTGGCACAAGTCTTTGTTCATCGACTGGAAAAAAATCGGCTGTCGGTTGTTTTAAATGTCGGTGACTATCGTGAAAAGCGACAATTGATTTTGGAACGATTGGCACAAAAAACGGCCGATAAAGTCAAAAAAACAGGCCAACCAGTCTTTCTTGAACCAATGCCTGCCTTTGAGCGTAAGCAAATTCATGCGGCCTTAAGCAAAAATAAATTGATACAAACCCATTCAGAAGGCGATGAACCGTATCGTTACCTTGTCGTAGAACCAGTCAAAAAATAAGAGGCAAGACAGAATTGCTCAGCTACAAGCAAAAAACCAGAACATCCGAAAGTTGTTTCTCAAACTTTTGGATGTTCTGGCTTTTTGTCGTAGTAGCTAAGTCTGTCTTGCCTCTTTTTTATAAGCACATTCATTTAGAAAGAGAAACGAACTTGTTATACTAATTCAAAAAGGAGGAACACGATGAACGCAACCTTTACATGGAATGAAACAGAATGTATCGGAGTATTGTCTGGAGGATACGGCACGGTGACCTTTTTACATAGCTTACCTGACCAACAGGTGCCAACAGGAGCGATTGCTTTGTTTATCAAGCAAGGGCAATTGGTCGCTATCTCTGACCAAAGCATAGAAAACTATGATCGGGTGCTACTGCTACAGCCTACGTGGGAAATGGAGCAAGCTTATTTTTTGCGCTATCTACAAAACTATAGCCAAGAGCAGCAGTGGCTACCAAAGACTGAGATGCAGTCCATGCCAGATCAATTTGAGAACATCATCGCCCCATACGTCAAAGAAATACTCCTACTGTTGCACTGGTCGGGGTATAACTTTCAAGAACAAGCCAAAGCGCCTGCCAAAAAAGGTGGCAAAGCGGCACATAGATGGTCAAAAGCGGTCAGTACCATCCCGTTTTATACAGAATACGACGGAACCAAAGCGACCGTTTACTGGCAAAAACGGAATGAATTGGTCATTAAAAAAGGGGCAATCATGCGACAAGAGACACCCTTGAATAAAGATGGTTCAGTTGGTTTTGCGGCAAAGTTTGCTTTGACGTTGCGTCAGGAACAAGCGGATAAATACGATACAAACTTTGTCACGAAAGAAGATGTTGTCTTAAAAAGTGTCAATGAAGTCGGCCATTTTCTATACTTTGCCGGAACCAACAGTTGGTTACAGCTAAAAGATTCAGATGGAAAGACCATTGACGAGTGGACAGTAGTGAAATAAACCAATGAGACCGAAGTATCAAGCAGACCAGAAAACCTAGAAGTTTTGTCAAACGGTTGGATTTTCTGGTCTGCTTGATACTTTTGTCTCACCGTTTGCTACAAGTGCACAAAAGCCTATCACACTCGCTTTTAGCCGCCAATCGTGGATTGAACAAATTGAACTACGGTACCATATGCAAAAATCTCTAAAAATGTTGAACCATCTGGATGCACTAAATGCTCGTGTTCAAAATGACAGTGAATCACTGCATTGGCGCCATAAGCATCTGCTTTTTCGCGCAAACGATGTGAAATATCCGCCAATAAATCATTTGGATCGACTCGTGGATCAAATAGATCAACTTCCAGTTTTTCTGAAGCAAATACAATGTCTCGCACAATGTAGGGGCGATCGATGTTTCCAGTGGAAAGAATAATCTCGCGAATACGACGACGTTCTTCTTCTGTCTGATTGTCTTTACGAAATAAGCTCATAGTATCAGCACCTTTCAGTTTTTTTAAGTGTACCGTGTTTTTAAGATTCGTGCAAAGGACAGTGAAAAAGAAGCAACGAAACTTGTCAGTCATTAAAAAATATGCTACCCTATGACCAGAATAACGCGAACAAGCAGTCAAAGTGCAACGTTCACCTAAATGATAGGTGGAGTAGGCACTTTTTTTGTGCGATAAAATGAAAAGGAGCGAGGAAAGTGGCTGAAATTACGAAAGAATTTGATACGATTGCAGCAATTTCGACACCACCTGGCGAAGGAGCCATTAGCATTGTGCGTTTAAGTGGTGATCAAGCAATCGCCATCGCAGCAAACGTCTTTCAGGCAGGAACCAAACAACTAGCGGCTGTACCTAGCCATACGATCCATTACGGACATATTATAGATCCAAAGACAGAGCAGCTCGTCGATGAGGTGATGGTGTCTGTCATGCGTGCACCAAAAACCTTCACGAGAGAAGATGTCGTCGAAATCAATTGTCATGGCGGCATTGTCGTGGTCAATCAATTATTACAATTGCTATTACGCCAAGGTGCACGATTAGCAGAGCCGGGCGAGTTTACCAAGCGCGCATTCTTAAACGGACGGGTAGACTTGTCCCAAGCAGAAGCCGTGATGGACTTGATTCGCGCCAAGACAGACAAAGCGATGAATTTAGCCTTAAACCAATTGGATGGAAGACTATCAAACTTGATTCGTGCTTTGCGTCAGGAAATTTTAGAAACATTGGCTCAAGTGGAGGTCAATATCGATTATCCTGAATACGATGATGTAGAAGCGTTGACGAGCCAGCTATTGGTCGAAAAGGCGCACCACGTACAAGCGCAAATCCAAGCATTGCTACAAACAGCTAAACAAGGAAAAATTTTACGAGAAGGCTTAAATACGACAATTATTGGCCGGCCCAATGTTGGCAAGTCGAGCTTGTTGAACCATTTGTTACGCGAAGAGAAAGCCATCGTCACAGACGTGGCTGGTACGACGCGTGATGTGATTGAAGAATACGTCAATGTTCGCGGCGTACCGCTGAAATTAGTTGATACAGCAGGTATCCGTGAAACCGAAGACATCGTCGAGCGGATTGGTGTCCAACGGAGTCGTCAAGCATTAGCGAAAGCCGATTTGATTTTGCTAGTACTGAATCAAAGTGAGCCACTATCGGAGGAAGATCGTCAGTTACTGCAAGCGACCGATGCTACCAAGCGGATTGTTTTACTGAACAAAACGGACTTACCGAGCCAATTGGATCGATCGGCATTGGCTTCTCTCGTCGGCGATGCACCTGTCTTTGAAGTCTCAGTCTTAGAGAATGCCGGCCTTGATAAATTAGAACAAGCGATTGCTGATTTATTCTTTGGTGGTCAAACGACAGACAAAGATGCGTCGTATGTTTCAAATACGCGCCACATTGCTTTATTAGAGCATGCCTCTCAGGCGCTCTCTGACGTCATCTCAGGCATTGAAGCAGGTATGCCGGTAGATTTGGTCCAGATAGATATGACACGCTGCTGGGACGATCTAGGAGAGATTGTCGGCGATAGTGTCCAAGATGAACTGATTACCCAATTATTTAGTCAATTTTGCTTAGGAAAATAAAAAAAGGAGTAACGAAGCGATGCAAGAATATCAAGGAGAATCATTTGACGTCATAGTAGTCGGCGCTGGCCATGCCGGTTCAGAAGCTGCCCTTGCTGCTAGTCGAATGGGAAACAAAACATTGTTGTTAACAATCAATTTAGACATGGTCGGATTTATGCCGTGTAATCCATCTGTCGGCGGTCCGGCTAAAGGAGTCGTTGTACGTGAAATTGATGCACTCGGTGGCGAAATGGGGCGCAACATCGATAAGACCTATATCCAAATGCGGATGCTTAATACTGGGAAAGGCCCGGCAGTACGCGCATTAAGAGCACAAGCAGACAAGCATGCGTATTCAGCTGAAATGAAGCATACCATCGAACAAGAACCAAATTTGACCTTACGACAAGGTCTAGTTGAACGCCTGATTGTCGAAGATCACGTCTGTAAAGGAGTTATTACCGCTACCGGTGCACGCTATGCAGCCAAAGCCGTCGTCATTACTGCAGGCACAGCGCTACGAGGGGAAATTATTATTGGTGAGCTGAAATATTCTTCTGGTCCCAATAATTCTCAACCATCTGTCGGTTTGGCAGATCATTTGAAAGAACTTGGGCTAGAAATTGCCCGCTTTAAAACAGGGACACCACCACGCGTAAAAGGCAGCACGATTGATTATAGCGTGACTGAAATTCAGCCTGGTGACGATGAACCCAATCATTTCAGTTTTGGAACCCCAGATAGTGCTTACAAGCTTGAACAAGAACCATGTTGGTTGACGTATACGAATGAAAAAACCCATGAAATTATCCACAAGAATCTACACCGTGCGCCCATGTTTACGGGGATTGTGGAGGGTGTTGGAGCCAGATATTGTCCATCGATTGAAGACAAAATTGTGCGCTTTTCAGACAAGCCACGCCATCAGCTTTTCTTAGAACCAGAAGGCTTGCATACGGAAGAAGTGTACGTTCAAGGCTTATCAACTTCATTGCCAGAAGATGTGCAAGTGGCAATGCTTCGCTCGATCGCAGGCTTAGAAGAAGTCGAAATGATGCGTACAGGCTATGCGATTGAGTATGACGTTGTTGTCCCTCACCAATTGCGCCCGACGCTAGAAACGAAGCCAATCGCTAACCTCTTCACTGCTGGCCAAACGAATGGAACAAGTGGGTACGAAGAAGCAGCAGGACAAGGAATTATTGCCGGTATTAATGCTGGCTTGAAAGTTCAAGGAAAAGAGCCATTGATTGTCAAACGCAGCGATGGGTATATCGGTGTGATGATTGATGATTTAGTAACAAAGGGAACAAATGAACCGTATCGTTTATTGACCTCACGTGCGGAATATCGGTTGTTGTTGCGTCATGACAATGCGGACTTGCGCTTAACAGAGATGGGTCATCAAATAGGACTGGTCAAAGAAGAGCAATACCAAGCCTTCTTAGACAAGAAAAAGCATGTAGAAGCTGAACTTAAACGCCTAAGAAACGAACGGTTGAAACCTACCCAAGAAGTACAAGCGATGCTAAGCCAACGAGGATCAGCCGAATTAAAAGATGGTATTTTGGCTGCTGATTTACTAAAACGTCCTGAACTAATGTATCAAGACATCGTACAATTTTTACCAGATACGCCTTCATTGACGAAAAAAGAAATCGAACAAGTCGAAATTCAATTGAAATACGAAGGCTATATTAATAAAGCACTCGAAAAAGTAGAAAAATTAAAACGCATGGAAGCCAAACGAATCCCAGAAAAAATTGATTACAGTGCAATCAATGGTCTCGCAACAGAAGCCAAACAAAAATTGCAAAAAATCCAACCAGAAACATTGGCTCAAGCTAGCCGCATTAGCGGTGTAAACCCAGCAGACATGAGCATTCTAATGGTCTACATCGAACAAGGAAAAATAGCAAAAGTGACAGAATAAAACAACGCCTAGTACTACTCTTGTAAGAGTGTTGCTAGGCGTTGTTTCATGTGAAACAAAAAATGCATCTTCAAAAATAATTTGCAAACGTCTTTTCGTTTTGTCAGAATATGAAAAAACAAATCGAAAGAAGGTTGGTTTATTATGAAAAATGCATTTAATCTGATTGAGTATAAAAATGGTTATAGTGCGAGCGATGAGACATTTCAATGTCTGTATTGTGAGCAGCAATATATGGTTGATGAAATTGTTGCGCTTGATGAAAAGCTAGTCACGGCCAGACATGCCATCAAAAAACATTTAATTGACCAACACGGAGGGCCACTTTTAGGTCTTTTAAGCCAGACTAAGGAACAATTAGGTGTGACACAAATGCAAAAAGATATTCTCGTGCTCTTTGCCTAACAATTAAGTGACACGACCATTGCTCAACGCTTGGAGATTTCGACATCAGCTGTCCGCAATCAACGATTTAAATTAAAAGAAAAAGAACGACAAGCCACGCAGTTTTTAAGTGTGATGAGTCTCTTAAACAATGGCCACGATTGGCAAGTACATCGCGGTGCAACGATGATTGATGAACGTTATCAGATTCATGAAGAAGAAAGACAACATGTCTGTGATACGTATTTTGACGAGCAAGGACGGCTAAAACAACTTCCTAGCAAAGAAAAACGGAAAATAATTGTACTCCAACAACTCAGTCAGCTGTTTGATTTTCAAAAAAATTATTCAGAACGTGCCGTAAATGATCTGTTGAAAATGAAAGTCGACGACTATGTAACTGTCCGCAGATACTTAATCGAGTATGGCTTTTTCAGACGAACCAAAGATGGTGCAACGTATTGGAGACAAGGGTAGCTATCAAATACCTTTTCGATACAAAAAATAAGAATACGCAATCGGTAGGGCGATGGCCGCAATAATTGGAAGATAAATAAGCTTTGCAGCGAAGAAAGCTAAGAAAAAGACACAAGCCCCACAAACGAGAAACACTTTACCTGCAAAGCGATGCGTCATGTTCCAATTCTTCTCGCTATGCAAGGTCCAGGGAACTTTGATACCAATCGTCGTATTTTGTTTGGTATAAGGTAAAATAAAACCAATGGCAAGAAAAATAAGCGCAACGAAAATCTCAGGAAAATACCGCAATGAAGCGAGATTAACACCCAATGCATAGCCATAAATAGCTAACATACAAACAGATCCAATAATCGGTACCAGCCAATAGCTATAGCGGACAATCGTTTGGTTACGAGTATTTTGCGGGTCATTTTCAATAAAGAAAACCACAATCAGCTGAATAATAAGAAAAATCAAGGGCAAGCCAATGACAGTAAATGGCTTTGAACTCCAGCCATTAGGAACCCATTCACTAGAAAAATGAGTGGCTATTTGGTTAGGTAATTGGTGCCAAAAGAGCGCGCCTAATAAAGAAAAGAGAATGATTGGCAGGCAAGAACGTAACAGTCGTTTGTATTTTTTTGGCATAAGACATCTCCTCAAATCGTCATTCATTACTGTTATCATATGCCGTATAGCTCAAAGAAGCAACTCTTCATGGAGACTAAAACGTCAGGCAGCATCAAGGAAAGAGGAAAAGTATGACACGATTGCAAACAAAATTAGGTGAACTTTTTTATGTTTATCGAAGGGCAGATCAAAATCAACGAACGGTATTATTTATTCCAGGTTTTGGTGGAGATAGTTGTTATTATAATTTCAAATCGATTATTGACCGATTGCCTCCAGAATGTGGGTATTTAGCTATTGATACGATAGGAACGGGTCGTAGTATTCAGTCATACATGGAACGATCAACAGAAACTATTTTACAAAATTTAATAGCGGTCCTAAAGGAAGAGCAAATCACCAGTGTCACCCTTGTTGGCCATAGTATGGGAGGTAGTTATGCTTTATTATTTGCGTATCGCTATCCAGAATTAGTAGAGCAGATACTAGTAATCGAACCGACCTACAATGGAGTGAAGGCATTAGTAATAGCTGAAACAAAAGAACAGCAACACCAAACGCCAGAGAGCATTCAAAAAGCTAAAAACGAAGGCGAGTTAACAATTGAAGATTTTTTAGCAGTAGTCAATCCCAATAATTTACCAGGTGAACGCCTTGAAAATGCGACTATTTTTTTTGCTGCATATGGAAATCAGTCATTATTGTACGAAGATGACCACGTACTAAAGGTATTGGAAGACTTAGAGATCGTGGAGCAAAACGTACCAAAGAAAAAAATAGTTATCTTAGCAACGAATGAGCGGCTTACTGAATACCAACATTCGCTGTTTCTAAAATCCACTACTGTTCATCTGTATTCGGTCGCAGGGAATCATTATTTGCAGTGGAGCGCAGTGCTTTTTGTGAGTATGCACGTGAACCAGTTACTGACAAGCGAAAAATAAAAAAACTCACTAGTTGGGGGCTAGCGAGTCAGGGAGAAAGAAATGAAAAAAAGTTTGGTTTGTTTGGGTATGAGTGAAGTATAGCGAGTCGAACTTAAAGAAACCATAAAGCCAAAAAGAAAGAAAAAAACCTGCTAGTGGGGGCTAGCAGGTCAGGGAGAAAAGAAATGAAAAAAGGTTAGGTTTGTTTGGGTATGGATGAAGTATAAGCAAAAAAGATTAAAGGAGTACTAAGAAAGTTTGAAGAGTTTTTGAACATGTGTAAAAAATTCATGAACACTTGGTCTTTTTATCGAGCCAAATAATCAATAAAGGCAGGCTCTTGATTGATTATATGGGTGAAAGTTGAAAATGGCTGGTGAACGAGTTCATTTAAAATAGCTGGGCGTAGCTGTGTCACTTGCTCTTTGGGTAACCATTGCGATGTACAACCATCTTCACTTTTAGGATCTCGCTTCCTAGGATCACTAAGGTGCACGTCATAGACAAAAAGTAGTTGCTGATACGGCTGATTATCTATACAAAAGTGATTTTCAATTAGCGCTAATAAGCGATTTGAGGTGACTTGTAAAGCAGTCTCTTCAAAAAATTCACGGACAACGGCATCTTCTGTTGTTTCGCCAACTTTAATCGCGCCACCATGTAAGGTCTGTGTTCCGTCATTTTCAGTGGAAACAAGGTAATCATCGCCGTTTCGTAACAAACCACACGCGCGAATATCAACTGAAACACCAGCAATTTTTGTTCGAATATCTTGCATAAATTCATCTCCTTATTAGTGTCAGTATAGACTATCAAGGGAGCAAATACCTATTTATATGAAAACGAATTGTAAGAGGAGAGTAGCGAGTGAAAAAACTACGTGGGTTAAAGCGTAAGTGGCGCCGTATGTTCGAACATTTAGATACGCTAGCACACTTAGATGGACAGGAGGATGAAATTTTTATTGCAGAGTCCTTTAGTTATTACAAAAGAAAAATCACACAAGCACATCAAGCGGAAGTATTTGATAAATTGGTAGCTATTCTTCGCCAAAAGCAACGTACCGATTCTTCTAGAGAATATTTGTTGTGGTATTTGACAGAAGACGTTTTTGAATCAAGTATTTATATGTTTCCCTCTCTTTTTGAAGTCCAAAAATTTTTTAATGAACGAAATGCGAACCGTACTGATAGCGATCATTATCTACTCACAGTAGCGCCAGCTGTCACGCTACCAAGTTATCTAGTGAGTCGGATAGAAGAACCAATTGAGGCAATCAGTGTGAAGGCTAGACTAAAAGCACATTCAGATGAGACTAAAGTGGTACTTATTGCGAATGAAAAGCTAATACATGTGGCAAAAAGAGAGTGAAACTAAAAAAAACTCGCTAGTTGGGGGCTAGCGAGTCAGGGAGAAAGAAATGAAAAAAAGTTTGGTTTGTTTGGGTATGAATAGAGTATAAGATGGGAAGCTTAAACAAACCTAAAAAGAGTAAAACACCTAAAATTCACGATAAAAGGCTACGGCTTCTCCTTGATCACAAGAGGAGAAGCCCATTTTTTGATAAAAATGCCGCGTGTCGGGTGCTTCTTCAGTGAGTAAAACTTTCTGCCGTACTTGTGGATAACTTTCAATCATTTTTTGCATTAACTGAGTGCCAATTGTTTGATTTTGGTAACTAGGTAGCACGAGTAGGTCTTGGATATATAAAATAGTTACGCCATCGCCTACCGCGCGTACCAATCCCACTAATTCGTCGCCGTTCCATGCTGATATAACAGCAATGGAGTGGGTTATGGCTGCTTGTAATTGCTCGGGATCCTGCGTATAAGCAGACCACCCCACTTGAGTGTAAAGGTTCATCAAATCAGGTAGAGCAATCGCGGCGTCTTGTTGATAAGTAATCATTATCGGTCCCTCCTAATAATCTGTGGATAACTTTTCTGTTTGTATGGACAGTTACATTGTATAACAAATGCATCATTATGCAAAATAAAGTGATAAATACCCATGTATATTTATACATAAAAGCATATCGATTCACAAAAAAAGAAAACGCTTAATATTTTTGACGTTTGTCTCTTTCATTTCGTTTATAGAGTAAAGGAGTGATTAAATGAGACGACTAAAGATTACATTTGAGAACAAAGAGGGACGGCGGCACACATTTGTAACGCAGAACTTTTCTGAGTTATTATCGAATGAAGAAATTGTTGCGATTGTAACGGATTTTTTGGCACAGGAGCAGTTTGCAGGGAATGGGGAATTTGAAAAGATTGTCAAAATTCGTATTGTTGAAAAGAAGACACAAAAGTTATTTTCGTGCTACCACTATAAAAATGAACGATATTACATTGCAAATAAACGAATGATGGGAAAACAATCATGAGTTTTCCGGAAAAGAAGTTGTTTCACGTGAAACAACTTCTTTTTTGCTGTAATTTAAAAAACGCAATGATTTTTTAAAGGAATACACATAGAGGCTGGCATCTATTGTAAGAAGAGTGAATTTGCGGTAAACTTAGACTTAGTCTGTGAAACATTCAATCTGTTTCACAAAATTGAAAACGAGCCGGTTTAGGCTGCTTCGTTGAAAGGAACGATTCATGTTACCAGAAGAATTTAAGACTCAGCTACAAAGCCAAGGAATTCAGTTGACGGATGAACAAATGTATCAATTTAAACGGTATTTTGAACTACTGGTTGAGTGGAATGAAAAGATTAATTTAACGGCCATTACTGAAGAAAAAGAAGTGTACCTGAAGCATTTCTATGATTCAATTTTATTAGCATTTTCTGAGGATTTTGATGCCAATGCGAGCTTGTGTGATGTTGGGTCTGGAGCAGGATTTCCAAGTATTCCTCTTAAAATAGTTTTTCCAACGTTACAAGTGACGATTGTGGATTCATTAAATAAGCGGATCACGTTTTTAAATGAGCTTGTCCAAGAACTAGGACTAGAGCAAGTTTCGTTATACCATGATCGTGCGGAAACATTCGGACAAAATCGTGATTTTCGCGAGTCGTTTGATTATGTGACTGCCCGTGCTGTGGCGCGCTTGAATGTCTTGAGCGAGCTATGCTTACCGTTAGTGAAAAAAGGCGGTGTGTTCTACGCTTTGAAGGCAACGAAAGCTGAAGAAGAATTGGTAGAAGCCAAGCCAGCAATCGCACAACTAGGTGGAAAGTTCAAAGAAGATGTGGTTATGACGTTACCTATTACGGGTGACACACGTCATTTTGTAGTAATTGAAAAGAAAAAAGAAACACCAAAAAAATACCCGAGAAAGCCAGGGTTACCAAATAAACAACCGATTAAGTAGGGAGGATCTATCATGGCACGAATTATCTCAGTTGCGAATCAAAAAGGCGGCGTTGGCAAAACGACAACGACAGTTAACCTAGGCTCTTGTTTGGCCTATATGGGTCAAAAAGTTCTCCTTGTCGATATGGATGCGCAAGGAAATGCAACAAGTGGTATGGGGATTCGCAAACCTGATGTGGAGCAAGATATCTATGATGTATTAGTCAATGAAGTGCCTATTGCAGATGCGATTTTGCCAAGTTCACGTGAAAATTTAGATATTGTACCAGCAACGTTGCAATTAGCGGGAGCAGAGATTGAATTGACTTCCATGATGGCACGCGAGTCTCGTTTGAAAACAGCCTTAAGTGAGCTTCATGCAAACTACGACTTTATTTTGATTGACTGTCCACCTTCATTAGGACATCTGACCATTAATGCCTTTACGGCAAGTGATGCGATTTTGATCCCTGTCCAATGTGAATATTATGCACTTGAAGGACTGAGTCAATTATTGAATACCGTTCGCTTGGTTCAAAAACACTTTAATCCAAGTCTAGAAATTGAAGGCGTGCTGTTAACGATGTTTGATGCTCGGACCAATTTAGGGGCTGAAGTCGTCGAAGAAGTTCGTCGCTATTTCCAAGAAAAAGTGTACGACACAGTGATTCCGAGAAATGTCCGTTTATCTGAAGCACCTAGTCATGGGCTATCGATTGTCGACTACGATATTCGCTCGAAAGGTGCTGAAGTGTATCAAGCATTAGCAAAGGAAGTGTTGGCTCGTGAAAAATAAGGGCAAAGGATTAGGTAAAGGAATAGACGCATTGTTTCAAGATATGGCTAGCTTGGAAGAAGTTGACGTTCAAAGAGATGAAGTAATCGAAGTCCCTTTAAATGAACTACGACCAAATCCCTATCAACCACGGAAGACATTTGATGAGTCTTCGTTGCAAGAGCTAGCTAGTTCTATAGAGCAATCTGGGGTCTTTCAACCAATCATTATTCGTAAGTCAGCGGTCAAAGGCTATGAAATTATTGCAGGTGAACGTCGGTTTCGGGCATCAAAACTAGCCAAAAAAGAAACCATTCCTGCAATCATCCGCTCATTTGATGAAGAAGCGATGATGCAAGTCGCCGTTCTTGAAAACTTGCAACGGGAAGACTTGAATCCGCTAGAAGAAGCAGAAGCCTATGATATGTTAATGAAGAATTTAAAGCTGACGCAAGCAGAAGTGGCTGAGCGCTTAGGTAAGAGCCGTCCGTATATCGCGAACTATTTGCGCCTTTTGGCATTACCCAAGCTAGTCAAAGAAATGGTACAAGATGAACGCTTATCGATGGGACAAGCGCGTACGCTCTTAGGGTTGAAGAAAAAAGATCAAATGCTAAAAATGGCCAATCGTTGCGTGAAAGAAAATCTAACTGTTCGTCAATTGGAGCAGTTGGTTGCAGCAACGAATGAAGCACGAGGCAAGAAGAAAGTCCCACGTATGATCAAAGAAAAGCCCTACTATCTAAGAGAAAGCGAAGACCGTCTCATGGATAAATTCGGTACGAGTGTAGAGATTCGTGAAAAAGAAGGCAAAGGGAAAATTGAAATCGAGTATCTTTCGCAAAGTGATTTGACTCGTATTTTAGACTTATTAGAAATTCATTTTGATGAAGCATAGCAAAACGAGTTGGAGGAAAGAAGCATGTACGATTTTGGAGACATTGTCATGATGAAAAAACCTCATGCTTGCCAAACGAATCGTTGGCAAATCATTCGTATGGGGGCAGACATCAAGATTAAATGCGAAAATTGTGGACACATCGTGATGATGCCACGCCGAGAATTTGATAAAAAATTAAAAAAAGTACTAGAAAAAGCAGAGAAAGAGTGAAGAAAAAATGGCATTGACTGCTGGAATCGTAGGATTACCAAACGTTGGTAAATCTACATTATTTAACGCAATTACGAAAGCGGGCGCTGAGGCGGCGAACTATCCGTTTGCAACAATCGACCCAAATGTAGGGATGGTGGAAGTACCAGATTGGCGCTTGCAACGATTAACAGAGCTTGTACGTCCTAAAAAGACTGTTCCGACAACTTTTGAATTTACTGATATTGCTGGGATTGTCCGCGGAGCAAGTAAAGGGGAAGGATTGGGCAACCAATTTTTGAGCCATATTCGCCAAGTTGATGCAATTTGTCATGTGGTTCGTTGTTTTGACGACGACAATATTACGCACGTAGAAGGTCGGGTTAATCCATTAGAAGATATTGATACAATTAACCTAGAATTAGTATTAGCTGACTTGGACTCGATTACGAAACGCTACACGCGCGTAGCCAAAGTCGCTAAAACCAAAGACAAACAAGCAGTCGCTGAATTAGCGGTGCTAGATAAAATTAAACCAGTCCTAGAAGAAGGACTATCTGCACGTTCCATTGAATTTACTGAAGAAGAGCAAAAAATTGTCAAGAGCTTGTTCTTATTGACGACTAAACCAGTGCTGTACGTCGCTAATGTGGCAGAAGAAGATGTCGCTGATACAGAAGGCAATCATTATGTTCAAGAAGTACGTAATTTTGCAGCAAGTGAAAATGCAGAAGTCATTGTCGTATGTGCACGCGCTGAAGAAGAAATTGCTGAGTTAGAAGAAGAGGATAAGGCTGAATTTTTAGAAGCTTTAGGTATCGAAGAATCTGGCTTAGATAAATTAATCCGAGCAGCGTATGACTTACTGGGCTTGGCTACGTACTTTACAGCAGGTGAGCAAGAAGTAAGAGCTTGGACTTTCCGTAAAGGGATTAAAGCACCGCAAGCGGCCGGGATCATCCATTCTGATTTTGAACGAGGGTTTATTCGAGCTGAGACTGTTTCATTTGAAGATTTAGATCACTACGGCAATATGCAAGCAGCCAAAGAAGCAGGTCGTGTTCGTTTAGAAGGAAAAGAATACGTCGTGCAAGATGGCGATGTTATGTTGTTTAGATTTAATGTATAAGCGAGAGCAAGGGGGAAATAAGATGGAACCAGAAGTACTTCGTTCATACGTCAGTGAAAATAGAGAACTAGAAACACAACTGACCAAGCGCAATGAACAATATATCTTTGATTTAAAAAAATCAATGGTCGCAGCCAACCTTTCTGAAGAAGAACAAGCGAAAACATTACATGAAATGTTGCCAGTATTAGTAAGAGAACAAAAAACAGGGAAAACAGCTCGCCAATTATTTGGCACAGTCTCTGAAAAGATGGATCGTCTATTGGAAGAACCACCAGTCGAAGAAACAAAATCACCCTGGTGGATGTGGCTAGACAATACGTTGTTGATCTTTGGGTTATTTGGGGTTGTTACAGGCTTGATGAGTCTATTAACCAAAAGTGAGAGTCAGACATTTGGCTTTGTTACCCTACTTGTTACTTCAGCAGTAGGAGGATGGGTATTTTACCTGTCATACAAATACATTTACCAATATGAACAGCCCGGTGCTGACCGCAGTCAACGTCCGAAAATGTGGAAGACAATCTTGATTTTAATGGCTGCCTTTTTCGTTTGGTTTGCTCTATTGTCAGTAACACAGTTATTACCAGCACCGTATAACTTTACCTTACCATCCATTGTGACGATTGCATTGGGTGCCGTGGCCCTAGCTGGTCGCTTTTATTTAAAGAAAAAATTCAACATCGCCAGCAGTATGGCAACACAACGTCCGAAAAAATAATGAGTGGCAAAGTTCTTAGCCTTTTGCTGAGAACTTTGCTTTATTCGTTTTAAGGAAGCGGGTCATAAAGCAATTTGTGCTACTAAATCCAAAAAAACGACAAGCAAAAAGCCAGAACACCCAAAAGGTTGCAAAACAGTTTTTGAGTGTTCTTGTCTTTATATAGAATACTTAAAAAAACGAGAAGATTCTCAGTGAATTATTGCCAACGTCTCATTTCGAAAAGAAATCATTGACGTAGGCTCTTTTTTTTGCTATTTTCTTTGATAAAAATAAAAATGATTTGAAGGAGTGGTTACGAAAATGTCCAACTGGGAATCAAAATTCGCCAAGAAGGGTTTTACGTTCGATGATGTGTTACTGATACCTGCAGAAAGTCATGTTTTGCCAAACGATGTGGATATGAGCGTGCAGCTTGCAAAAAATTTAAAATTAAATATCCCCATTATCAGTGCCAGTATGGATACCGTAACAGATAGCAAAATGGCTATCGCAATGGCACGCCAAGGCGGATTGGGTGTCATTCATAAAAATATGAGTATTGCCGCGCAAGCTGATGAAGTTCGGAAAGTAAAACGTTCTGAAAGTGGCGTGATTATTGATCCATTTTTCTTAACGCCAGAACATACGATTGCGGAAGCAGAAGAATTAATGAGTCGCTACCGTATCAGTGGCGTACCGATCGTAGAAACACTAGATAGCCGCAAACTTATTGGTATCTTAACAAACCGTGACTTGCGCTTTGTTACAGATTATGCGGTTAGTATCTCTGAAGTGATGACAAAAGACAATTTGGTCACTGCGCCAGTCGGTACGTCTTTAAAAGAAGCAGAAAAAACATTACAAAAACACAAAATCGAAAAATTACCGTTGATTGATGAAGAGGGACGTTTGAGTGGCTTAATCACAATTAAGGATATCGAAAAAGTAATCGAGTTTCCTAAAGCAGCCAAAGATGAACATGGTAGATTGCTAGTTGCTGCAGCAGTCGGTGTGACGAGTGATACATTTGATCGCGCAGAGGCGTTATTAGAAGCGGGTGCTGATGCGATTATTATAGATACTGCTCATGGTCACAGTGCAGGAGTATTACGTAAGATTTCAGAAATTCGTGCGAAGTTCCCACAAGCCACGTTAATTGCCGGTAACGTGGCGACAGCTGAAGGAACCAAAGCATTATATGATGCGGGTGTGGATGTTGTAAAAGTGGGGATTGGTCCAGGTTCAATCTGTACGACACGTGTCGTAGCGGGTGTCGGTGTGCCACAATTAACAGCAATTTATGATTCTGCATCAGTGGCTCGTCAATATGGCAAAGCTATTATCGCTGACGGTGGGATTAAATATTCTGGTGATATCGTGAAAGCTTTGGCAGCAGGTGGACATGCAGTTATGCTAGGTAGTATGTTAGCCGGTACTGATGAATCTCCTGGTGAATTTGAAATTTATCAAGGCCGTCGCTTTAAAACTTATCGTGGCATGGGCTCACTTGGTGCGATGGAAAAAGGTTCAAGTGATCGTTATTTCCAATCAGGTGTCAATGAAGCCAATAAGTTAGTTCCAGAAGGCATTGAAGGTCGTGTGGCGTATAAAGGAAGTGTCGCTGACATTCTTTTCCAATTAATCGGTGGTCTAAAAGCAGGTATGGGCTACGTTGGTGCAGGTACATTAAAAGCACTAAGAGAAGATGCACAATTTATTCAAATGAGTGGCAATGGCTTGAAAGAGTCTCACCCACATGATGTTCAAATTACCAAAGAGGCACCAAACTATTCTGTTCATTCATAAAATGGCGAGATAGTGTTAAAAAAGCCAACAAATCCAAAAGGTTTTCTCAAACTTTTGGATTTGTTGGCTTTTTTATTGTGGCTATGTTCAAATTCTTTTATGAAATGGCTCGTTCATCAGTGGCACTAAAATACTCGTAATACGCTTTTTCTTGTGATTGTAACAGCTGATCGATGGTCACGAGTTGGTACCCTTGTTGCTTGAGCCAATGAATAATTTTTGGTAAGGCAGTGACGGTACTTGGCTGAATATCATGCATGAGAATAATGCCATTATCAATAATCGTTTGTTGAATTTGCGTGAGTGTTTTTTCAACATCTTTACTTGCCCAATCTCTAGAATCAACGTCCCACTGAATAATTGGTCGTCCTGCTGTTTGGGCTACGGTGGCATTCACTGCACCATAGGGAGGACGTACGAGTTTAGGTAGTTTGCCAGTAGCAAGATAAATTGCCTTGTCTGTATCTGTCAGCTCTTTTTGAATGGTAGCTAGTGGATAGCTTGGCAATTTGTAATGGTGATAGGTATGGCTGCCAATTTCATGTCCTTCATCCGCTACTCGTTTGACGAGTGTTGGGTAGCGCTCGGAGTTACTGCCTAATTGGAAGAAGGTGGCATGGACATTGTTATCCTTTAATGTGTCCAATATAGCGGGTGTTGTATTTGGGTCAGGGCCATCATCAAAGGTTAGGGCAATTTGTTTTTGATTTTCTTCGTTTTTTGGTGTCAACGACTGTGCCAAACTTGGATCAAGATACGATAAATCAAGGGCGGTCGCAAGTTGTGTAGTATAGGGTAAATGCACGGTTGTTTCTTCTAAGGCACCTTGCTTAGCAACTGTCACCGTCAATTCTTTGGGTGAATAGGTGATGGGCGTTTGCCATGTAAAAGCTGGGATTGCGAGCACGTCATCGAGTATGGCTTTTGGATTGCTTGCTTGATCGAGTAAGGCTTGTTGGGCCAACGTACGAATGACGGCTAGATTTTGTTCGTTATTTTGTAAGAGCAGTTGACTAGTAATGGGTGCACCTGTTTGTGCTTGAATGTAGATCGTCTTTATTTTTTTTTGCTGTTGTTGGACGAAAGCTTTTTTCCGAATATTCCATTGATAGTGTGTAATGCCGGCTTGGACTTTGCTGGCGTTTGGCGCATAGGACTGGACGTGGATATAAGAAAGCCAAAAATTATCACTGTTTTTATTCCATTTTTTGGTGATTGTTTGAAATTGACTGGTGATCTCTTCTTTGATATTGCTAGGAATAGCGGTATCACGTAAGTCGACAGCATAACTTTTTTCATCAGTAACTTGTATGGCCGACTCTTTTTGGAAATAAGATTGTTTGGCTTGACTAATCAGTTGAGATTTAGCAGCTGCTTGTTGTTTGGCGATGGTTTCTTGGTTGACTGTAGCAATTAAGTAAAAACTAGCAGGTAGAATAATCCCCAGTAACAGCACGAGTAATCCGATAAACGTCCATTTATTTGTTAAAAAAGCAACGGTTTGCTTTGATGTTGTCTTTTTGGTGTGGCTACGAAATTTTTCTGACATAATTTCCTCCAAAGTGAAATATCATAGAAATAATTGTAACATTTTTGTAAAATAAATACAAAAGACTTCATCTTTTAAGCGATTAAAAGCCAAAAGATGAAGTCTTTGATTATCTGGATAAATAGAAGCAGTCAGAAAAGCTAGGCTTAGGCTTCTTTAGTAATTTTTGTCAGTCCGCCCATGTAGTTTACAAGTACGTCAGGGATTGTCACGCTACCGTCTGCATTTTGGTAGTTTTCTAAGACAGCTGCAACAGTGCGTCCAACGGCTAAACCTGAGCCATTTAATGTATGGACATAGCGGATCTTACCATTGCTGTCGCGGTAACGAATCATGGCACGGCGCGCTTGGAAATCCTCGGTATTTGAACAAGAACTGATTTCGCGGTACGTATTTTGGGCAGGAATCCATACTTCTAAGTCATATGTTTTCGCTGCAGAGAAGCCCATATCCCCAGTAGAAAGGGCAACGACACGGTAAGGAAGTTCTAGTTTTTGTAAAATTTCTTCTGCATTTTGAGTCATTTTTTCTAATTCTTCATATGAATGATCCGCATCACTGAATTTAACCATTTCTACTTTGTTAAATTGATGTAGACGGATTAATCCGCGAGTATCACGACCAGCACTACCAGCTTCAGAACGGAAAGAAGGGCTTAGTGCGGTAAAGTAGATGGGCAAATCTTTTTCATCCAAAATTTCTTGACTGTAAAAATTGGTCAAAGGAACTTCAGCAGTTGGGATAAGTGTTAAGTCGGTATTTTCTAGTTGGAAGACATCTTCTTTGAATTTTGGAAATTGTCCTGTACCAAACATTGCTTGACTATTTACAATATAAGGGGTAATCATTTCTGTGTAGCCTTGTTCATAGACATGGAGATCCAACATAAAGTTGTAAAGGGCGCGTTCTAGGCGAGCACCTAGACCTTTGTAATAGACAAAACGGCTACCTGAAACTTTTGCACCACGTTCAAAGTCGAGAATACCAAGATCTTCCGCTACTTCCCAATGGGGTTTTGGTTCAAAGTCAAATTCACGCGTTTCATGCCAACGACGTACTTCAACATTGTCCTCTTCATCAGCACCAATAGGCACACTGTCATCAGGAATATTTGGCAAAGTAACAGCTATTTGTGTTAATTTTTCATCAATCGTCGCTAAAGTGCCATCAAGTTCTTTAATTTTTTGCCCGACTTGCTTCATTTCTTCAATTTTTTCGGTTGCGTCTTCTTTGGTTCTTTTTAGTTGGGCGATTTCGGCAGAGACATCATTACGGTGTTTTTTTAGTTCTTCTGTTTCGACCAATAAACGGCGGCGTTCTTCATCCAGTCCGACAAATTCATTGATTTTGTCTTCAGCGACGCCTCTCGTGGCTAATTTTTCTTTTACTTGTTCAATGTTTTGACGGATCACTTTAATGTCTAACATTTTTGTTCCTCCTTAGCTTAATTGTATAAAAAAAGACTACTCCATCCCGAAAAAATTGCTTGGGACGAAGTAGTTATTCGCGGTACCACCCAAGTTCAGCCTAGTGCTGCCCTTGAAATCTCGTAACCTGAGAAAAGGATCTCTCTTTCAAAAGATACATACAATAGAACTGGATTCCAGTCTTGCTCAATGCTAATTTGCACCAACTATTAGCTCTCTTTAAAAGACACAATCTGTACTAGGTTCAATGTTGAACTATTAAATTTTCTCTAGCATAGCGGAAAATAGCTTATTCGTCAACTATTGTCTTAGTGAGAGGCTTTGTCGCTTCAATAGGTAAATGAATAATGAAAGAAGTCCACTGCGGATTGGATGTGGCATAGATGTAGCCACCATGTAGGGCGACAATGCTTTGCGCGATGGCCAATCCTAATCCTGTGCCGCCTGTTTCTTGTGAGCGCGACTCTTCCACGCGATAGAAGCGATCAAACAACAGATCTAAGGACCGTTTTGGAATCATTTTGCCGTTATTTTTGACCGTAATGACCGCTTCGGTACCGACTTTTTCGACCGACATGATAATGGTATCGGCATTTTTCCCGTATTTAAAGGCATTCGTTAATAAGTTACTAAAGACGCGTACCAATTTTTCTGTATCGCCATCCATCATCATTTGCTCAGGATTGGCCACGGTCTGAATGGCGATGCCTTTTTTATTCGCTTCTAGTTCAAAATCAGCCGCCAATTGTTCAATGAGTTGCACCATATCAAATGAAATGACATGAAGCGGGTTACTTGGCTGTCTGACTTTCGTGTATTCAAATAAATCGTCTACCAAAGACTTCATTTGTTTGGCTTTAATATAGGCCGTGTGGGTATATTTCAATAAATCCTCTTCAGAACGATACTGGCGGTCTTCAATTAAACCTAAATAACCGATGATTGACGTCAGTGGTGTGCGAATATCGTGGCTGACATTGGTGATTAATTCATCCTTAGACTTTTCAATCCGGCGCTCATCTTCAATGGCAGCAACCGTACTATCCACTAGGCCGTTGACACTGGTCACGACACGGTTAAGGTCACCGCTTAGTTCAAAGGGGATGCGGTGGTCGTAGTTTCCATCAGCAATGTAGTGCAGTTCACTAATAATGTGACGTAGCTGCATTTGATGGTAACGACGGATCAAGCGCCAATACAGCACAATACCATCTAATAGTAGAAAGAGTGGAAATAAAATATAGCGAGCATTCAAAAAAATATCTGTCTTGAAGTTTTCCGCAAAGATAAACCGTGCTTGGAAGACCGCATCTTGTAAAGAGGGGGCACTATTTACCAAGTTTGAAAGAATGACGACAATTGCGACATTTAATAGTAGAAGTAAGACGATAGTCACGATTGCTTCTGCAAATAGCTCGCTAATTTCCTTGGAAGTTAATACGACACGTTTATGAGAATCATTTCGCATCAATTTTGTAACCTACACCCCAGACCGTTTGAATAATTTTTTCGCCACCGGTTGCTTCTTCAATTTTATCCCGCAGATGACTGACGTGAACCATCACTGTTTTTGCGGAAACGACACTTTCTTGTTTCCAAACACGTTCAAAAATTTCGTCCGCGCTGAAAACACGATTCGGATGAGAAGCAAGCAGGTAGAGAATACCAAATTCAAGAGCTGTTAATTGGATGTCCTTTCCATCTAATGTCTTTACTTCATGTGAATCACGATTAATAATAAGAGAACTTACTTCAAGTACATCAGGTTGATCCGCCGTTACTTGCATGGTACTGCGACGCAAAAGTGACTTCACGCGAGCCATTACTTCTAATGGATTAAAAGGTTTTGTCACGTAATCGTCCGCACCAGCAACCAATCCTTTGATTTTATCCATATCCGTTGTTTTAGCAGTTAGCAAAATAATAGGGAGTTGCGATTCTTTTCGTAAAATTTTTACGACCTGCATGCCATCTACTTCAGGCATCATGATATCTAAGATTAATAGTTCAATATCATTGATGGTTCGAACTTTCGAAAGAGCTTCACGACCGTTATATGCTTGAATTGGCTCATACCCTTCATTTTTTAAATAAATACTCAATAGTTCAACGATCTCTTTATCATCATCAGCGACTAAAATCTTCATGTACAAACTCCTCCTATATCATTGTTCCATTCATTTATGTATAGTGTATCATCAAAAGTAAGAATAGAAAAATTTGATTAAAAAATTTAAGAGATATTAATAAAAAATAACAGTAAAGGTTTATTTCCGAACGAAAATTTCCATTCAAGTCTATAAGTTGACTATAAATAAGAAGAAAACGAATGAATGGAGAGGGAAACTTGAAAATCAAGAATGGTACACGAACGTTGGTCTATCAAGGATTTCAGTTGACTAATCTTAAAAAACTTGTTATATTAATAGACGTCTTAAAAAGAGAGCTTCATTTGAAATTTTATTTTTAAAAAGTGTTGACGAGCGTCAAATCAGATGGTAATATAACGAAGTTGATTTGTTTCTAGTTTTATAAATGCT
>ENA-OWZU01000073-OWZU01000073.1-human-gut-metagenome-genome-assembly--contig:-NODE-73-length-40082-cov-15.218103_pt1 | contig 40082 bp, 32 predicted proteins | sample MGYA00249263_ERZ652121 | MGnify/ENA primary metagenome ERZ652121 (study PRJEB26925, sample SAMN05827113) | human gut metagenome | biome: ENVO:2100002; feature: ENVO:00000062; material: ENVO:00002003... | reverse complement strand
ACGAGATGACGTCGAGTCTCGTGGGCTCGGAGATGTGTATAAGAGACAGTTCTCACACTGTTCATCACCTTTTATTAATCTCTTCTCTTAGTATAATAGATTGTGAAATATTTATAAAGAGAAATAAATATATTTTTTCACAAACTTAGTGTTTTACGTCCATTCTTTTCAAGACTCATGAGAATTTAAATCGCACAACGTCTTTTAGTTCAAAAAATTAGGCTTTTTCGTTACACTATACTTAACTACTGATTGGAGGATAAAACATGGATATTACAGTCATCAAACCTGAAGCAACAAATGAAACTACCGGAATCTTTTTTGGACAAAAAGAAGCACCCGTTGTCTTAAAAGAATTTATTAATTTACGCTGTCCTTATTGCCGTCAATGGTTTAACCATTCAAAAGAAGTCTTAGACAAGGCAGTAGCAGAAGGTAAAGTGGTTCGTCTCTTTAAATTAACAGACCGACCAAAAGAATCCTTACAACGAGGCAATGTGATGCATCGCTACGTAACGACAGATGATAGCGAACAAGCCTACGCCGACATTCAAGCCATCTTTGAAAGTCAAGACCAATGGGGTGACCTTTCGCTAGAAGAAGTGGCGCAATATGCTGAAAATACCCTAGGACTTACTGAGCACAATCATCTCGACTACGCGCAAGAGATTGTGGATGAAACGCAGGCAGCTGTCATAAAATTCGTCCCAACTGTGATTTTAAATGAGCATATTTTTGATGAAACCATCTCAACTGAAGAATTAACCAAGTTAATTGAAGAAGCCGCAAAATAAAAAGCGACCATCACCGAAACAACAACGTTTCCGTGATGGTCATTTTATTTGCCATTTTTTAATGTTTCCGCAAACTCATTGATTTTGCGAATGCGATGATTGATGCCTGATTTTGAAATGGCTCCAGATGGAATCATCTCCCCTAACTCTTTCAAGCTAACTTCTGGATTCGCTAAGCGTAACTCAGCAATTTCTTGTAATTTTTCAGGCAGTGCTTGTAGCCCTACTCGAGCTTCAATGTACTCAATATTTTCCAACTGCTTACTAGCGGCATCAATCGTTTTGTTCATATTTGCGGTTTCACAATTTACCAATCGATTCACCGAATTGCGCATGTCTCGAACAATCCGGACATCTTCAAACTTAAGCATGGAATTGGTTGCCCCAATTAGCACTAGAAAATCGGCAATTTGTTCAGCTCCCTTTAAGTAGGAGATATAGCCATTCCTACGTGTCAGCGTGCGGGCATTTAGATCAAAGGAATTTAGCATCGCACAAATATCTTGATTGTGCTCTTCATAAATCGAGTAGATTTCCAAATGGTATCGACTCGTTTCCGGGTTATTGACTGATCCGGAAGCCATGAATGCTCCCCGTAGATACGAGCGCATCTTTTGGCTATTGCCCATGATCTCATCTGAAATGTGCGTATGAAACATAATGCCGTCCATAATATCTAAATCAAGTAAAATAGCTTTGGTTTCTTGTTTTAGCCGAACGATGTAGACATTGTTTTTTTTAAGCTTCATCTTTCTTCTTACTAACAATTCACTTTTCACATCGTAATGATCTTTTAATAATGAATAGATTCTGCGAGCAATTGCGGCATTTTCGGTTTGGACATTTAGCACAAATTGCTGGTTGGCGATACTTAATGATCCATTCATTCGAATGAGTGCTGCTAGTTCCGCTTTGGCGTGTTCACGATGTACTTCCAAAGAGGTCAGCTCTTTTTTGACATCTGCTGCAAAAGACATCTAACTTCCCCCTTTCTTCGATTGTTTCTTTAATATAATAGGCGCAATAATTCACTGACTACTTTTTCTCCATCATGGAATACACCACCATTTTTCAGTTCTAAAAAATCAGTGGATACGACACGACATCCCTCTTCACGAAGACCTGTAAAATCATGTTTGACTTGTATGAGATATTCATCGTAGACCGAAAAATCCATGTAGCCATCGGGAACTTTTTCAATATTGACCAGTACAGTATCGATAAATTGATGTCCAAGATGACGATGCATCACTCGCACATGATCGGCATCCGTGAAATGTTCGGTTTCACCTTTTTGAGTCATAATATTGCAAATGTATACTTTTTCCGCTTCACTGGCCTGAATGGCTTGGCCAATTTCGTGAATCATTAAATTAGGCAAAATGCTCGTAAACAAACTACCAGGTCCCATTACAATCATATCCGCCTCTAAAATAGCCGTAACTACTTTTCTAGCCGCGGTCGGTTCCTCTTTATTTTCTTGATTGGTCACAAACACATGATCGATTGTTTTGCGTTCTTTTGCAATGTTGGATTCTCCAACTGCGGTCGTGCCATCTCGAAAGACCGCATGGAGTACTAAAGGTTTTTCAGATGAGGGATAGATGTGTCCGTCGACATGCATCATCTTTGCCAGTAATTGGACCGCGTCATACGTACTGCCGCGCATTTCGGATATCGCAGCTATAATCAGATTACCTAGCGCGTGGTTGGCTAAAAAGCTATCCTCTTGCTTAAATCGGTATTGAAAAATATCTTCATATAGTTTCGGCATATCTGACAATGAGACTAAAACGTTGCGCAAGTCGCCCGGTGGCGCCATAGTAATTGATTTACGAATTTCACCACTGCTTCCACCATCATCGGCGACAGTTACCACAGCAGTAATATCTACTCCTTGATTACGAAGCCCTTTTAAGATAACTGGTAAACCTGTCCCCCCACCAACAACCACCACACGCGGTTTTTTTAGACGATAGGTTTTCATTTTCATGAACGATTCACCGTTTCCTTCCGCTTATCTTTGTCGCGATGGGTAATATTGACGTGATACTCTTTTGCTAGTAAGTCGCCAATTCGTTTCGTTAATGCCACGGAACGGTGTTGCCCACCCGTACAACCAATGGCGATCGTCAAGCTACTTTTTCCTTCTTTTACATAGCCTGGCATTATGGTCACTAACAATTGACTAAATTGTTGATAAAACGCTTCTGTCTCCTCAAAGGACATAACATATTCATAGACTGGTTTGTCTAGCCCGGTTAAAGGACGTAATTCAGGAACATAGTGGGGATTGGGTAAGAAGCGGACATCCATCACGATGTCGGCATCGATCGGCAAGCCGTATTTGAAACCAAATGACACCATCTCCACACGAAAGCCCGTACCAGTCGCAGCACGAAATTCTTCATTGATTTTTTCACGTAATTGGCGAGGTGTTAGGACTGTCGTATCAATAACTAACGTTGACTGTGATTTGAATTCAGCCAATAATGCCCGTTCTTTTTTAATACCTTCCGTAATCAAGCCATCCATTGCGAGCGGATGTGCTCGTCTTGTTTCTTTGTAGCGAGAAACCAACTCTTCATCAGACGCATCTAAGAAAAGAATCTTGGTATCGATAAATTTGGTATTCTCAATATCAATCAACATGCCTTGGAGTTCTTCAAAAAATGAGCGTGATCGCATATCAATAACGAGGGCAATTTTTGTAATCTTCCCTGACTCTTTGATTAATTCCCAAAACTTAGGTATCAATGAAGGCGGCATATTGTCAATACAAAAATAACCCATGTCTTCAAAACTTTGAACGGCTACTGTCTTACCTGCTCCGCTCATCCCTGTAATTATTACTAGTTCCAGACTATCTACCATTGCGATTGTCTCCCTTCTGTTGTTTCAATCAAACAATTATATCATTCCGGGCGTATCATTACCATTATTTTCATCAAAAAAGAAATTGTGACAAAAAACCAGAAAATCCAAAAGTTTAAAATCAACTTACGAATTTTCTGGTCTTTTTACTTGTAGCAAAATAATTTTGTCTCAGTCACTATTGATTCAAGACATTTTTTAAATACAAGCCAGTGTAACTTTGCTCGTTTTTAGCTAATTGTTCCGGCGTTCCTAATCCGACAATCGTGCCACCACCTGCACCACCTTCAGGACCCAAGTCAATCAGATAGTCTGCCGTTTTAATGACATCTAAATTATGCTCAATAATCAAGACGGTATTGCCCGCATCGACGAGACGTTGCAACACCGTAATCAAGCGCGCGATGTCTTCACTGTGCAATCCAGTCGTCGGTTCATCTAAAATATAAAAACTCTTACCAGTCGAAATTTTGTGAAGCTCACTCGCTAACTTCATCCGCTGTGCCTCACCACCAGATAGCGTCGTAGCCGGCTGTCCCAGCGTCACATAACCAAGACCAACATCGACAATAGTCTGTAATTTACGATGAATTTTTGGAATAGGTTGGAAGAAATCCACCGCATCAGATACAGTCATCTCTAAAATATCGGCAATATTTTTCCCTTTATAATGAACCTCGAGTGTCTCCGAATTGTAGCGTTTGCCATGACACACTTCACAAGGGACATAGACATCGGGTAGAAAATGCATCTCAATTTTGATAATACCATCGCCACGACATGCCTCACAACGACCGCCTTTGACGTTGAAGCTAAAGCGACCTTTCTTATACCCACGAACTTTGGCTTCATTAGTCTGTGCAAATAAATCGCGAACATCATCAAAGACACTCGTATATGTAGCCGGATTGCTTCGTGGTGTCCGACCAATTGGACTCTGATCGATATCAATAATTCTTTCAATCTCCTCGAAACCAGTGATTCGCTTATACTTACCAGGTTTGGCACTGTTGCGATTGATTTTTTGAGCCAAGGCTTTTTTTAGAATTTGGTTGACTAGCGTTGACTTACCTGAGCCAGAAACCCCCGTCACAACAACTAGTTCTCCCAAGGGAAAAGCGACGTCAATGTTCTTTAAATTGTTTTCCGTCGCACCAAATACTTTGATTTTTTTGCCATTTCCTTTTCTTCGTTCAGAAGGGACAGGAATTTTTCGTTTACCAGATAAGTATTGCCCCGTTAATGAATTGGGGTTTTGCTCTACCTGCTCAGGTGTACCAGCTGCTACGACCTCGCCACCCATCGCACCAGCACCTGGTCCAATATCAATCAAATAATCCGCTGCTCGCATCGTATCTTCATCATGCTCGACTACCACCAATGTATTGCCTAAATCGCGCATATCTCTTAGTGACTGCAACAAGCGATCATTGTCTCTTTGATGCAAACCAATTGACGGCTCATCTAATATATAAAGCACACCGGATAGATTCGAGCCGATTTGCGTAGCCAGTCGAATTCGCTGTGCTTCACCGCCAGAAAGTGTTCCAGAAGAGCGACTCAATGTTAAATAATCCAAGCCCACATTTCTTAAAAAGCTCAAGCGATCGCGAACTTCTTTTACGATGGGTTTGGCGATTGTTTGTTCTTGCTCCGACAATGCAACTTGTTCAATAAATTGAAGTGTTTCACTGATTGGCTTTTCACTCAATTGACCCACATGAATGCCGCCAACTTTGACACATAGCGCTTGTTCATTTAGACGATAACCATGACAGGTCTTACACGTTAGTTCCGTCATATATAACTTCATCTGCTCACGGGTATAGTCACTAGCAGTCTCATGGTATCTTCTTGAGATATTTGTCACGACACCTTCGAACGGTGCGTCAACATCTCTGACACCGCCAAAATCATTTTGATAATGAAAATGAAACGGTCGCTCACCTGATCCGTATAAAATCAAGTCTTGCTCTTCTTTAGGTAGCTCTTGAAAAGGCGTGTCCATGTCAATAGAAAAACTACGGCACGCTTGTTCCAACATTTGTGGGTAATATTGTGAACTAATCGGGTTCCAAGGGACAAGCACCCCTTCATTTAGCGTTTTTGTAGGATCAGGAATCACCAAATCTAAATCCACTTCTAATTTCATTCCTAATCCATCACAGTCAGGACATGCTCCAAATGGTGCATTAAAAGAAAACAATCGTGGCTCTAATTCACCAACCGTAAAGCCACAATACGGACAAGAATAATGTTCACTAAATAAAAGTTCCTTTTCACCGATAATATCCACTACGGCATACCCCTCTGACAGCCGCAGTGCCGCTTCGAAGGAATCAAATAGTCTAGAGCGTATCCCTTCCTTCACTACTAATCGATCGATTACGATTTCAATTGAATGTTTTTTGTTTTTTTCTAGTTCTGGCACTTCCGAAAGATCAAAGACCTCTCCATCCACGCGCACCCGCACGTAGCCTTCACGTTGTATTTTTTCAAATACTTTTTTGTGTTGTCCTTTTTTTTCATGCACAATTGGCGATAGGACTTGGATTCGACTTCTCTCAGGTAAGGCTAGAACTTCATCTACCATCTGTTCCACTGATTGACTCGTGATTTCTACATGGTCATTTGGACAAATAGGGTGTCCCACTCTGGCATATAACAACCGCAAATAATCGTTGATTTCCGTTACTGTTCCGACTGTTGAACGAGGATTTTTACTGGTGGTTTTTTGATCGATTGAAATGGCAGGACTCAAGCCATCAATACTGTCCACATCAGGCTTATCCATCTGTCCTAAAAATTGTCTCGCATAGGCAGATAGGCTCTCAACATACCTCCGCTGACCTTCTGCATACAGCGTGTCAAACGCTAACGAACTTTTCCCTGAGCCTGAAAGTCCCGTAACAACAACTAATTTATCGCGGGGAATCGTCACGTCAATATTTTTTAGATTATGTGACCTTGCACCATGTATCACTATTTTATCATTAGCCAACTAAAATCCTCCTAACCCAATTCCGCTTTTAATTCTAATATCGTATCTCGTAACGTTGCAGCTGCCTCAAAGTGCAAGGCCTTCGCTTCTTCGCGCATTTCTGCTTCTAATTTTACAATTAATTCTCGCTTGTCTTTTTTCGATAAATCACTCAGCTTGGCTAGTAGCGGTTCTGGTGTGTCTTCGGCTACTTTTGATACTCTGATGAGATCACGAATTTCTTTTTTGATTGTGACTGGAACGATACCGTGTTCTTCATTGTAGGCTTCCTGTAGGCCTCTTCTCCGAGCGGTTTCTTCAATTGCTCGGGTCATCGAGTCCGTCATTTTATCTGCATACATAATGACTTTCCCAGAAGAATTACGAGCTGCACGACCAATTGTTTGAATCAACGATCGTTCGCTACGTAAAAAGCCTTCTTTGTCGGCATCTAAAATCGCAACCAACGACACTTCTGGTACATCCAATCCTTCTCTTAATAAGTTAATACCGATTAGGACGTCAAATTTTCCTAAGCGCAAGTCTCGAATGATTTCCGTCCGCTCAAGTGTTTTGATATCGCTATGCAGGTACTTAACTTTTATTCCTAGTTCATACAAATAATCGGTCAAATCTTCGGACATTTTCTTCGTTAATGTGGTAATAAACACCCGCTCGTCACGATCGACACGCTCATTGATTTCACCGACTAAGTCATCTATTTGCCCCATAATCGGTCTGACTTCAATCAATGGATCTAACAAACCGGTCGGCCGAATAATTTGTTGCACGACCAAATCAGTATGCTCGTATTCATATGGTCCTGGTGTAGCGGATACGTAAATAATTTGATGCACATGCTTTTCAAATTCTTCAATCCGCAAAGGGCGGTTATCTAGAGCTGAAGGCAAGCGGAAGCCATAATCAATCAACATTTGCTTCCGTGCACGATCACCATTATACATTCCGCGAATTTGTGGCATCGTGACATGGGATTCATCCACGACAATGAGAAAATCATCTGGGAAAAAGTCGAGCAATGTATAAGGTGGCTCGCCTTCTTTCCGGCCATCCATATGACGAGAGTAATTTTCGATACCTGACGTGTAGCCCATCTCTCGCATCATTTCAATATCATAATTGGTTCGTTGTTCCAATCGTTGAGCCTCTAGTAGCTGGTTATTTTCTCTTAATACTGCTAAGCGCAAGGCCAACTCTTCTTGGATGGCTGCTATTGCCACTTCCATATGATCGCCATCAGTCAAAAAGTGCGTCGCAGGGAAAATGGAGACATGCTCTGTGTCGGCATACACTTCACCAGTCAGTGCATCTACTTCACGTATGCGATCTACCTCATCACCAAAAAATTCAATCCGTAAGGCACGCTCATCTCTAGAAGCTGGGAATACTTCGACTACATCGCCACGCACCCGAAATCTCCCGCGTTGAAAGTCAATATCATTGCGCTCGAACTGAATATCAATCAGACGACGCAATACCTCGTCACGTGATATCTCCATTCCTTCTCGAATGGAGACCACTTGCTTTTGATATTCAAAAGGAGACCCCAAGCCAAAAATACAAGAAACAGACGCGACAACAACAACATCATTTCTTTCAAGAAGTGAACTTGTCGCTGAATGTCGTAATTTGTCTATTTCATCATTGATACTAGCATCCTTTTCAATGTATGTATCACTAGAAGGAACGTACGCTTCCGGCTGATAGTAATCGTAGTAACTTACAAAATACTCTACCGCATTATTGGGGAAAAATTCTTTGAACTCACCATATAATTGACCCGCTAATGTTTTATTGTGAGCCAAAATTAATGTTGGTTTATTTACTTGCTGGATGACATTGGAAATGGTATATGTTTTTCCCGTACCCGTTGCTCCTAGCAAAATTTGTTCTTTTTTTCCTTCTTTAACATGCTGAACTAACTGTCGAATCGCCTCTGGTTGATCGCCAGCTGGTTGATACTCCGATACTAATTGAAATTGATTGGACATCACGCGATTGATCATCAACAACACTCCTTCAAAAAACTGTCTGGCCTTAGTTTACCATAGCGAACATATTTTCGCCATTTGTCTGAATTGAATTTGAGAAAGAAGTAGTTTGGTTCAATCTTTCTTGTTTTGTTAAATCATCTAACATGAGATGTAAGCAATCATTTTGAAAATTACGCATTTCTTGGTATAGTAAGCCAATGATTAAAAATATTTGGATAAACGAAATATTTTTAAGGAAATAAGGGGGAATTATTTAATGAAAAAAAGGTTGTTTTTTTTAACGCTTTTTTCTATCATGATGACGTTTTTTCTAACGTCTGTAACATCTGTTTCAGCTGATGAAAAAACGTATCAAATCGGGACGGATGTCACGTTTGCACCATTCGAGTTTCAAAACGATGACAAAGAGTACGTCGGAATTGATATCGATCTCTTAAAGGCTATTGCAAAAGATCAAGGGTTCGACGTCAATATCCGAGCATTAGGATTCGATAGCTCGATACAAGGTGTACAATCAGGGCAATTGGACGGTATGATTGCCGGCATGAGTATTACGGATGAACGTAAAAAATCATTTGATTTTTCAGATCCTTATTTTGACAGTGGCATTCAAATGGCTGTCAAAGGTGACGATACGAGTATTTCATCTTATGAAGACTTAAAGGGCAAAACAGTCGGAGCGAAAGTCGGTACTGAAAGTGCAACGTTCCTAGATGAAAACAAAGACAAATACGGCTATACCGTGAAAACTTATGACGATGCAACTGGTTTATACGGTGCGATTGACAATGGTACTGTCCAAGCTATTTTTGATGACTATCCTGTTTTAGGGTACGCCATTACTAAAGGGCAAGATTTGAAATTAGTCGGTGATGCAGAAAAAGGAAACTCGTATGGCTTCGCAGTCAAAAAAGGCCAAAACACTGAATTATTAGAAAAATTCAATGCCGGCTTAAAGAAATTAAAAGCATCTGGCGAATATGACAAAATTGTCGCCAATTATATTTCATCTACAACAAGCACTTCAGATAGTTCAAGTGAAATGAAAAAAATCACTCCTAAAAAAGACACATACGTGATTGCCAGTGATTCTGCTTTCGCACCGTTTGAATTTCAAAATTCATCAAATGAATATGTAGGAATTGACGTTGACTTATTGAAGCGTGCTGCTGAACTACAAGGGTTTAACATTGAATTTAAGTTCATTGGATTCTCTGCAGCCGTTCAAGCTGTTGAGGGCAATCAAGCAGATGGTATGATTGCTGGGATGACGATAACGGATGAGCGTAAAAACTCATTTGACTTTTCAAATGCTTACTTCCAAAGTGGCATCCAAATCGCTGTTAAAAAAGACAATACTTCCATCAAATCCTATGAAGATTTAAAAGGAAAAACAGTTGGTGCAAAAGTTGGTACTGAAAGTGCTGATTTTCTAGCAGCAAATAAAGACAAGTATGGCTTTAAAGTAAAAAATTATGATGCTGCCGATCAGTTGTATGAGGCAGTCAAAGTCGGTGCAGTCGATGCCATCATGGATGACTATCCAGTAATTGGTTATGCAATTTCTCAAGGTCAACAACTCGCTACACCTATTGCCAAAGAATCTGGTGGTGAATATGGCTTCGCAGTGAAAAAAGGCCAAAACTCAGAGCTGATTGAAATGTTCAATGAAGCGTTGGCAGAAATGAAACGGACCGGTGAGTACGATCAAATCGTAAACAAATATATCTCCGATGGTAGCGAGACTGCTGCAGAAAAAACAGAGAAAGCTGATAATTCAACACTCTGGGGTATTCTTCAAAACAATTACCAACAATTGTTAGCAGGTCTTGGTAAAACAATGGTTCTTGCATTGGTATCATTTGCATTGGCTTTAGTGGTTGGTGTTATCTTTGGTCTAATGAGTGTCGCACCAATCAAAGCCGTTCGCATCGTCGCTTCAATCTATGTTGATATTATCCGCGGTATACCGATGATGGTACTGGCCTTCTTTATCTTCTTTGGATTATCAGGAGCAACAGGTATCACCATCCCTGACTTTGCAGCTGGGATTATTACGTTGACGTTAAATGCAAGTGCCTATATTGCCGAAATCGTTCGTGGTGGTATTAATGCTGTTCCAGTCGGACAAATGGAAGCATCTCGTAGTTTAGGTTTGTCTTATGGTCGTACGATGCAAAAAATCATCTTGCCTCAAGCAATCAAAATTATGATTCCTTCATTTGTTAACCAATTTGTTATTTCATTAAAAGACACAACCATCATTTCCGTTATCGGAGTGGTCGAGTTATTACAAACTGGGAAGATTATCGTTGCAAGTACACTCCAAAGTACGTATGTGTACTTTATTATTGCAGTGATGTATTTAATCATCATTACAGCATTGACCCGAATTGCTAAATTATTAGAAAAGAAGGTGAAATAAAATGGCTGAAAAAATACTCGTTGAAAATTTAGTAAAGAAATACGGTGACAATACCGTACTGAATGATATTACAGCGTCGATCAATGAAGGCGATGTTGTTTGTATTATTGGTCCATCGGGATCAGGAAAATCGACTTTCCTACGCTGTTTAAATCGTCTGGAAGATCCGACAAGCGGTGCCATCATCGTCGATGGCGCTGACTTAACAGATAAAAATACCGATATTAATTTGGTTCGCCAACATATCGGTATGGTTTTCCAACACTTTAACTTGTTCCCTCACTTATCCGTATTGGAAAATATTACACTTGCACCAACTGATCTTGGCAAGCTATCAAAAGCTGACGCTGAAAAACGAGCCATTCAACTACTGGAAACAGTTGGTTTAGCCGAGAAAAAAGATATGTATCCTGACAACCTATCAGGTGGTCAAAAACAACGGGTCGCCATTGCACGTGCATTGGCAATGAATCCTGATATTATGTTATTCGATGAACCAACCTCTGCACTTGATCCAGAAATGGTCGGCGATGTGTTAAACGTCATGAAAAAATTAGCAAAACAAGGAATGACAATGGTTATTGTTACTCACGAAATGGGATTTGCGAAAGAAGTCGCTAATCGAGTGATGTTTATTGACGGTGGTAATTTCCTAGAAGATGGGACGCCCCAACAAATCTTTGAGAATCCTCAAAATGATCGAACCAAAGATTTCTTGAATAAAGTTTTAAATATTTAAAAGATATAGAACATGGTTTAGCTCTCCCAGTCTTCAAAAGTTCCAAATTGATTCGCAAATAGTTGAGAACTTTTGAAGGCTGTTAGAGCCAGTTTTACCCATATTAAAAAGGGAGTGTGACGAAGTCACACTCCCTTCTATTTGAATTATTCGACGCGTGGTTCTAAGTTTTCTTTTACATTTTCTGTTCCACGGTCAATTGATTTTTTCGCTTTGCCTGCTTGTGTAGAGATGTAGCTTCCAGCAGTTCCAGCAGCGTCACTTACTTTATCTTGAACTGTTTCGCTGTCTTTTTCATACTCTTCTTTTGTTTTGATATCAACAACATTCACGTTAATTTCAATCACATCTAGGTGAGTCATTTTATCGACTTCAGTTTTGATTACACGTTTAATTTGGTCGTAAATGTCACGGACATCTCTACCGTATTCAACGACAACGTTTAAATCAACAGCAACTTGTTTCTTACCAACTTCTGTACTGATTCCTGAAGTAACATTATCAGTATTTACTAATTTTTCTGCGATATTAGAGAAAAATCCGCCATCGACTGTCAATAAACCTGGAATATCTTTTAATGCAATCCCAATAATTTTTTGAATCACTTTATCCTCATAAGTTAATTCACCGTTTACGTTTTGTTCTACTTTCTTTGTTTCATGTGGTAATGTTTTGTTTTCCATTCTTCATTCCTCCTGTTATTTGTTCTTATTGTTCATAAATTCTTGGAACAAACCATTTCTTTCTAAATATTGACCTAGGAAAAATCCTCCCACGGTCAAGAGCAGTAAAAAAATAGTTCTAAAAAAACCTAATGTTAAAAATAATGCTGCTAATACAAATCCACACCCAGCGACAGTGAGCGGATATGAATTATCATAAAAAAACTGTTTCATCGTATCCCTCCTATATCACTCTTGCTGTTTCCCGGTCGCTTGCATCATTAGCCTGACGTTCAGCTGTATTCTTCAGTTTTACATGTACTGCGATAGATTGCTGCACTCCCAGTAAATTTTTCAACTGCGTTTCTAATGAACGAGCCCATACCTCTTGTTTACCAATAAGATCTGATGTCCGCTTAATGTCACCACTCACACGGATTTTTACCGTCTTCTTGTACAAATGGGCGTTAACTTTCGGCGATTTTACAAAATCTGCCTTATTGATACTTGATGCTACAAATCCTTCGATTGCTCGCTTGGTAATCGTCAAGTCGCCATTCTCTGTTTTTACTTCTAAATAATTCGTACTCTTCGGATAAAAAAACACTAAAAGAAGAATTACCAAGAATGCAATGAATAAAAAGAATGTGAGCCCAAAAATAAAGGTTCCAAAATAATTATTTCCAAGTATAAATAGCTGCAAATTTCTTACATCCCAGTTCCAATTCGAGACTGGAAAATAAATAAGAAGAAGTGTGCCAAAAACTATAAGAAATAACAAATCGACAACGATCCATAAAAATTTCTCTGCACGATTCATCTAAGCCCCCCCTTTCTGATAAAAGATCGTTAAAAATATTGGTTACGATTATTATTATATATTCTTTGTTACCTAACGTAAAAACTCAGCAATTCAAATAGAATTACTGAGCATATAGTTTGCTTATTTGGTCGGATTTCAATATAAGTCGACAACGATTTTTGCTAATTCTTTATCCGCATTAAATGGTGCGAAATAACGATACGCCTCTCCACATGCCTCGATAAAGTATTCTCTATTTTCCTCTCCTAGTTCTTCAATGGCCTCTAAGCAATCAACGACAAATCCAAGAGCGACGACTAATACTTTTTTATGCCTTCCCTTTAAACGGTCAGAAGTCGCGGGTTGAAGCCATTTTCCTGGTCCAAATTTTGATTAAAAAGACACATGAGTAGGAATATTAGGAAGCTTTTCAACTAGCAGGTCGGTCGTTTTCCGACACTCAATTTGATAGGTATCGCCATCTTTTTCATAACGTTCTGGAATACCATGATAGGAAAAAAGAATCGCATCAACGGGTTCCTCTTGGATTGTGTTCTTAATCTTGCTTACATAATAGTCAATATATAACGGATGGTTGTAAAAATTGCGAAAAAAAGTTAGGTTGATTATTTTATCACTTTTTACAAAGTATTTCGAAACTGTATCAAATATTGAACCAACTGTTGTGCCAGAATATTGCGAATATAAAGGGACAATTGTCAGTGATTCCGTACCGTTTTCTAATGAAGCGATCCAAGACATCCTCAATGAAAGTTGAACTATACGACATCGCATATTCTACTTGTAGATCTGATAATGCTTCTTAAATCGTGGCTGCCTGTGCCTTGGTGTATTCGAGAAGAGGAGAGGAGACCCATTTTCGGTCCATATTTTTGATATAATGCTGCAGATTTTTTGGGTCTAACTTGCATGATCATGCCATGAAGAATAGCTTGCCATAGTAATCGTGGCATTTTAATCGCACGCTGATCGCTTAAAAATGACGCTAGAAATTCTTTTACATTTTGAGGATTCGCTTCATCAGGTGTTCCTAAATTAACTATCATTAATCCTTTTTTCAATTAACTCATCTCTTTGATTTAAAATAAAAAAAACCAATCCCAGTTAGCTACTGTACAGCACAACTAGCTACAAGGATTAGTTTTTTACTTATTTCTTTTTGCCTCCAAAGGCATCTTTCACTTTGTCAAAGAATCCTTCAGGTTGTTGCTCTGATGTACTTAGTCCTGAGACTTTAGCAAATAATCGCAACGCCTCTTTTTGCTCCTCGTTCAAATTCTTTGGTGTCAAAATTTTAACAGTTACTTGTTGGTCACCTGTGCCATTGCCTCTTAATCTTGGTGCACCTTTGCCACGCAAGCGGAATTTCGCTCCTGTTTGTGTGCCAGCAGGTATTTTCAACTTAACTTCACCATGGACAGTCGGTACTAAGACTTCATCACCTAAGGCCGCCTGTACAAAGTTTAATGGCAATTCATAGTAGATTTCTGACCCATCGCGATCAAATATATCGGAAGCTGCGACTCTAAAGACCACATACAAATCACCATAAGGGCCGCCATTCGTACCCGCCTCACCTTGGTTTGCTAGGCGCATTTGTTGATCATCTTCGACACCAGCCGGTACATTGACTTTCACCTTATGCGTTCGTTTTTCTCTACCAGTACCATGACACGTTTCACATGGATGCGCGATTTCTTTTCCTGTACCATGACACACATCACACGTTTGACGGCTCATCACGCGTCCTAGTGGTGTTTGGCGTTCAACATTAATCGTTCCTGATCCTTGACACTTTTTACATGTTTCCGGTTGGGTTCCTGGTTTGGCACCATTTCCGTGACACGTGTGGCATGTTTCTTCACGCTTGTATTTTAGTTCTTTTTCGACACCGAAAATAGCTTCCTCAAAGGTCAAATCAACCATATACTGTAAATCTGCACCTTGTCTTGGTGCATTCGGATTTGCATTACGGCCGCCGCCCCCACCAAAGAAGGATTCGAAAATGTCTTCAAAGCCACCAAAACCTGCACCCGAGAAGCCACCATTGCCAAAGCCACTGAAACCGCCGGCGTCACCATAGTTTGGATTCGTTCCAGCATGGCCGTATTGATCATAGGCTGCTCGTTTTTGCGGATCACTTAAAATCTCATAAGCTTCAGATATTTCTTTAAACTTATCTTCTGCATCGGCTTCTTTGTTGATATCTGGATGATATTGTTTGGAAAGCTTGCGATACGCTTTTTTGATTTCATCGTCCGAAGCCCCTTTTTGCACTCCAAGGACTTCATAATAATCACGTTTTGTTGCCATTGGCTTCCCTCCATCTTTCTATTTCATACTGTAATAGTTTACCATATTTTTCTATACAATGGCATGCAAATTAATTCAAAGAAAGAGCCAAAGTGAATGACTTTGGCTCCCTCAATAACAATATTATTTATCGTTATCTACTTCTTCAAAATCCGCATCAACCACGTCATCCGCGCCGCCTTGAGCTGCTTCTGGATTTTCTTGTGCTTGTTGTTGAGCAGCTTGTTCATACAATTTTACTGTTAAGTTTTGTACGATTTCGTTTAAAGCATCGCGTTTTGCTTTCATATCTTCAATGTTGTTTGCTTCAACAGCAGCTTTTAATTCATCGCGCGCTGTTTCTGCTTTCTTTAATTCTTCTGCATCAACTTTGCCTTCTAATTCTTTCGTTGTTTTATCAACAGTGAACAATAAAGAATCAATTTCGTTACGTAAATCAACTTCTTCTTTTCTTGCTTTATCAGCTTCAGCATTTGCTTCCGCATCTTTCACCATACGATCAATTTCTTCATCTGTTAAACCTGAAGAAGATTTAATAGTGATTTTTTGTTCTTTTTGCGTACCTAAATCTTTGGCTGATACATTTACGATACCATTTTTGTCAATATCGAACGTTACTTCAATTTGTGGAATACCTCTTGGTGCAGCTGGTATATCTGTTAATTGGAAACGACCTAATGTTTTGTTATCCGCTGCCATTGGACGTTCACCTTGTAATACATGAATATCTACAGCAGGTTGATTATCAGCAGCTGTGGAGAAGACTTGTGATTTACTTGTTGGAATGGTTGTGTTACGGTCAATTAATTTTGTGAACACGCCACCCATTGTTTCAATCCCTAGAGAAAGAGGTGTAACATCTAATAAAACGACATCTTTTACATCACCAGTAATCACACCGCCTTGGATAGCAGCACCCATTGCAACTACTTCATCTGGGTTTACAGATTTGTTTGGTTCTTTACCAGTTTCTTTACGTACTGCTTCAACAACAGCTGGAATACGTGTTGATCCACCAACTAGAATTACTTCGTCGATTTCTGATTGTGAAAGACCAGCATCTTTTAATGCTTGACGGACTGGAACTTTGGTACGTTCTACTAAGTCGGCTGTTAATTCATCAAATTTCGCACGAGTTAACGTCATTTCTAAGTGAAGAGGTCCTGCTGCGCCAGCTGTAATAAATGGTAAGCTGATTTGCGTGCTTGATACACCTGATAAATCTTTTTTCGCTTTTTCAGCAGCATCTTTCAAACGTTGTACAGCCATTTTATCTGAGCTTAAGTCAATGCCGTTTTCTTTTTTGAATTCAGCAACCATGTGGTCAATGATTTTGTTATCAAAGTCATCCCCACCTAGATGGTTATCACCCGCTGTCGATAATACATCAAAGACGCCATCACCTAATTCAAGAACAGAAACGTCAAAGGTACCACCACCTAAGTCAAATACTAGGATTTTTTCGTCGCGATCCGTTTTATCTAAACCATAAGCTAATGCTGCAGCAGTTGGTTCATTTACGATACGTTCAACTTCTAAGCCAGCAATTTTACCGGCGTCTTTCGTTGCTTGACGTTGTGCGTCGTTAAAGTAAGCAGGAACAGTAATAACTGCTTTTTCAACTTTTTCACCTAAGTAATCTTCAGCAAAACCTTTGATGTATTGTAGAATCATTGCTGAAACTTCTTGTGGTGTATAAGATTTTCCTTCAACTCCAACTTTGTAGCCGGCTTCGCCCATGTGGCGTTTGATTGATGAAATTGTGTTAGGGTTTGTCACTGCTTGACGTTTTGCTACTTCACCTACTTGAATTTCACCATTTTTAAATGACACAACAGATGGCGTTGTTCTATTTCCTTCTGGGTTTGTAATAATTTTTGCTTCTCCGCCTTCTAATACGGCAACAGCAGAGTTCGTTGTACCTAAGTCAATACCGATAATTTTAGTCATAATAGATTCTCTCCTCTTCTTTTATCTCTTTTTTATTGAGCAACAATGACCATACTTGGTCGTAAGACGCGATCATATAATTTGTAACCTTTTTGAAGTTCTTCAACAATTGTATCAGCCTCTTGGCCTTCTTGCGCTGGCACCGTTTGGACTGCTTGATGAAGAGTTGGATCAAATGCTTCACCTTTTGCTGGAATTTCTTCAATTCCTTCTTCTTTTAAGGCGTGACGCAAGCTTTCGAGTACCATTTCAACACCTTTTTTAAGGTTTTGGCTGTGCTCATCTTTGGCCTCGATTGCCATCGCTCGTTCCAGATTATCTAATGCTGGTAAGACTTTTTTTGCTAAGTCTTGTGAACGATATTTTTGCAATAATTCACGCTCATTGCGATTACGAGAAGTAATGTTGGCAATTTCAGCTGAAGCTCTTAGAAATTTGTCTTCCATTTGGTCGACTTGTTTCTTCAAGTCTTCCACTTCAGCTAAGATGGGATCGACTTCTTCAGCAATTGCTTCTTCTGTCGCATCCACTTGTTGCTCGTCGTTAGTTTCGGGTAACTCTTGCTCTTGTGCTTCATGTTTGTTTTCTTCTGTCACTATACAAACTTCCTTTCCAATATTATTGAATCATTCTAATTCTTGGTAATACCCAATTAGTTTCTGAGAAAGTTCTTTACTGAATGTATCCAATAATCCATACATTTTTGAATACGGCATACTTGTCGGACCAAGTAATGCAATCGTACCTAAGCCATGATCTTTTATCGAGTAGTTGGCTTGAATCAAACTCATATTATGAAGCATCTTAACCCCTATCTCATCACCGACTCGAATTTGAATATCTCCTTCTCTGGATGAGAACAGCTTGGTTAATTGCTCCGAGTTCTTCATGAATGAGTACATGGATTTGATGGCTCGTGAATCAAGGGTTGTTTCATAATCCAAAAGATTCATCCGTCCACCGACATATACTCGTTCTTCAAACGCCTTTCCTAATACATGCTCGAAAAAGTCTAAAATGCCATCTGTCGTTTGAAAATAACGACTCATGGTCATTGGTATTTCAGTCCGCAAGCGCTGATAGACAGTCCATAATGATTCATTAACCATGCGGTCATTGATAATTTGGACAATTTTCTCAACATCCGTTGACTGAAATGTTGCTGGTATTGTGTAGACTTGACTTTCAACATTGCCTTTATCTGTCACAATAATCGCGACAATTTGACGATTGTTCAATGGGACAATTCGAAATCCCGTCAACATTCGATCTGTTAAGTTTGGCCCTACCGATAAAGCAGTGTAGTTGGTCAGTTTTGACAAAACAGTAGCCGCATATTGAATCACATCATTTATTTCATGGAACTCACGATTCAATCCACGTCTAATCTGCTCAACATCCCCTTTTGAAGAAGTCATCGGTTCCAATAGATGATTGATGTAATAACGATACCCTTCAATCGAGGGGACACGTCCCGAAGAAGAATGTGTCTTGGTTAGTAAGCCAAATTCTTCTAGAGCCTTCATCTCATTTCGAATTGTTGCAGAACTCGCTTCAATTCCCGATTCCATCAACTTTTTTGAACCAACCGGAATTTCATTTTCGGTATAGCTCTGGATGATAAGACGCAAAATATCTTGTTGTCTCTTCGTTATCATGTCATCACCCCTTGTTAGCACTCGATATATCTAAGTGCTAATACGATTATAAATATACCACATCTCTATAGAATGTCAAGAGATTGCCCTTAAAAAATTAGCACTCTTAACAAAAGAGTGCTAATCGATTTTTTTATTCTATTTTATACTGTTCGCTGCATCAATTTATCTCCTTGTCTAGCAAAAATTGCTCAAAGACATCATTTCCGACATACATTCCTTGCTTTGTTAGAGCGACGTGTTGATCATCTGTTAGTAACCAGCCTTTTGCTACAAGACTGGTCACGACATCTCCATAGATTCCATCAAACGATTGGCCAAATTTTTTTTCAAATGCCTTCTTTGATACACCAGCTAACTTTCGTAAACCTAAAAATAATTCTTCTTCTATTTGTTCTTTTCTTAACACAGACTCACTCTGATAGATTGGTAATGTTCCTTCGCGTAAAGGCTTCAAATAATGCTGGATTGGCCCAAAATTACGATATCTCTTTTGATCAACATAGCCACTTGCCCCCGCACCAAAACCGTAATACTCCTCATTGTCCCAATACATTAGATTGTGCTGAGATTCATATCCCGGTGTAGCAAAATTACTAATTTCATATTGAAATTTGCCCGCCTTGGTCATCGCGTCAATTGTCTCTTCAAACATTTGCAACTCGACTTCCTGTGAAGGTAGGACCATATTACCTTTTCTCATCCAATTCATAAACATTGTTTTATTTTCCAAAATCAAGGAATAAAGCGAATAATGGGGCAAATCAAAGGTCAGTGCTTGCGTTAGTGTTTGGCGAAAATTATCCAGTGTCTGTCCAGGTAGGGCATAAATCAAATCAATACTCACATTCGAAAAACCCTTCGCTTCCAATAAATGCAAAGTTTCTGTCACATCTTGCGCCGAATGTTTCCGACCGATTTTTTTTAATAAGCGATCATCAAAGGATTGTACGCCCATCGATACGCGATTTACGCCATAATTTTGGATGATTGCCAACTTTTCCTCCGTCAAATCGCCTGGGTTAGCTTCAATCGTAAATTCTTTGGTGTCTGCTAGCGATACTCGCTCGGTAATTCCCGCTAACAGCTTATCAAGTTGGGTGGCCGTTAAAGATGTTGGTGTACCTCCGCCAATATAGATTGTCGGAAAAGAGGTAGTTTTATTTTTTGTTCCCCATTCAATTTCGTCAAGTAAACGATCAACATATTCATCTACTGGCTGCCCTTCAAGAAATACTTTGTTGAAATCACAGTAATAACAGATGTGTTCACAAAATGGGATATGGATATACATTGATTTTTGTTTGTTGGTGTTCATTATGCCATTCCTTTGGTCTTATTTGCACAGAAAAAGAGAAAGACATTTGATTTTCTCAAATTTTGCTACTTTCTTTATTGGAACCTAGTGTACCATTAATCACGCAGATAATCGAATGATTGGAATTTTTTAGTTCGTCAAGCTCAATACATGCCGTAATTCTTTGACTGTTTCTTTGTTACCTGTAAAAATCAGGTGATCACCCAGTTCGATAACCGTATTTCCACGGGGGGCAATGAATTCATTGTTGCGGTAAATACGACTGATTGTAATTGCTTCAATAAATGGCAATGATTTGATAGGAATCCCTGTGTATCGACGATTGTTTACCGATACTTCATATAGTCCTGACTCCGTATCCGTCAGCATTTTCAGTGTAGATGGTGAGTCGATCATTTCCCTTAGTAAACTAATATTTACATCAAAGGTATTAAACAACTCCGCCCCCTTGGCTTGAAGCTGCTCGTACTTCGTATCAGTTAAGTCATGTGACTCTAAGCGGACAATCACTCGTGGGACTTCATATTTCGCTGCAAGCTGAGCCATTTCATAATTAATGGCATCGTCACGATACCCAAGTACCAATACATCAGCATCGAAGATTTGTTTGTCAAACAATGTCTGTTCTTCGCGATTTTCCAAAAATAAGACATGATCCATCGCACTGCGAAACGTTTCATAATGCTCGCGATCGTCCGTCACCATTTGAATATCATACCAGCCTTTTGCAAGTTGTTGAGCAACAGGGATTGTTAGCACATTGGTGCCAAAAAAAGTCACTTTGGTTAATTGTTCTTCTTCTTCGGTAGATTGGTAAAATTTATTAAAGAAAATAGGTGCAAGAATACAACAAAGGACCGCCGCTAACGTAAATTCGCCTACTTGGACTTCCGTAATTTGATCCAAATGTGCTGCTACCTCTAGCGTTGGTAACACCAACGTAATAGTTGTCGCAGAAATACATGCGCCGGCCAGTGCATTGGTGCGATTGAAGGACTTTTGCATAGTAAAAAAGAGCCCTGCTTTGGCTACCATAAAACAAACAAATAATAATAAAATCATTAACCATGCTTCTGGTTGGATAAGCAGACTTCTTAGCTCCAACTTGGCCCCGGTCATAATAAAGAATACTGGAATAAAAAAGCCATAGCCGACTGAGGTTAACTTCTCTTGCGTACTTTCACTTGGTTGCAAGAGCTTCATCACAATCCCGGCCAAAAATGCCCCTAAAATATTTTCTGCACCGACTGTTTCAGCCACAGTAACCAAAGTAAAGACGATAAAAAATGCCAAGCGGATATCGAGTTGCGTCGTCGATTTATCAACCTTTGCAAAAAAATCATAAATCCCACGAAAACGCCACAGTAACAGGATGGCTACCAAGAAAATCACTAGTATCAGCCAGATTTGCTCCGACTGTCCGCCATTCAATGCAGCATATGCCGATAAGGCAAGCAAAGGAATGATTTCACCTAAAACGGCAATTAGCAATAGCGTTTGTCCATAAGGTTTGCTTAATAACTCTTTTTCCTTTAGTGCCGCAATCACGACACCTAAGGCAATCGTTGAAAACAAAATTGTCGAAAGCATAAGATTATCAAAAATACCAAGAAATTTCACGACAAATGCCAATAGCACGGATGTCCCGAGTATCGCAACAAACGAAAGTATCGCCATCGGCAACGGCTGCGTTCCCTTTTCTTCAGATGATTTACTTTTAAATAAGCTAAAATCAATTTCCATACCGGATAAAAAAATTAAAATAATCACCCCTAAGCTAGAGAGAAATGATAAATTATTCGTCGTTTCAACGAATTGAAACCCCGTTCTTCCGATAATAATTCCCACAATAATTTCCGCAATTGCTGTTGGCACAGCTGTAATCTTAAAGCGCGCCATCGCAAGTGGAATCATTAATGCAGCAAATAATACAATTAAAAGTGACATTGGTTTGACTTCCTTTCCAACCTTATTGTTTTATTATATAGATATTTATTAAATATGAAAAAATATATGATTAAAAATTTGCTTTAACAATACCTGTTAGCATCGACCAATCCTCTCAAACATCCCGCTCGCCTTCCTCATTTTTTGTGTATTGCCATTTCATACATGGAACGCAAAACAAAAAGACCAGCAAATTCAAAAGTTTGAGCAACTTATGAATTTCCGGTCTTTCTGGCTTTTAACTGAACCATATTGACTCAGCTTTTATCATCTTATTTCGTCCATTCGTCGACTTTCTCTTGGTTCGCCTCGATCCAGTCTTTCGCAGCTTGTTCTGGCGTTTGACCATCGTTTATGGCCAACATCACAGATTCAATGTCATCTGTCGTCCATTCAAAGTTATCCAAAATTTGGTTTGCTTCGGGAAAATCATCAGCGAACCCTTTTCTCGTCATTGTATGGATACTTTCTTCGCCACCCATTGTGCCTTGTGGATCTTCTAAATACTTCAAATCATACTTAGCAAACATCCAATGTGGTGACCAACCAGTAATGACAATTGGTTGTTGGTTTTTATACGCTTGTTCTAAGGCGACCATCATCGCACCTGAAGAAGAAGTCGAGACGGTCCAATTTGAAAGATTAGCATAGGTTTGTTGCGTCGTTTCTGCTGCAGCAACAACACCCGCACCAGGCTCAATCCCTACAATCGTTTGATTCGCTTGATCGGTTAGATCTTCGATTGAATCCACATCCACATAACTAGGAACGACTAGTCCCAGTTTTGCACCTTCTAGGTTTGCACCTAAATCAGTGACCTGGTCTTTGTACTTATCATATTGCGCTTTATGCGTGTTAGGTAACCAAGCAGCTAGCATCGCATCAGATTGTCCTTTAGCGACAGACTCCCACATAATCGCATTGTCTAACGGTGTGATATCTACTGTGTAGCCTTGCTCTCTCAATATTTCAGCCATGACGTTCGTTGAGGCAACTTCAGTGTCCCATTCAACATAAGCTAGATGAATGGTTCCCTTTGATGCATCATTGGCTGATTGAGTGGTTTTCGTTTGCCAAACATTAACAAAAATGGATCCTAAAATGGCTACGACTGATACCAATGCTACGACACGTTTGGTTTTTTTGCTGATCTGTCCTTGTTCCTTTTTGTGTGAGGGCTTATTAATTAATTGGGTGAAGCGGTCCATCACGATAGCCAAGATAACTAAAGCTAGCCCATTAACGAAACCATTGCCTACTTGGGCATGTTGCAATGCTGATAAGACACCTCTACCTAGCCCAGGTGCACCAATCATTGAAGCAATGACGACCATGGATAATGCTAACATTGTCGTTTGATTAATCCCAGCTAAAATTGTGCTTTTGGCAAGCGGTAACTCAAGCTTAAACAACCGTTGCTTGCCTGTACTACCAAATGAATCTGACGCTTCGACCAATTCTTTCGGAATTTGACGAATCCCTAAATTCGTGAAACGAACAGTAGGTGGCAATGCAAAAATAACTGAAGCAAAGACCCCAGGCACCATACCAATGCCAAAGAAGGCTACGGCTGGAATCAAGTACACAAAGCCGGGCATCGTTTGCATAAAATCAAGGATTGGCTGAATGATTTTTTCAGCACGATCGCTTTTCGCCATCCAAATACCAAGCGGTACCCCGATAATGATCGACACTACGCTTGAGACAATAACTAAGGTCACGGTACTCATCAAGTCTGACCATAAGTTTTGATTGTAGATATATAAAAGGCCAATCAAACTAAACAACACTAAGCCCCATTTTTTCCCGGAAATGATAAACGCAATCAGGCTGACGACTAGAATCAGCACAAGTGGATGAATCATCATAAGGACATCCGTAAAGCCATTCATCACGCTAGAGCCACTGTCTTGAATGACCTGAAACAGTCCTGAAAAGGTATTTGTCACCCAATTTGTAGCCCTTTCAACCCAATTTGCAACAGGTATTGCTTGTTGTAAAAAGTTACTCATTTGTCACGTCTCCCTCTTTTTCATTTACTGAAGTCTCCGTGTCCGCTAAAGCTTCAATGACACTCCCGCGAATCACGACGCCCATCAAGCGATCTTGTTCATCAACAACGGCTAATGGCGTCGGTGAATCATAAATTAATTTAAAGATGTCGGTTACTAAAGTATCTGGATGAACTTTTTTGACATTTTTATCGATGACTTCTTTTAGTGCTTGACCATTTTTACGGGCATCAAGTGCCGACTCAGCGGTCAAACTACCTTTCAGTTGGCGCTTTTTGTCCGTCGCTAATAGCATGCTGACTTCTTCTTTACGCATCCGATTTAAGGCAACATTTGGTCCATCAATTTCAATATTGGTGGTCAACGCTGGCACCATAATGTTCGCAGCAGTCAGAACTTTAGAACGGTCGACATCTTCGACAAATTCTCGTACAAATTCGTTGGCTGGATTGGTTAAAATTTCCTCACCTGTACCAATTTGCATAATTTGACCATCTTTCATTAAAGCAATTCGATCGCCAATTCGTAGTGCTTCATTCAAATCATGTGTAATAAATATAATGGTTTTTTGAAATTTTGATTGTAGCTCCAAGAGTTCATCTTGCATTTCTCGACGAATAAGCGGATCTAAAGCTGAGAATGCTTCATCCATTAGTAAAATCTCAGGATCATTCGCTAATGCTCTTGATAAGCCTACACGCTGTTGCATTCCACCGGAAAGTTGGTCAGGATATTGGTCTTTAAAAGAAAGTAATCCTGAGTTTGCGAGGGCTTGTTCAGCTTTCACCGTTCGTTCTTCTTTCGGCACACCTCTTACTTCTAATCCATACTCAGTATTTTCAAGAATCGTTCGATGTGGAAACAGACCGAAATTTTGAAAAACCATATTAATTTTATGGCAACGAATGTCACGCAAGGCTTCTTTATCCATTTTTGCGATATCTTCTCCATCAATAAATACATCGCCATATGACGGTTCAATCAAGCGATTAATTAAGCGTACCAAGGTTGATTTCCCACTGCCGGAAAGCCCCATGATCACAAATATCTCGCCTTCATTCACTTCAAAGTTGGCATCGTACACCCCAACTGTCGCGCCTGTTTTTTCTAAAATTGTTGTTTTGGCTTCATTTTTTTTAACAAGTTCGAGTGCCTGTTGCTGACGCTTCCCGAAGACTTTAGTTAAATGTTCTACACGAACTTTGATCAAATCTTTCACACTCCCTAAAAATTTTCATGTTTTATTCAAACTGACCTTTCAATGTTAACATCGTGTGGTCACTTTGTCAAAAAATTAAGAAGCAATTAAGACAATATCTGCAGCTATATTCAATTAGCTACAACGAAAGACCAGAAAATCCAAAAGCTTGAGAAGCAACTTCTGGATTTTCTGGTCTTTCGATTTCTAACTGAACTATATTTTCTAGTTTATTACTCATAAAAGAAGCGCTGAACGCGATCAAAAACAGTCTCTGTCCCTACAAAATACAAATGATTCCCAATACTAAGCTTGGCGTATGGCCCAGGTGACAACAAAAGTTCTTTATCCGTCTGAATTGCAACGATCGTGGCACCTGTTTGATGCCAAAAATTTAGTTCATTAATACTTATTTCTAAATTTTGTGCCTGAGAAGTCAATTCTATTTCATAAGGAACAAAGGGCAATTGATCGTGAACATTTTTAGTACGTGCAACGAGTTGGTCTAATAATTGATTTAAGTGATTGGTTTCTGTGCGCTGCCTCTCGATGCTCGCTTGCATCTGTTGGCGAATGGATAAAATAGACTGACTGGCTTTAAACTGTGTAACATATTCCGCCGCCTTCTCCTTGGACACAACAAAAGCACCACTGCCATGCTTCACATCCATTATCCCTAAATCAACCAATATACTGATCGCTTTTCGGGCTGTCTCAGCAGAAACATTAAAATGAGTAGCCAATGTCGAACGCGCATGAATTTTTTCCCCTTCAACATATCGGCCTTCCACAATCCGCTCCGATATTTCAACGGCTACTTGCTGGTAACGTGGTAGCTGACCCACTCGCTCATTTGGTTGCTCACTCATCTGGATTCCTCCTTGCTCAATTTCCGAAATAAGTCCGTGTATCTTTTTCATCTTGTTGTAACTGATCAATCAATGCCTCCATCGACGGAAAAGCGACCTGTTCTCTTAAATAATGTACCCAGCGAACGCGAACATGCTCGCCATAAATATCTTGATGGAAATCTAAAATATTTATTTCGACAGTTACCGGACGATTTTGTTCAAAGGTATTATTCGTGCCAATCGATCCCATTGAAGGGAACCAAGTGTCTCCTACTAAGATCTCAGTCACATAGACCCCTTCTTTGGGCAGTCGCACACTCGCCTTTGTCTGAATATTGGCTGTCGGATAGCCTAATGTGCGGCCTCTAGCATCGCCATGAACGACAATTCCTTCTGTTTCATACGTTGTTCCTAACATTGCGGTCACTTCTTCCATTTCTCCATTACTTAACGCTTCACGAATATTTGTTGAACTCACTTTTTCTCCTGCCAACGTCTCTTTCGGTACAGTCACAATCTCAAAACGATTTTTAGCGTATTCTGCTAAATGTGGCATATCTGCGATGTCTTTTGGACCGTATGTATAGTCAAATCCCGCTACGACAACTTCCGCATGCCAACCAACAATATATTGATCTACAAATTCTTGCGGCTTTAATCCCGCAAAAGCTGACGTAAAATCAACAAAAAACAAGAAATCCACACCATTTTCGGCCATTTTTTCTTCTTTTTGCTTCAGGCTAGTCAAGTACTTCATAGTGTCAGGATTGATTTTTTGAAAGACGATGGACGGGTGTTGATTAAATGTCATAACTGCCAATTTCAGGCCTCTTTGATTGGCAATTTTGCGACCTGTTTCAATTACTTTTTGATGTCCTTTGTGTACGCCATCAAAAAAGCCCAAAACCAAAACGATTGGTTCGTCTGGTAGCTGATCTTGATGGTAAGGATGTCTAATTTCAATTACGTTCATCTTCCCACTCATTTCGTATAACTTTTAAAGGTTTTAATTGATCACTGTCTTCACGATAGGTAGCATAAATACTGACCACTTTTTCTTGATAGAAAATGGCGATCGGTTGGTCCGGTATCTGAGTTAAACCAAAATCCGCTGCACTTAGGCGCATACCATTTTTCACTTTGGACCATAAGGCATCAGAAATGGCGACTTGTTCAAAATTTTTCACACCAAATTCAATTGGAAGCAAATACTTGTCAACTATGCCAGCCTCTTTATAAGTAGCTACTTGTGCAAGTGTGATGGCTTGCTCTTTCGTAAATCCGCCACTTGCTAATCTAGTCAGCTGTGACATATGGGCGGGATAACCTAATGCTTCACCCAAATCAACTGCCAATGTACGGATATAAGTTCCCTTACCGCAATGGACTTGAAATTTCCAAGATTGAGTTTGTTGCTCCTTGTTCCATTTGGGTTCTGAGATGCGCGTGAAGGAGTTAATGGTTGCTTTGCGGATGGGGCGTTTAACTTCCTCATTGTTACGCGCGTACTCGTACAGGCGCTTGCCCGCGACTTTGACTGCAGAGTACATCGGCGGAATCTGAGTGATTTCCCCAATAAATTGAACCATCGCATGATCAATCTGATCTTTTGTCAATGGCTCAGTAACAGGCTTTTTCTGTACTACTTCACCGGAAAAATCTTCCGTCGTGGTACTGTAACCCAACGTTACTTCACCTTCATAAACCTTTCCTTCGTCAGAAAGGAATTCAATGACTTTTGTTCCTTTGCCAATAAAGATTGGCAATACACCAGCGACATCGGGATCAAGCGTACCCCCATGACCGATTTTTTTGGTTTGCAATAGTTTTCGTAATTTAAAAACGCAATCATGACTGGTCATGCCAGGTTCTTTCCATAATGGTAAAATGCCGTCCATGCGTTCACTCCTTTTTCTTATTCAACTTTTCTATTATAGCATATGATAGAAATCGGTCCCATGCAATTGCTTTCTCTTTACAAGTAAAATTTGTTCAATCCTAAAGAAATACTAAAAAAAGAGCGTGTGACAAACATCTGTCACACACTCTTTTATGCAGTTACTCTTTATTTAGATTACGTAATAGTTCATCGATTTTGTTTCCATATTGAACGGATTGATCCAATTCAAAGATCAGCTCTGGTGTTTTATATAGTGACAATCCTTGTCCTAATTCTCTACGAATTAAGCCTGTTGATTTTTCCAAGCCAATTTGTGCTTTCTGGCGATCAGAAGCTAAGTCTGAAAGGATACTATAATAAATTGTCGCTTGTTGCAAATCACCTGTCACATGAACATCGGTAATCGTTACTTCTTGCACACGTGGATCTCTTACTTTTTTCCGTAAAATATCATTTACTTCTCTTAAAATTTCGTGCGCCACTCTTCTATCGCGATAGTTGGCCATAAGTCATCCTCCTATACTAGTCGACTTTAATTTCTTCCATGATAAAGCCTTCGATGACATCATCCATTTTTAAATCATTGAATTTTTCGATCATCGCACCACATTCAAATCCCATGCGAACTTCTTTCACATCGTCTTTGAAGCGTTTCAAGCTTGCTAATTGTCCTTCATAAATAACAATGCCATCGCGAATAACGCGGACACCACTGTCACGGCGGATAAAGCCTTCAGTCACATAAGCACCAGCAATGGTACCGACTTTCGATACTTTATACGTTTCGCGAACGATCATTTGACCAGTAATTTTTTCTTCAAATTCTGGATCAAGCATCCCTTTCATCGCTGTTTCGATTTCTTCGATTGCTTTATAGATGATGCGGTGTAAACGAATGTCGACTTCTTCAGCATCGGCTTGTTGTTTTGCTTGGGCTGTAGGTCGAACGTTAAAGCCGATAATGATTGCATTACTTGCGGCTGCAAGTGTCACATCACTTTCGTTAATCGCACCAACAGCTGAATGGACGATGTTTACTTTTACGCCTTCAACGTCAATTTTTTTCAATGAGGCAGCTAATGCTTCAGCTGAACCTTGTACATCTGCTTTGATGATAACATTAACGGCTTTTAGTTCGCCCTCTTTTAAGCTATCAAATAAGTTTTCTAACGTTACACGGCTACTTGAAGCACGGTGTTCTAGCAATGCCCGTTTGGCACGCTCTTCACCGGCAGCACGAGCTGACTTTTCGTCTTCAAATACTACAAAGCGATCACCCGCTTGTGGTACATCGTTAAGACCAGTAATTTCGACTGGTGTAGCTGGGCCAGCTTCTTTGTCACGGCGACCAAGGTCATTAGTCATGACACGGACACGACCAAATGTATTACCGACAACAATCGGATCCCCTACACGTAGCGTTCCTTGTTGAACCAATAAGGTTGATACTGGGCCTTTGCCTTTGTCTAAGCGAGCTTCAATGACTGTACCGATTGCTCGTTGTGTTGGATCTGCTTCTAAGTCTTCCACTTCAGCAACCAAAAGAATCATTTCAAGCAATTCTTCAATGTTTTGTCCAAATTTGGCTGAAATTTCTACAAAGATGGTGTCGCCACCCCATGATTCAGGAATCAATTCATATTCACTAAGTTCTTGCATCACATGTTGTGGATTCGCACCTGGTTTATCAATTTTGTTTACAGCAACGATAATTGGTACTTTCGCTGCTTTCGCATGGTTGATTGCTTCAATAGTCTGTGGCATAACACCGTCGTCGGCTGCAACGACCAAGATAGTGATATCGGTAATACTTGCACCACGAGCACGCATGCTTGTGAAGGCCGCATGTCCTGGCGTGTCTAAGAACGTGATTGGTTTACCGTTAATATCAATTTGGTAGGCACCGATATGTTGGGTAATTCCGCCTGCTTCACCACTTGTTACTCGTGAATGACGCAAGGTATCTAACAAGGTAGTTTTCCCGTGATCGACGTGTCCCATAATCGTTACGACTGGTGGGCGTGATTCTAGGTTTTCTTCGTTTAATTCTTCTGGTTCAAAGAATTTGTCGATATCAGCAATATCCACTTGCACTTTTTCTTGGGCTTCCATCCCATAATCAGTTGCCAATAATTCAATTGTATCTTTGTCTAATGGTTGGTTTTGGTTCACCATCACACCTAACATAAATAACTTCTTAATTATTTCTGCAGGCTCGCGGTGAATTTTTTTCGCAATCTCAGCCACGTTCATGCCTTCTGTATACTCTAAAACATCAGGTAATTCACGGAATTTACGCGCCGGTACAGCTGGTTTTCTTTCTTGCGATACATTTTGGCGTCCTTTTTTGCCGCGTTTATTAAATTTTGAGCGGTTTTGGTTGTTGCCAAAATTGTTATTTTTGTTGCGGTTATTTGAGCGATTTGCTGGTTTGTTACGATCTTGCCCATTATTGCTCGCGTTGTCAAATTTTGTTGCCGGTTTCGCTGGACGCGTAGCTGTTTGCGCTGGGCGATTCGTTGTTTGGCTCTTTTGCGCAGCAGGTTTTGCTGTTGATTTTGTATCTCGAGGTGCATTGTTTTTTGGTTTTGATGTTGCTGTAGGTTTATTTTGATTCATATTTTCGCTATTACGTCCTTGGTTTGTATTCCGATTTTGAGGACGATTGGTTTGATTCGCCTTTGCTTGACCAGTATTCGGTCGTTGATCGGTACCTTTGTTTTCTGTTGGTGTTGGTTTGATGGGTGCTTGAGTTGGTTTGGTATCTTTTGTTTCCACTTTAGAAGTTGAATTCATCCGATTACCTGCATTCCCTGTAGCACCCTTAGTTCCTCGGTTATTGGTATTGATACGTGGTGCTTGATTTTTTCTATTTTGAAATTTTGGATTATTTCGTTGCGATTGAAATTTTGGTTCAGGTGTATTGGTCGGATTGGTCGATTTTGTTTGTCCCTCAGTTTTCTTCGGTTGCAGTGACTGCCGGAGCTGCTTCTCTTGTGTTTCTGAGATAGCACCCATATGGTTTGCCACATCAAAGCCTAATGATTGTGCTTTTTCAACTAATGATTTATTTGAGGTATTCAATTCTTTGGCTAATTCATAGATTCTTTTTTTTCCCATGTAATCACCTTCCTATCCTAAGATTAATTCCTCGATTCTGCTTGCAAAGCCTTTATCTAGGATGCCGATTACCATTCTTGGTTTTCCGATGGCATTGGTCAGCTCCTCAGCTGTATAACAATCAAAAACAGGAACGTTGTAATACGAGCATTTATCTTTTACTTTTTTCTGGGTGTTTTTTCCTGCATCACTTGCTAGTAGCACGACTTGCGCTTTATTGGAGCGAATGGCTTGGATTGTCAAGTCTTCACCAGATATGATTTTGCGCGCGCGTGTAGCTAATCCTAGTAGGTTTAATACTTTTTGCCTATTCATTAGCAAATAGTTCTTTTCTTGCTTTTTGATGCGTCACGTAGGCCAATAGCTCTTCGTAAAAGGCATCTGTTAGCTTGACTTCTAAAACACGGTCTAAAATCTTCTTATCCCAAGCTGCTTGTGCTTCTTTGGGATCCAAAGCAATATAAGCACCCCGACCAGGCATTCTACCTGATGGATCGATGGCTACTTCGCCTTCTTTCGAACGCGCAATGCGGACCAATTCTTTTTTGGGAAAAAGCTCTCCGGAGACAACTGATTTTCTTAAAGGAATTTTTCGTTTTTTCATCATAATCCCCCTTTTTTTGTTACTCTTCCGTTTGCTCTGCTTCAAGTGTCGCTACTTCGGTGTCTTCACTCACACCAGCCTGTGCTTCTTGACGATCTAGTTCTTCGTAAAATTCAGCCATATCTGATTCTGATTTAATGTCGATCTTATGGCCAGTTAATTTCGCTGCTAGACGCGCATTTTGGCCACGTTTACCAATTGCTAGTGACAATTGATAGTCGGGTACAACGACTGTACAAGCTTTTGGATTCGTTGTATCAAATAATACGTCTGTGACTTCTGCAGGGTTTAAGGCATTTGCGATAAAGATAGCTGAATCTTCATCCCACTCCACGATATCCATATTTTCCCCTTTTAATTCGTTTACCAATGCTTGAACACGTTGGCCTTTTGGTCCGACACATGTCCCTACTGGATCGATATTATCATCGTGTGAACGAACGGCAATTTTTGAACGATCGCCGGCTTCACGTGCAATGCTAACGATTTCGACTGTACCATCATAAACTTCTGGTACTTCTTGTTCAAATAAACGACGTAGTAAATCTGGGTGGCTACGACTAACAAAGACTTGCGGTCCTTTTGACGTATTTTCAACGCGTGACACATATACTTTGATCCGGTCATGTGGTTGGTAGAATTCATTGGCCATTTGATCTTGTTTAGAAAGCACGGCTTCGATTTTCCCAAGGTTAACGTAGATGTAGCGACTATCCTGGCGTTCAACAATCCCTTGCATAATATCTTTCTCATACGCACTAAACTCATTATAAATAATGGAGCGTTCTGCTTCACGGACACGTTGTAAGATGACTTGTTTTGCCGTTTGAGCAGCAATTCGTCCAAAATCTTTTGGTGTCACTTCGAAACGGATTTTGTCGCCAATTTCGTATGCAGGATTAATCGTCATTGCTTCTTTTAAGGACACTTCAAGCTGCGAATCCATTACTTCTTCTGTCACTTCTTTCACAGCATAGACATGGATATTTCCTTTTTTACGGTCAAACTCCACTTCAACATTTTGCGATTGTCCATAGTGACGTTTGTACGCTGAAATTAATGCGGCTTCGAGTGCATCGATAACAATATCTTTTGAAATTCCTTTTTCTGCCTCTAACGCATCTAGAGCGTTCAACATTTCTTTACTCATTTTGTGATTGATCCTCCATTATTAAAATTGAATTGCTAAACGAGCTTTCGCAATATTTTTTCGTTCAAAGGTTTGGGTTTTGGTACGTGTTTTGATTCGATAAGTCAAAGTCAATGTCTCCGCCTCAACCGCTTCTAAGATTCCTTCATATTGTTTTTCCCCGTCAACAGCTTGGTAAAGCGATAGATGGACAAATGAACCCACAGCTTTTTCATAATCTTTTTCTTTCTTTAGCGGACGTTCCGCACCAGGTGAAGAAATTTCAAGAAAATACGCTTGCGGAATTGGATCGGGCTCAATGCTATCAAGTTTTTCACTTAACATCTCACTTACCCAAGCACATTCCTCAATATCAATGCCTTCTTCTTTGTCTATAAAGACTCTTAAAAACCAACTCTTGCCCTCTTTGACAAACTCTACTTCTACTAATTCAAAATGCTTTGAATCTAAAATAGGTACCACTAAATCGGTCACAGTTTGAACCACTGTACTCAACAGCTATCGCCCCCTTTTTATTGAATACTAGGCTATCATTTCATTAAAAAGAGTGAGGGATAAATATCCCTCACTCAACCTAAGTATCATTACATTCGTAATCATAGCATATTTTCCTTCTAAATTCAACCGTTTGTGATTAGATCACTCTTTTGCCAACAGTTGATCCTGTTATTAGAATGAATACTTATACGCTACTTATTTGTTATCGTTACCAGTACGACTGTAATTTTGAACATCTGCAACAATTGCATCTACAAACATATTAAGCTCTTCAACTGCTGTTTCTTTGCTGCCATAGCGACGGATATTGACTGTCGTGTCATTCATTTCTTGATCACCAACAACTAATTGGTACGGAATTTTTTGTGTTTGTGCTGCGCGAATCTTGTAGCCCATTTTTTCATTCCGATCGTCAACTTCGGCACGAATCCCTTTTCCTAGTAAGCGTTCTTTCACTTCGTAGGCATATTCACTGTGTGCATCGACTGATACTGGAATAATTTCGACTTGGACTGGTGCTAACCAAGTCGGAAATGCACCTTTGTATACTTCAGTCAAGTAAGCAACAAACCGTTCCATCGTTGAAACAATTCCGCGGTGAATCATCACTGGACGATGGCTATTTTCGCCATCTTCACCGACGTATGTTAATTCAAAACGTTCAGGAAGTAAAAAGTCTAATTGAATAGTAGACAATGTTTCTTCCATCCCTAGCGCTGTTTTTACTTGAACATCTAATTTTGGTCCGTAAAAGGCTGCTTCACCTTCTGCTTCAAAATAATCCAATCCTAATTCGTCCATCGCAGCTTTGATCATTTTTTGCGCATTTTCCCACATTTCATCATCATCAAAGTATTTGTCTGTATTATTAGGGTCACGGTAACTCAAACGGAATCGATAATCGTCAATCCCAAAGTCTTTGTAGACAGCAGTCATTAAATCCAATGTCCGCTTGAATTCGTCTTTGATCTGGTCCGGTCTCACAAATGTATGACCATCATTTAATGTCATTTCACGTACCCGTTGCAAACCAGATAACGCACCCGATTTTTCATAGCGGTGCATCATACCTAGTTCCGCAATGCGGATTGGCAATTCACGATACGAGTGAATATCATTTTTGTACACCATAATGTGGTGTGGGCAATTCATTGGTCTTAAGACCAACATTTCGCCATCTCCCATGTCCATTGGTGGAAACATATCTTCATGATAATGATCCCAGTGACCAGAAGTCTTATATAGATTCACGTCTGCCATAATTGGTGTATAGACATGCATATATCCTAGGCTGACTTCTTTATCTACGATGTAGCGTTCAATGATGCGGCGAATAGTGGCACCTTTTGGTAACCAAAACGGCAAGCCAGAACCAACTTCTTTTGAAACCATAAATAAATCTAGTTCTTTTCCTAATTTGCGGTGGTCGCGTTCTTTTGCTTCCTCGCGCATACGGATAAACTCTTTTAAGTCTTTTTTGTCAAAAAATGCTGTTCCATAGATTCGTTGCATCATGTGATTGTCAGATTTCCCGCGCCAATAAGCACCGGCTACTGATAATAATTTGAAGACTTGAATGCGACCAGTTGACGGCACGTGTGGGCCACGGCACAAATCAACGAAATCACCTTGCTTGTATGCTGTAATCACTTCATCTGCAGGCAATTCAGTAATTAATTCCACTTTGTAGGGATCACTAGCAAACAATTCCAGTGCTTCCTCTTTCGATAGAACCATGCGTTCGATTGGATGATTTTCTTTGATTACTTTCATCATTTCTACTTCAATTGCAGGTAAGTCCTCAGCTGTAATCGGATGCTCCCCATTATCAGTATCATAATAAAAGCCTGAATCAATCGCTGGTCCTACACCAAAATGAATTCCTGGATACAATCGGTGCATCGCATGCGCCATTAAATGCGCAGATGAGTGACGTAATAAAGGCAGAGCATCTTCATGATCAGGAGTCACGATTTCAATTTTTGCATCTTCTTCTAATGGAAGAGTTAAGTCAATTAATTTGCCATTCACTTTACCCGCTAGTGCTTTTTTCGCTAGACTTTTCGAAATGCTCTCGGCAATCTCTTTTGTTGTTACTCCTTGTTCAAATTCTTTTACAGCTCCATCAGGAAATGTAATTTTTATCATCAGTCTTCCTCCTTATTTTCCTCTGTTGTAAACAAAAAGTCCTAGTAGAGTCGTGACTCTACTAGGACGAATAAACGTGGTTCCACCTAATCTTTAAATACCAAACTGGTATCTCTCAACGTGATAACGGTGCGACCGCTTCTGCTTCAACAGAAGTCTCGAAAGTGGTCCGCAGTTGGTTTTCTTCCAAGAGTGTCTCAGCCTAGCACTCTCTCTCTGATGGAGGACTCTCAAATTTGGGTGTCTTTCTCTTCAATCTTTATGGATTTATTTAACCACTAATTAAACGCAATTGCAAGAGCTAGCTTTTCAATTACCCTCTCATTTTAACTTGATAGGCCTTTTTCACTGCTTTGTAGATTAGCCAATTAGAGGTTCGTAAGTTAAATTCTCCTGAATACTCACAAATCAGTGGTTGGAAATTCTTTTTAAACTGAATCAGACCATCATTAAGGTGGCCATCAATTCCGCCTAAATTACAATAGCTATAACCCTTCTTGCCAGCTTGAACAATTGATTCATACCACGTGTAGTAAGCTGGCATATAATGCTTAAAGGCTTCATCCATGCCTGCATAAAGCAATTCACACGTATCGCCATAAGGGACGGTCAACGTTCCACTGATGTAGCGTTCTTTCTCCCCATGTATTGTAATATCTTGCTCAAGTTGCGCGAGTTCTTTTTCTAAACTATGTTTTGTTTCGACTAATTTATTCTTTTTCTTTGTTTGGTTTTCAGCGAGATTTGCGATTGCTTGCTGATTTTCAGCTAATAATCTTTGAACCGCTTGTCGCCGTTTTCCGGGATTAATTTTCCCTACTATCAGAAAAGAATCTGGATAGACTGTTAATAATTTACGAAAATAAGCTTCATTTCTAAGAGAAATGCCTTTTCGTTCGGCAGTTTTTTTCATTAGCTCAGCAAATATAGCAACTTTTTCCACGCCGCACATTTCAAGTTCCACTCCGCGTTTTTTGGCCGTTTGTACGCCTTGGCGCCCTTTTTTGGTCAAACGTTGCAACTGATACTCCTTGCATTCAACGACTGCTTGGAAGCGAGGTTGAATGGTCGCATGCAAATCCAAAGTTAACGGCTCATGCTCAAAGCCAGCGTCTACAAGATTTTGAACTTTCCCTTGATTGCTAATCACTGGTTTTTCGTCCATCTTAAAAGCAGAACGCAAAATAGGTGGATCTAGACGAACAAAGACAGCGTGATGCTCTTTAGCAATTCGTTTTAATTCTTTGACAAAACCTGTGACCGTTTCTTTTTCATATGCCATGATTGGACCTTTAGGAATGTAAAAAAAGGATTGCCGTAAAGGTAACTTTTTTTTTAAGATTAATACTGTCCCGATCAATTTTTGATTCGCATAAAATCCAAAGGGTAAGCTTTGCCAACCAGTTTTAATTTCTCCCCATTGATACGATTGCAAAATTGTTGCTTGTTCCAAGCGATGATGGGCAAGCGAAAATTCTTCTTCAGAGATGTGTTTTAACTCGTAGTTCACAAATTCTTCCTCCTAATACTATGGAAATCAAACAAGCCTTATATTAAAAGAGATGCCTTCGAAAGTCAAACAAAGGAAAGTTTCTTGATGGAATACGTGCAAAACTATGCTATACTTTTAAAGCATCTTTAAGGAGGTACTTTCTATGAATGAACGAGATTACGAACGAAAACACCTAAGCAAAACGATTGATCTGATTTCAGGTGAAGAAGCGTTAATCGAAAAACAACAGCAAGAATTAACGACAAACTTACAGTCAAAATTAAAAGAGTTAACTGACAATAAAATCAATACCGGTAACGAAGAAGCATTTTATGAATCCGTGATAGCTTATCAAGAACATGAGAAAGAAGTGCAACTAACCTACCAAACAACCGAAGCAAAACAAAAACGTCTTACTACGCTTGCAACAATGAAAAATGCACCGTATTTTGCGCGTATTGATTTCACTGAAGATCAGGATGCTAAAGAAACGTTGTATCTAGGGATCGCATCCTTGCGCGATATGACTGATGAACCTGTGATTGTTGACTGGCGTGCCCCGATTGCCAATTTGTATTACGAAGGCGAGCTAGGTGAGACCTACTATGAAACCGATCAAGAGCGCTTTGATGTGACACTCTCATTAAAAAGACAATTCAAAATTCAAGATGGTCAACTGATTTCAATGGTTGATACATCAGAAGTTATCAATGATGAATTTTTGCTAGAAATATTAGATGAAGCATCCAGTTCTCAAATGAAAAACATTGTGAGCACCATTCAAAAAAGTCAAAACGAGATCATTCGTGACACTGAAAATCGTATCGTTTTAATTGAAGGGATTGCGGGCAGTGGTAAAACCAGTGCCTTGTTACAACGTGTCGCCTTTTTACTTTATCGCCACCGCAAATGGTTGAAAGATTCGCAAGTCTTACTTTTTAGTCCAAATCATTTGTTTTCAGATTATATCTCGATGGTTTTACCTTCTTTAGGAGAAAGTGAAATACCGACCAAAACCTTTGTCGAATTTCTATATGAATTATTACCTAACTATACACTGAAGCAAAAAGACACTCAGGAAGAGACCTTTTTAACAGGTGACGAAAATAAAATTGAAACGACGAAAAATAGTTTGGCCTATCTGCAAAAAATCAAACCCTATATTCAAAGTATCCAAGCATTTGGTCCTCTTTTCAGAAACATTAGCCTGAATGGAAAAGTCTACATTGATAAAAAGACAATTCGCCAATGGTATTTGCAAACCAATGACTTGCTCCCTTTATACCAACGCACGCAATTATTACAAGAAAAGCTACTAAAAAAACTAGGTGGCTTAGTGATGGATGAAATGCGCCAAGATTGGGTCAAAGAATTAGCAGACGAAAAGCTTATCCAATACATGAAAGATCATCCGCATCAAGAATACACGGAAGCATCTGAAAAAACGCTCTTAAAAAAAATTAAGCGCAGTATTGTGCAAAAAAGATTTGCAGCGATGAAGCGTACGATTCAGTCTTTCCGTTTTATTCATTTGCCGATGCAATACCTTCATTTCTTGCAACAAGTGACACCGACATTGGAAAAAGACTTACAAGTAGCGCCTGAACAGTGGGCCGAACATCTCAATCAATTAAAACAAGATTTCCGAGACAAAGCACTAGCAAGTGAAGATGCCGTATTGTTTTTCTTATTACTAAAAGCAGTTTTCCCAATCGACGTGGCCCAAAAAGCACGCTTTATTTTTATCGATGAAATGCAAGACTTTCCACCGGCCCAAGTCGCCTTATTGAAGGAACTTTATCCAGATGCCGCTATGACCTTATGTGGAGACTTAAACCAAAAAGTTCTAGGTAACGATACGATTGTCGCCCATTTGGCCAACCTTTTCCCAACGCAGAAGGTAAAAAGATATCAATTAACGACGAGTTACCGTTCAACAGCCGAAATCACAGCCGTGGCCAATCAATTTTTATCTCAAGACGACACAGTGAAGCTGACTGCTCGAAATGGCGAGAAGCCACTCGTATGTCTAGGATCAAGTGAGGCTCAACGCACCTATTTACTAAATGAGCTAGCACAAAGACAAAGCCAGCCTACGCATTGGCGCACAGCAATCATCACAAAAACAGTCGCCGAAGCACAAAATTTGTATGAACAATTTGATGAAGATACCAAACAATTCGTACAGCTAATCGATACAGAAGATACCTTTATGAAACGATCCACAATTATTATCCCAGCCTTTTTGGCTAAGGGCTTGGAGTTTGATGAAGTATACGTTTGGAATATTTCAAGCGACTTTACATCGACACATGATCAGTTAATCTTATATACAATGATTAGTCGTGCGATGCATCAGCTAACCATTCTAAGTGACAATCAATCACCGTTACTTAGCAAAATCGATAAAGAATCAGTTACCTTCAAACCCATTTAAAAAGGGATTGTGACAAAAGAATTTTGTGCCACTGATTCTGAATAAAACTATAAATCATCTACACGTAAAAAGACCAGAAAATCCGGCTCTATAATATTTGGTGTTGTTACTCAAATAGAGTAGTGCTGTCTCTTATACACATCTCCGAGCCCACGAGACTCGACGTCATCTCGT